>JAEEGK010000449.1_pt1 | contig 103545 bp, 90 predicted proteins | sample 8958771 | NCBI WGS metagenome assembly JAEEGK01 (sample SAMN16246547, study PRJNA631951) | gut metagenome | biome: gut microbiome; feature: rumen; material: SC-attached | host: Bos | place: Iran: Karaj | collected 2018-10 | reverse complement strand
TACCTGATATAGTGACCGGTGCATGGTATGGTGTACAGAATGTTCTGTGCTTAGGCAGTGCGTTGGCAGTTAGCTATTATTTTTTCTCCGGACGAAAAAAGATAAATAAGTTGATAGTAGTGGCAATATTCTACGGTATTGAGGGCGTGCTGAGTTGTATATGCTTTGGAAAAGGGAAATAAAATTCAAAGAAATACCGGATCCATTCAATAAACATGCTGTCTCTGAAGAGTCCAATCTTACTACAAGAGAAGATCTTCCTGATGTATTGAAGGTTACATATTACGATCATAAGCTGATGAATAAGCACAAAGATCCGATCTTCGAGCTTTATCCTATAGGAAGTCGTGCTTCTGTTTATTACAATCCCGATAAGCCTAAGATGGCTTATGTTCAGAGATGCATTACATATGGCACCGAATATAAGATCATGTTTATCTGGGGAATTATCATGAGCGTTGTGGGGATTGCAATGTTTTTGACTTACTTTGTTATTTGATTATGGAGGAATGTATGAATAGTAATAATGTGATTTATTCTGGTAGACTTGAAAAGTTGAGGCTCCTTGATGGAAAAGATATGGATATTTCAGATGTGTCCTTTGAATTTGAGAAAGAATGTAAAAAGCTCCTTTGCAAGTACGTGGGCCTTTCTCTGCTTTCTGTAGTCGTTCCGGTGTGTATGATAAAATTTTGGAATGTTCTTTTCACTAGTACGAGACTTAATGTCAGAGGAGCATTGTTGACGATAATGTTCGTTGTAATATTCCTGTATTCTGTATGCGAGATAGTGGCATTGTTGAATGCGAGATACAGAAGCGGGTTTAAAGGGATACGCGGAACATGTGACAACGTGATCCGTACCTCTACAAAAAACGGTGTATATTATGCATACCACTGTACAACTGAGTTTGGGGAGCATGGCATTGCTTTTGTAAGGGAACGCCGGCAGCATGTAGCCATCGGAGATGCAATAGTATATATCAGAATTTTTGGAAATGACTTAATCTTTAGAGATCAAAAGAGACAAGTATAATTGTATGACATCATAGGGTCTCATCTCCCAATCTTGTGGAGATGAGACCTTTTTTATCCCATATCTTGCGGTTGAAAAAGCAAACAAATGTTCGTATAATAAAAATGAAGAAACGAACAAATGTTTGCAAACAAATAAGAGAACCAATCGGATAACAGATCAGTACAAGTCAGGTGAAAGAGAGGGTTTTGATATGATATTGGCAGTTGATTTTGACGGAACATTAAGTCTTGGAGAGTGGCCGGAAGTAGGGCCTGCCAACGGGACACTTATCACATATCTTAAAGAGAGACAGAACCTTGGAGATAAGCTCATATTGTGGACGTGCAGAGCGGGAGAGGCGCTCGACGATGCGGTTGATTTTTGCAGCAGCAACGGGCTTGAGTTTGACGCTATCAATGACAATCTTCCCGAGATTACAGAGAAGTACGGCAACAACAGCAGGAAGATAAGTTGCGATCTGTACATAGACGACAGGGCAGTCGGTTGCACCGACGCCGCTGTGGAGTATGCGATTAAGCAGTAAGGATGTGTTATATGAACCATGGGAAGAATAATTGATAAAGTAGATGTAATCTGTGAACACAAGAGTGACGGGACCGTTATTCCGCTACGTTTTAGGCTTGTAAATGAGGATGGCGCCTACGAGGCTTACACGATAAAGGGATACCGCGAGATCCTTAAGAAGGGCTGCTACACAACACCGGACGGCGTCACGGTCAGCAGCAGAGACAAGATCTTCGAATGCCGCGTTCTCATCCTCGATATTTACCGTACGGTCCGCCTGTATTTCAATACAGCCACCTGCGACTGGAAGCTCTCCGTGTAGAGTGTGTCCACCACCTTAAAAGTAATTGTACACCGCCTGCTCTTTGGTTATAATTATAGGAACAGTGTGTTTATTACTTCAAAGGACGGACCGATAGATGGAACATATTTTTCCAAGAGTACTTATATGTGCACCCGGAAGCGGAAGTGGTAAGACGGTTATTACCTGTGCGCTTCTTCGTATTTTGATCAAAAAAGGTCTTTTACCCGCATCATTTAAATGTGGACCGGATTATATCGATCCTCTTTTCCACAGAAAAGTGCTGGGCATTCCTTCCAGAAATCTGGACTTTTTCCTTGCAGGCAAGAGCGGGATCATGCGCTCTCTTAAAAGAGGTATCAAAGACAGAAATATAGGTATTATTGAAGGCGTTATGGGCTTTTATGATGGCTTGGGAGCATCTTCAATCGAGGGCTCAAGCTACGATATCAGCAGGATTACGGGAACTCCGGCTATCCTTGTTGTCAATGCAAGGGGCATGAGCAGGTCCGTAGCTGCGATGGTCAAGGGCTTTTGCGAATATATGGACTATGATCACAATCAGATCAAAGCGATCATACTCAACAACATTTCTCCATCTATTGCACCCGATATAGTTAAACTTATAGAGGAAGAGGTACACATTCCGGTTATCGGTTATCTTCCAAGGATAGAGGAGGCCGACATTACAAGTAGACATCTTGGACTTGTGCTTCCTGATGAGGTTCCGGAGCTTATAGATAAGATAGATGCCGTAGCAAATAAGCTTGAAGAAAATCTGAACTTTGAGAAATTCCTTGAAATAGCAGCGGAGGCAGAGACAATTCCCGATGTGGAAGAGAGCTTTGCTCCTATATATAAAAAGAAAAGGATTCTGGAAAGCCCCAATATTGCTGTAGCTATGGACGAGGCGTTCTGCTTCTACTATGAAGACAACCTGGATATGCTAAGGGATATGGGAGCCAGGATATCATTTTTTTCACCGCTCCATGATAAGCAGCTTCCCAAGGCGCAGGGCTATATCATAGGCGGAGGTTATCCCGAACTTTATGCAAAAGAGCTGTCGGATAACACTGACATGATAAACAGCATTAGAGGAGCGTTTCTTAGAAGAGTTCCTATATTTGCAGAGTGCGGCGGCTTTATGTACCTTCAGGAAAATATGAAGGACAAAGAAGACAACGAGTTTCCAATGGTTGGTGTAATTCCCGGTGAATCTCACATGACAGAGAAACTCAAACACTTTGGCTATGTTACCATTACGGCCGCCAGAAACAATGACTATTTAAGACCTTTTGAATCTGTAAGCGGACATGAGTTCCATTACTACGATACTTCTGATAACGGTGATGCTTGCATTGTATCTAAGGGCACAAGAAATCGCTACTGGAAGGGTATCCATTCAACCAACAACCTGTTTGCGGGATTCCCTCATCTGTACTATCCATCTTGCCCCGAACTCATAGAGAGGTTTATGGAGAAGGCTTCCGGAGGGCTGTAATACCGGCAGAACAGCTTATAGCAATATTTTATAAGATCAAAGGAGAAATCCATGAATATACATCTTTGCAAGGGAGATGAAACCCTTGAGCAGGCTCTTGCTTATATCAATGAGCATGACAAAGAGGGCAGGAAGTATACCTTCGATAAAGAGAAGGATCGCTGCTACATCGGCGATGAAGCCTTTGCATCAGCGCCATGCCTCATCAATTACAAAAACAACTACTGGGCACTCCACTACGAATAATGAGAGATTGGGGACTGCGGATTTGTAGGGTGTACTCTGAAAAACCGATTTTTCGCTTTGCCCCAGCTGTAATCCATAGCATTCAAAAAACAAGCCAAGAATCTATTGGTCCTAAACTCCTGCAGCTTCCTGACGGAAGCTACAGTCAGACAACGGACCAAAAGCAGATTCTTGGCTTATTATTTTTCACGCTCATGGATTATCAGCTTGCGCAAAATGCTCAAAATCGGTTTTTCAGAGTATTCCCTCAAATTCCGCATCTACCCCCGCATTAATAATAACCCGTCGCCAGCCTATCAGTTAGCTATAGTAAACTCTATTAAGAACTTTGCCGGAAGAATATTTTCTGATACTTGCTTCTCATAATTACTTATGTGCTATGGCTGTAAGTTTTACTAAAAAGATAATTTGAACATTTTGGAAGAGCCGATAGATTCATGAGTGATAAAAATAAAGCAGAGAATCTGGCTTTTGGTCCGTTGTTTGACTATCGAATCCCGCAGGGTTCGATAGGAGTTTAGGACCAACAGATTCTCTGTTTGATTTTTGGCACCATGAATCACGGCGAAGCCGGCGTTCAAATTATCTTTTTTGTAAAAACCTACAGCCATTACATAAAATAGGAGCAAGTATCAGGAAATATTCATCGTCAAAGTACTTTATATAGTTTATGCACACACTTAATTGTGGTAAAATAGTGGTGCGGTAGATAGTTAAAGTTTCGTGGTTATCATGTGGGGTGATCGTCATGAATAGCAGACTACTTACAAATTTATCCAAAAAAAACCGGGTGGATTTTGTTCTTGTTCTCATCGCATCCCTTTTTACCATCATCTATAGCCGAAACGTCTACTACTTAGATAATTCCAACGCCGCATTGTCATATCTTTTCTATATCTTTAAATACGTTCCCACCATAATCGTATCTGCAATATGCGGCATAGTTCCCGCAATGGGAATGGTCCTCATAGTATTCATATACAGATGCTTTATGTCCAGTGGATTCTCATACCTTACATTCATATATCTGGTTGTTGCCTGCACTGTTAATATACTCACCATAAACGGCTTCTTTAAGAAATGGTATAAGTGCCTTGCTGCTTCAGTTATACTGCAGCTTTTTGTTGGAGATTTGTGGGGAACCATCCTGGTCCTTTTGGGCGGAAGACCTGCACAGAGCATAAATGTCGGCAATTTCTGGAAGTTCTTTTTTGCCGAAGCGCCGGGGTGTCTGATAGGATGCCTTTTTGTATATTTCTTTTTCAGATTTGTTCCCGATAGCAAAAAGCTCTTGTTTGGAAGCGGCAAATACTACGTGGATATCAATATTCTGGATGATGACGACAGATACATCGTAGAGGGAAAATCCAGGATCGGTAGAGTTGTGATGGGGATCATTGTGTTTGAAGCTCTGGTACTTGGAATATCGGCGGAGCTTTCAGCCAATACCCTGATACCGACCATGAGTGTTGTGTCAGAGGACTCCTACATGGATGAAGCATCCGGAGAATGGGTGAGCGCTCAGAATGCAGAAATGCTGGAGGGAATAGTCAGTAATACCCTGATCTCAGAACACGGAATGCTAAGTTCAGTGGCGCCTGCAAGAGAGTTTAATAAATCCCAGTACAGCGTCAAGCTTGCGATGCTTATCTCTATCATAGTCATACCCCTTGCCATATTCGTAAACAGATTTGCCCAGCGAAGGATTGCTGAGCCTATAAGGAATCTTTCTAAGGGAGTTTCCGATATCTACAATTCGGAAGAAATTGATATTGCCAAAAAAGTCAGCGAAATCCATAAGCTTTCCATAAAAACCGACGATGAGATCGAAGAGCTGTATCACGCAGTGGATCTAACTTTGTATAGGCTGATCGAATACGTCGAGCTTGTTAAGTCGAGACAGGTCATAGAGGATCAGCTACAGACAGAAAAGCTTGCCAATGAAGCAAAATCCAGGTTTCTATCCAATATTTCTCATGAGATAAGAACCCCTATAAATGCGGTTCTTGGTTTTGATGAGATGATCCTAAGAGAGAGTAAGGACAAAGAAGTTCTGGGCTATGCCCTGGATATTAAAAATTCAGGAAAGACTCTTTTGGCTCTTATAAATGATATCCTGGATTTTTCCAAGATAGAAGCGGGAAGAATGGAGATAATCCCCGTGGAATATGAGCTTGGATCTCTTATTAACGACGTTGCCAATATGGCACTTCTAAGGGCAGAGGATAAGGGACTTGAGTTTATTTTGGATGTTGATGAGAATATTCCGCACATTCTTTTTGGCGATGAGATTCGCATAAAACAGTGCATAATGAACATCATGACCAATGCCGTAAAGTACACGGAAAAAGGCAGCGTTACCTTTGAAGTTGGCTATGAGGATTACATTCCGGAATATCCTGAGGAGCAGTTTGATGAAAAGATAATTCTCAAGGTGAGAATAAAAGACACCGGAATAGGAATTAAAGCTGAAGATATTGAGAGACTCACGGATGCCTTTGAAAGACTTGATGAAAAGAGAAACAGGACCATAGAAGGAACAGGACTTGGAATAACTATTGTAAGCAGCCTTCTTCTTATGATGGGATCGCGTCTGGAAGTAAAAAGCCAGTACGGCGTGGGATCGGAGTTTTATTTTAATCTTGAGCAGACAGTGGTGAGCAGAGAGCCGATAGGCAAGCTGACACAGACCTATAAGGACAACGCCATAAGTGTGCTTAGCTACAAGGAAAGCTTCCACGCTCCAACAGCAGCAATACTGGTAGTTGATGATATTAAGACCAACCTTACGGTTATCGAAGGACTTCTTAAGAACACAATGGTCAAGGTTGACACTGCTATAAGCGCCAAGGCAGCATTTGAATTGGTCAAAAAAAATAAATACGACCTTATTTTTCTTGATCACAGAATGCCGGACATTGACGGTATTCAGGCATTTCATACCATGGAAAAAATGGAGGATAATTTAAGTAAAGGCGCGCCGGTAGTGGCACTTACAGCTAATGCCATCTCGGGTTCCAGAGAGATGTATCTTAAGGAGGGTTTTGTAAACTACCTTTCAAAGCCTGTTAATCCGCCAAAACTTGAGGAAATGATACTAAGTTACCTTCCTGAGTACAAGGTATCAAAGCCCGGAGACCCCGATTATGAGTCAGAACAAAAAGATGAACTTGACGACAATGAGAAGGAGGCAATGGCAGAACTTCTTAAGGCAAGGTGCGTTGACATAAACGCTGCCATAGCACGCTGCGGATCACCTACGGTTGCAAGGGATGTTATGAAAGACTTCAGACTCACCATAAAAGAGAGGGCCGATCTTATAGAAGAGAGTGCCCAAAAAGGCGATATCAAGAACTTTACTATATATGTTCATGGCCTTAAGAGTTCAGCTAAAGCCATCGGAGCCTTTTCTCTTTCTGAAATGGCTGAGTATATGGAAAAATGCGGTCTTAACAAGGATATAGAAAAGATAAAAGAAAAATATAAGGAACTTGTAGAAGAATATCGAAGCTTTTATTCCAAGCTTTCCTTTGGGGAAGATGAGGAGATTACAGACAAACCGCAGATTGATAAGGAAGAGCTTGAGGGGGCCTTCCGTTCAATAAAGGAATTCGTTTCGGGATCATATTTTGACAGTGCGGATGACATTATGAACATGCTAAGTGAGTATAACATTCCCGATGAGTATAAAGAAAAATATGAGGAAACAAAGAGACTTCTTGCGGCGGTAGACAGAGACGGAATTATGGAATTGTTGTGATGCAGATAAATGGGAGATGTGAAGATGGAAAAAAGTGTTTTGTTAATTGGTCTTGAAAAAAGCTTTATGGTAAATGCCATTGAAAAAGGACTGGAAAAAGAGGGGTACGAAGTAATCTGCATACGACCGGATGTGCAGAAAATAAAGGATCTTGAAGATAGACCTGGCATATACATTTTGTATATGGGAGATCTTAATAGGAATTATGCGGACTTTTTTGAATATCTCGATGAGGCTATTGATAGAGAGCGATTTATGCTGTATCTTATAGGAAAACAGGAAGAATTTGATCTGGCTAATGAGTATATTCCCAAGAACAAGATTCAGGAAATGTATCTAAGACCCCTTGACGTTAAACTTCTTGCAAGAGATCTGGATACTGTTATAGACTACAGTGAGGTGGATGACAGATTAAAAAAGAAGATCCTTATTGTAGACGATGACGGAGCCATGCTTCGTATGATGAAGACCTGGCTGTCTGTTAAGTATCATGTCTATATGGCAAGTTCCGGCAAGATCGCGCTTTCTTTTCTTGCAGAGAATCCGATCGATCTCATACTTCTTGACTATGAGATGCCTGTACTTGACGGTCCCGCTGTAATGCGAGAGATACGTGATAATACGCTTCTTAGCAATATTCCTGTTATATTCCTGACGGCAAAAGATGACAAGGAAAGTGTCATGAAGGTATTACAATTTAAGCCGGACAAATATTTATTAAAATCCATGCCAAAAGAAAAACTTATAGCTTCTATAGATGAGTTTTTTGACGGCAAATCCATAAACTAAGGAAGGTATAATATAATGATTTCTAAGCTTATTGACAGAATTGAGAAGACCGGAGCACCTATTGTTGTGGGACTTGATCCCAAGCTCGGATTTATTCCCGATGATCTTAAGAAAAAATGCTTTGAGGAAAAAGGAGCTAATCCGGAAGGGGCAGCAGAGGCATTCTGGCAGTTCAACAAAGAAATCATTGATAATATATATGATGTGGTACCTGCGGTTAAACCTCAGATCGCTATGTATGAGGAACTTGGTATTCCCGGACTTATCACATTCAAAAAGACAGTTGAATATTGTAAGGAAAAAGGGCTTATCGTTATAGGAGATATCAAGAGAGGTGATATTGGATCAACTTCAGAGTCTTACGCTGTGGGACATCTTGGACAGATCACCATTGAAGGCAACTCATTTAGCGGTTTTGATGAGGACTTCGCAACAGTTAATCCTTATCTTGGTTCTGACGGTGTTAAGCCTTTTATTAATGTCTGCAACAAGGAGGATAAGGGTATCTTCGTACTTGTAAAGACTTCCAATCCTTCAAGCGGAGAGTTCCAGGACAGACTGATAGACGGCAAGCCTCTCTATGAGCTTGTTGGCGCGCAGGTTGAACAGTGGGGACTTGAGTCTATGGACGGCTCATACAGCAATGTTGGAGCGGTTGTCGGTGCCACATATCCTGAGATGGGCAAAGTTCTAAGAGACATCATGCCTCATGCTTATATTCTTGTTCCCGGATACGGTGCACAGGGCGGCAAGGGCAAAGACCTTGTCAACTTCTTTAATAAAGACGGACTTGGAGCTATTGTTAATTCCTCAAGAGGAATAATAGCAGCATGGAAAAATGAAGATTATAAGAAATACGACGGAAATGTTGGCGCAGCAGCAAGAGCAGCCGTGTTTGATATGAAAGAGGATATTGCCGGCGCACTTTCTTCCAGATAATAAATTTCGCGGGTGAAAAAAATTCACTCGCGAATTGTTTTATGTTGATTGTGTATATAGTTTCAAGGTGCTATAATATCCGCGTGTTATGTTTGTATAATTGCTATGATGACATAGGTCATGGAGTGATCTGTATATCATATAATATGATAAAAAGGAGCTGAGGGAGATGGAAAGATACAAGGAAGAATTTATTGAATTTATGGTGGACAGTAATGTCCTTAAGTTTGGGGAGTTCACTCTCAAGAGCGGACGTAAATCTCCTTTCTTTATGAACGCAGGAGCTTATGTCACAGGCTCACAGCTCAAGAAACTTGGTAATTACTATGCCAGAGCGATTCATGATACATTTGGTCTTGAATTCGATGTCCTTTTCGGACCTGCATATAAGGGAATTCCCCTTGCAGTAGCAACCAGCATGGCAATAAGTGAGTTATACGGAAGAGAGATCAGATACTGTTCCAACAGAAAAGAGATCAAGGATCACGGAGATAAGGGTATCCTTCTCGGAACCAAGCTTCGCGATGGAGACAGAGTTCTTATTATCGAGGATGTTACCACATCAGGTAAGTCCATTGAAGAGACAGTTCCGATCATCAGAGAACAGGCTGATTGCGATATAGTTGGACTTATGGTTTCTCTCAACAGACAGGAGAAGGGCCAGGATTCTGATATGAGCGCTCTTGATGAGATTAAAGAGAGATACGGCTTCAGCGCACATTCAATCGTAACAATGGATGATGTTGTAACTTATCTCTACAACAGACCTATCGACGGCGAAGTTATCCTTACCAAGGATATCAAGAAGTCTATCGATGAGTACTATGCAGAGTACGGAGCCAAGAAGGATTGATTTTTTTCTTATTGAGGAGGTATCACAATGGATGAGCATACATATAAAGTACTTGGTACAACAGGAGCTTTAAATATTGCATTTGGAGTTATTTCCATTGTAGCGGGGATTGCAGCAGGAGTACTTTTGATAATTAGCGGCGCTAAGCTTCTTGGAAGCCGCAAGAAGATTATAATCTGATATGAAAAATTTAGTGTTTAGACTTAGGAAGATAATTAATTCCTACATCAAAAAAATAGATCCCATTAGGGAAAGATATATGTTTACAGATAACAGACATCCCGAGAAGGGTATAATGTCTGCTGTACTTGGCGCACTGTCAGTGATCACACTTTCACTGGCTGTGCTCTTTTCATACCAAAATGGAGGACAGGCTCTTGTACAATACGCCGCAGCGGCTTTTGTTGCGGCGATATTTTCATGTATAGGGTTAGTTATAGGAATCATGTCCAGAATGGAAAAAGATATATTCAAGTTTTTTCCCAATATCGGCATAGTACTTAATTTCCTGTCCGTCGCATTTATTGTATTTTTGCTGATCTTAGGTTTGAGGTAATTAGTTTTATGAGTAATGAAAATGAACTTATATTTGAATTTGAATCCGGAGACGGTGTAATAAATGAAAGATATGAGCTTGCAGCTGAGAGGATTTCAGAAATGGCTGCAGAGCATCTTGATAATAAAGAATTTGATCTATATTTTCAGTCTGTCAGATCTTTCCTTGAAATGATAAAAGAGACTTATTCCTGGGCAAGTGCCAATGGACCAGATAAGGACTCTCTTGAACTTCTGCAAAAGAGAAATCACGATCTTTATGCGGATATTCTTCCCGAGAACTATGATGTGAGTTACGGTAATCCGACATACGCCTGCGCTAAGCTAGGAGATGACTTTGGTAAGCTTCTTTCAGCTCTTTATTATGAGATGAGATACCTTATCGTGTCAGCTTTTGAGCAGCAAAAGTTTGATATGGTGATCCGTATGGAGCTGTTTCTTGAGGTGTACGGAGTATTTTCTTTTGCTGATTCCGAAGGTAAACTTCCTTCTTATGAGAGCGTCAGACAGATCATGTACTGGTTCTACAGTGATTACGCAGAAGAAGAGAGAATGCTCAGATTCGCTCAGATCGTTGATCCCGTTAAGGATTTTGCCAGAGAGATAATTATGGAAAGTGATCTTTCCGATGTGAGATATCTTTACAAATTTGGTGAGTACATAACGGATAACGAACTTACAATAGCCCGTCACCTCCAGTCTTTGCCTGAGGAAGAGATCACCAAGCTTGCGGATACTTTTACTGAAGGCTATAGGATCGGCTTTGCAGCTACGGGAAAAGATATTTCCATAAAGAGTACTGCTTCCGTGATATATGTTCTTGGATTTGAAAGAATAATCAAAAAGGCCGTTTCCAATCTGGAAAAGATCGGAATGAAGTCAAGCATATACAGATCTCTTACAAGTATATTCTATGTGGATGGAAGCGCCAGAAGGACGGCGTATTGCGGAGCTATTCCCAATAAGCAGTTTGACTATGACCACAAAGATGATTTCGGACTCTTTTTTGACTCAGCTCTTATGAACAGAAAGCTTGAAGCAATAAAGGCTGCCGGAGAGAGATACAAGAAGGAAGCAAAGTTATACGGAGGTCCTGCGATACTTGAGGCATTCGGAGAAAAGCCTTTTTCACCTGAGCCCAAAAAGGAAGCGGTTCACCTTGATGAGAAGCAGCAGAAGATGCTGGGTGAGTACAAGATCCAGGCGGGACTTTTGCAGAACGAATATATTATCCAGAAGGAGAGAAGCTTTACCATAATTTCTTTCCCTGTTTCGGAGATCAGCGACAGATTCGAAGAGATTTTTGAGGAAGTTGTCAAGATCAACACATTGGACTACAAGCTCTACCAGACAATTCAGCAAAAGCTCATAGATGCTCTTGATGAAGCCAAGTATGTGGTAGTTAAGGGCATGGGAGATAATCGCACGGATATGAAGGTTATGCTCCATGAGCTTAAGGATAAGTCCTCCGAGACCAACTTTGAAAACTGCGTCGCTGACGTCAACATTCCCGTGGGAGAGGTGTTTACTTCACCTGTGTTAAAGGGAACTGAGGGAACTCTTCATGTGACTGGCGTATATCTTTTGGGACTTTATTTCAAGGATCTTGAGATAAGGTTTAAGGACGGCTGCATAACTGATTACAACTGTTCCAATTTTGAATCCGAAGAAGAAAATCGCAAATACATAAACGACAATATTCTGTATAATCACAAAACTCTTCCCATAGGAGAGTTTGCCATTGGTACCAATACCACGGCGTATACATTTGCAAGAAAGTATGATGTTGCCGACAAGCTGGATATTCTCATTGCAGAGAAGACCGGACCGCATTTTGCCGTAGGTGACACCTGCTACTCATTTGATGAGGATAACGATACATTTAATCCCGACGGAAAAAGACATATCGCAAAAGAAAATGAGATTTCCGCGGAAAGAAAAACAGTTCCCGATAAGGCTTATTTTAACTGCCATACCGATATAACCATTCCGTACGACGAACTCGGTGAGATAACCGCGGTAAGAGAGGACGGAAGCGGAGTAACCATCATGAAGGAAGGACGTTTCGTGCTTCCGGGTACGGAGGAACTAAACAAAGCTTTAGATGAGTAAAGACTGGCACAATATATTGTATTGTGCTATGATACAAGGGACTAAATATTGCAATGCAAATGGAGGAAAACATGGCAAAAGTTGGAATTGTAATGGGTAGTGACTCAGACATGCCTGTTATGTCAAAAGCAGCTGATATTCTCGATCAGCTTGGTATTTCTTATGAGATGCGCATTATATCAGCGCATAGGGAGCCTGATGAATTTTTTGAGTATGCTAAGACTGCAGAAGAAAAAGGATTTAAGGTTATTATCGCGGGAGCAGGAATGGCAGCACATCTTCCCGGAATGTGCGCAGCGATCTTCCCCATGCCCGTAATCGGAATACCCATGCATACAACTTCACTGGGAGGCCGTGATTCTTTATACAGTATCGTACAGATGCCTTCAGGAATTCCTGTTGCGACCGTTGCTATCAATGGTGGTGCCAACGCCGGAATTCTTGCAGCCAAGATCCTGGCAACAAGCGATGATGAGATTTTGGGTAAACTCAAGGCTTATACAGCTTCACTTAAGGATGCGGTTGTAGCCAAGGATCAGAAACTTCAGGAAGTAGGCTACAAGAACTATTGATAACCCGGTGTCACAGAATAGACACCAATATATATTTTTTTAGAATGAGGAGTAAATATTATGGCACTGGATTACAAGAAGGCCGGAGTTGACATTGAAGCCGGTTACAAATCTGTAGAACTTATCAAGGGTTATGTTAAAGAGACTAACAGACCTGAGGTACTTGGCGGACTCGGAGGATTCTCCGGAGCATTTTCACTTAGCAAGATAAAGGAAATGGAAGATCCGGTTCTTTTGTCAGGAACAGACGGAGTAGGAACCAAGATTAAGCTTGCATTCCTTCTTGATAAACATGACACTATCGGTATCGATGCTGTAGCTATGTGCGTTAACGACGTTGCATGTGCAGGCGGAGAGCCTTTGTTCTTCCTTGATTACATTGCATGCGGCAAGAATATTCCTGAGAAAATTGCAGCTATCGTTAAGGGAGTTGCAGAGGGCTGTAAGCAGTCAGACGCAGCACTTATCGGTGGAGAGACAGCTGAGCATCCCGGACTTATGCCTGAGGACGAGTATGATGTTGCAGGATTTGCTGTTGGCGTGGTTGACCGCAAAGATATGATAGACGGAAGCTCCATTAAGGCAGGAGATGTGCTTATTGGAGTTGCTTCAAGCGGAGTACACAGCAACGGCTTTTCACTTGTTCGTAAGGTCTTTGATATGACCAAAGAGAGTCTTGATACATATTATGATGAGCTTGGTGCTACTCTTGGTGAGACTCTTTTAACTCCTACAAGAATATATGTGAAGATGATGAAGTCTATCAAAAATGCAGGCGTTAAGGTTAAGGGCTGCAGCCATATTACAGGCGGCGGTTTCTATGAGAATATTCCCAGAATGCTTCCCGATGGAATAAAGGCTGTCATCAAGAAGAACAGCTATGATATTCCTCCTATTTTCAGCCTTATGCAGAAGAAGGGCGGCATTGAGGAAGAGATGATGTACAACACCTACAACATGGGACTTGGAATGGTCCTTGCAGTTGATCCGGCCGATGTAGATGCTACCATGAAGGCTATTGAGGCTTCAGGCGACAAGGCTTGGATAGTAGGAAGTGCCGAGAACGGTGAGAAGGGTGTAGAGCTCGTATGAATATAGCGGTAATGGTATCCGGAGGCGGTACCAATTTACAGGCAATTATAGACGGAATAGACAGCGGTGTTATTACCAATACCAAGATATCGCTGGTTTACAGCAACAATCCGGATGCATATGCTCTTGAGAGAGCAAAGAAGGCAGGCATACCGTATGTTGCAAAGAGCCCCAAGGAGTTTGACAGCAGAGCGGATTTTAATGAGGCACTGCTTAAGATATTACAGGACGCAAACCCCGATCTTATAGTACTTGCGGGATGTCTTGTTGTTATTCCGGAGTGCGTTGTAAAGGCATTCCCCAACAAGATCATCAACATTCATCCTTCGCTTATCCCTTCTTTTTGCGGAACGGGATATTATGGACTTAAAGTTCATGAGAAGGTACTTGAGAGGGGCGTAAGAGTGTCCGGAGCGACAGTTCATTTTGTTGATGAGGGAACAGATACAGGTCCCATTATCTTACAGAAGCCCGTTATGATAAGACAGGATGATACTCCCGAAGTTCTTCAGAGACGTATTATGGAGCAGGCGGAGTGGAAGATAATGCCGATGGCCATAGATCTCATTGCCAACGGCAAGGTTAAGGTGGTTGACCGTAAAGTCATCATCGAAGGATATGAAGAGGAGAAGATTTTCTGATGAAAGTTTTGGTTGTAGGCGGAGGCGGAAGAGAACACGCCATCTGCGAGGCTATATCAAGAAGCAGCAAGGTTGATAAGATTTATTGCGCACCCGGTAACGGCGGTATCGCAGAGCTTGCCGAGTGTGTTCCGATAACTCCCATGGAGTTTGATAAACTCGTTTCTTTTGCAAAAGAAAAAGAGATTGATCTTACCGTTATCGGTATGGACGATCCTCTTGTAGGCGGAGTTGTAGATAAGTTTGAGGAGGCGGGACTTAGGGTATTCGGACCCAGAAAGAACGCGGCCATCCTTGAAGGAAGTAAGGCTTTTTCAAAAGACCTTATGAAGAAATACAACATTCCCACAGCGGCTTATGAGACATTTGATAATGCAGAAGCTGCTCTTAAGTACCTTGAGACATCCAAATTCCCCATCGTCCTTAAGGCTGACGGACTTGCTCTTGGTAAGGGTGTTCTTATCTGCAACACTCTTGAGGAAGCTAAGGCAGGAGTTAAGGAGATCATGGAGGATAAGAAGTTCGGCGATGCCGGCAATCACATGGTCATCGAGGAGTTCATGACAGGTCGCGAGGTTTCCGTTCTTTCTTTTGTAGACGGAAAGACAGTAAAGATAATGTCATCCGCGCAGGATCACAAGAGAGCGGGAGACGGTGATACAGGTCTTAATACGGGCGGAATGGGTAACTTTTCACCCAGCCCTTTCTATACCGAAGAAGTTGATAAGTTCTGCAAAGAGAATATCTACGGCAGAACTGTTGAAGCGATGGCTGCCGAGGGCAGAGAGTTTAAGGGAGTTATCTTCTTTGGACTTATGCTTACACAGGACGGTCCCAAGGTTCTTGAGTACAATGCCAGATTCGGAGATCCTGAAGCGCAGGTTGTTTTGCCCAGACTTAAGACAGACATCATTGATGTATTTAATGCCTGCATAGACGGTACACTTGCGGATATAGACCTTGAATTTGAAGATAAAGCTGCAGTTTGTGTTGTTCTTGCAAGTGACGGATATCCCGTAAGCTACGAGAAGGGCAAGCTCATAACAGGGCTTGAGAACTTCAAGGGCAAGGACGGGTACTATTGCTTCCACGCAGGAACCAAGGCAACTCCTGAGGGAATAGTTACAAATGGCGGACGTGTCCTTGGAATTACCGCCAAAGGGGATACTCTCAAGGAAGCACGTGCTAAAGCGTATGAGGCTACAGAGTGGGTTAGCTTTGAAAACAAATACATGCGTCATGACATAGGTAAGGCAATTGATGACGCAAGATAAGAGGAGGAAAGCTAAGATGAAGAAAGCGACAGGAAAGAGAATATTTGCTTTGATCATCGCGATAGCGATGATAGTAACGATGTTTTTGGCATCTATGATCGACGCGTTTGCGTATACTGAGACAACCGGTACAGTTACAAACGAGAACGTTAAGGTCAGACAGTCAGCAAGTACAACAGCATCTCAGGTTGCGAGTCTTAAAAAAGGAGACGTTATCGACATTATCGATGAAGAGACAGATTCTTCAGGATATGTTTGGTATAAGATCAGAGTTAATAAGAGTGAGCAGGGATATGTCAGAAGCGATCTTGTAAACAAGGCAGGTGGCTCATCAAGCTCATCAAACAATAAGCCTGCTGCTACAGAGGAGACTAAGACAGAGACCAAGACAGAAACCAAGCCCGCTGCAACTGCACCGGAGGTTACGGACACAGAGAGCAAGAGCGCGATCGTCACACAGGAAAGCGTAAATGTCAGAAAAGCCGCAGGTAAAGATTTTGATGCTGTAGGCAAGGTGGTAAAGAACAATTCCGTTACCGTTACAGGTGAGGCAAAGGGTACAGACGGAAAGACCTGGTACAGAATTCAATTCGGTGATGGCAAAGAAGGATTTGTCAGAAGCGATCTTATAGAAATAGGCGGAACAGCCGAGGCTGCAACTGAACCCGCACCTGCACCTGCAGAATCAACTGATGCTCCCGAAGCAACTGAAGCACCTGCAGAAGACGGTGCTGAGGAAGGCGAATCTGAGGGAGAAGAGTCTGAGGATGCTGAGGCAGAGGAGCCTCAGGAGGAAGAGCAGGCCGCTCCTGCAGTTGTTGGTGACGGTGCGTATGCACTTGATTATATTGACGACGTTTGGTACTTAAATGACTACGGCGCAGGACAGAGAGTAAAAGTTAAGGAGCTTATTGATGTTGCTAATACTGCTCCCAAGCTTGACAAGAAAGCTAAGAACTTCAAGCTTATAGCTATAGGACTTGGAGCATTGGCAGGAATTCTTTTGATCGCAGTTATTATTCTTGCACTTAAGCTCAGAGAAGCTATGTACTATGAGGATGACGAGGACGAAGATGAGTATGATCGCTTCGCCGATAGCAGACGCAGAAGAGCAAGAGATGATGAAGAAGATGAAGAAGAGCGCTTCTCTTCCAGAAGAGACCGTGCTTCAAGAGATGACGACAGAGCTTCAAGAAGACAGGCAAGACCTGAGACTTCAAGAAGATCTGATGATGAGAGAACTGTTCGTCCCGAGACTGACGACAGGCAGGTAAGACCTTCAAGACCATCTGAAGATAGACCTTCTCGTCCAAGAAGAAGTGATGATGAATACGATCGTCCTTCAAGAAGATCTGCAGAGGATCGTCCTTCCAGACCTTCAAGAGATTCATATAGGGATGCCGAGGCTGAGGCACCCAGAAGAAGAGCAAAGAACTTCATCGGAGATGATGATGATTTCGAATTCGAGTTCCTTGATCTTGATGATGATAAATAAAGAATTACTGCGGGCAGGTAAATACCTGCCCGTTTTTCTTTAGCTTTTTTGTTATGTGTGTTATACTAAATATATCACAAAGAAACTCATGGAGGCGGATATGATCATAGAGATTGATTTTAATAGTGATGAAGCCATATATTTGCAGCTATGCAATCAGATCATACTGGGCATTGCTACGTCTCAATTTCGTGAGGGTGAGCAGCTTCCCAGTGTCAGACAGCTTGCCGACACCATAGGCATCAATATGCATACCGTCAATAAGGCGTATTCTATATTGCAGCAGGACGGATTTGTCAAGATTGACAGGAGGCGAGGAGCCATAATTGCTATTGATATCAACAAGCTCAAGGCCCTTAATGAAGCTCAGGACGAGCTGGCGGTGGTTCTTGCAAGAGCCATTTGTAAGGGGATTGATCGTGATGAGATACATGCACTTGTTGATAAACTGTATGACAATTATGAATTTAACAGCAGATAACATGAAAGGATGATGAGATATGGATTCTAAATTTACCATAATGGCAGCTGATGCACTTAAGCTTGCCAAGAAGACAGCCAGATCCTTAAAACTTAATTATGTCGGTACAGAGCATATACTTATGGGGCTCATCTTAGAGGACGGAAGCGTTGCTTCCAGAATACTTATCGATAACGGAATTGATGAGAACCGCATGATGGATATGATCAAGGATCTTATTGTGCCCGACAGCAACGTGCGCACGTTGGATAAGGATGGTTTTTCTCCCAGAGCTGAAAAGGTTTTGGAGGAATCACACAGACTTGCAGAGCGTTTTCATGCTGACAAGACCGGAACTGAGCATATTCTTTTAGCCCTTATCAAAGAGGGAGAGAATGTTGCGGTTAGACTTATCAGCACTCTCAATGTCCCTGCACAGAAGATATATGCGGAGACACTTGCAGCAATGGGTGAGGATCCCAATCTGGTCAAGGAGGATCTTGGCAGGAAGAACAATCCCAAGGCTGGCAAAAAGGCTTCTATTCTTGCACAGTATAGCCGCGATATGACGGCTCTTGCCAAAGAAAATAAGCTTGATCCCGTTATAGGCCGTGAGAGAGAGATAAAGCGTGTTATACAGATTCTTAGCCGTAGGACCAAGAACAATCCTTGCCTTATCGGTGAGCCCGGTGTAGGTAAGACTGCGGTTGTAGAGGGACTTGCGCAGCGTATAGCTTCCGGAAATGTTCCTCTTACAGTTCAGAACAAGAGACTTGTTACCCTTGATCTTTCAGGTATGATCGCAGGTTCCAAGTACAGAGGAGAGTTTGAGGAGAGGATCAAGAAGGTCATCAAAGAGGTTTCGGAAGATGGCAATATTATTCTTTTTGTAGATGAGATGCATACTCTTATCGGTGCCGGCGGTGCCGAGGGAGCAATTGATGCTTCCAATATTTTAAAGCCTTCTCTTGCAAGAGGTGAGATTCAGATGATCGGTGCAACAACCATCACTGAGTACCGCAAGTATGTTGAGAAGGATGCGGCTCTTGAGAGACGTTTTCAACCTGTTAACGTTGACGAACCCGACAAGGAAGAGGCTACAGAGATTCTTAAGGGAATCGTGAGCAAATATGAGGAGCACCACAAGGTTACCATAACACCTGAAGCCATAAAGGCTGCAGTTGAGCTCTCAGAGAGATATATCAATGACAGAAATCTTCCGGATAAAGCCATTGACCTTATTGATGAGGCAGCTTCAGCTGTAAGACTTCGTACTATGGGCGTTTCCTCTAAGGTTAAGGATATCGATGACAGCATCAAGAGCCTGGATCTTGAGATTGAGTCAGCGCTTAAGAACTCAGACTATGTACTTGCCGGAGAACTTAATAAGAGACAGAAAGCTCTTATTTCCAAGCTTTCAAGAGTAAAGGCAGCTGAGAGGAGAAAAGAACTTTCTTCAGGCTTCATTGTAAATGAAAATGATATAGCGGAAGTAGTTGCAGAGTGGACAAGGATTCCCGTTAAGAAGATCGCTGAGAAGGAATCAGAGAAACTTCTTAAGCTTGAGTCAGTTCTTCATAAGAGAGTTATCGGACAGGATGATGCGGTTAAGGCTGTTTCCAAGGCAATCAGAAGAGGAAGAGTGGGACTTCAGGATCCAAACAGACCTATTGGTTCATTCCTGTTCCTTGGACCTACCGGTGTAGGTAAGACAGAGCTTTCCAAGGCACTTGCTGAGGCTATGTTCGGAGATGAGAATGCTCTTATCAGAGTTGATATGTCGGAGTACATGGAAGGTCATTCCGTTTCCAAGATGATAGGTTCACCTCCGGGATATGTAGGATATGATGAGGGTGGACAGCTTAGTGAGAAAGTCAGAAGACATCCCTATTCTGTTATTCTTTTTGACGAGATTGAGAAGGCTCATCCGGACATATTTAACGTGCTCTTGCAGGTACTTGATGACGGACATATCACAGATGCCAAGGGCAGAAAAGTCAGCTTCAAGAATACGATCCTTATCATGACTTCCAACGTTGGAGCACAGAAGATTGTAGATCCCAAGAAGCTTGGATTCGGCGCAGGAGATGATGCCAAGAAGGATTACGAGGATATGAAGTCCGGAGTTATGGAGGAAGTTAAGAAGCTCTTTAAGCCGGAGTTTATCAACCGTATTGACGAGATCATGGTATTCCATACTCTAAATGAGAAGGAGATGATGGATATTGTTACTCTCCTTTCAGGTAATCTTGCTAAGAGATGCAAGGCTCAGATGGATATCAGCCTTACGGTTTCACCTTCAGTTAAGAAGTATCTTATCGAGAAGCATTCCGATGCCAAGATGGGTGCAAGACCTCTTAAGAGAGCAATACAGTCCGATATTGAGGATGCTATGGCTGAGGAACTTCTAAGGGGCAACATTAAGGCTGGAGATCAGGTTACTGTAGGTCTTAAGGATAAGAAGATTGTATTTACCACAGCGGATGGTAAAAAGACTTCCGTTAAGAAGGTAAATGTTAAGACCACTAAGCCAAAGAGTGCTTCCAGGACCAAGAGCGCTGTGACAACCAAGAAGCCTGCAAAGAAGGCTTCAACAACCCGTAAAACTACAAAAACTTCCAAAAATAAGAAAAAGTAATAAAAAATTCATTTGAAGATAGGTTGACTTGAATTATAATGTAAGTAACTAAATACATGTTTTTTTCAGGAGGGTTAATATGGCTGTCGTAGAGCAGTTAATTCGCGCTGAGAGCGACGGAAGCATCAGTTTTGGTAACTATGAGCTTCCCGAGAAAAAGAAGCTTGAGAACTTCGAGCACAACGGAGATATCCTCAAGGTTAAGACATTTAAGGATATTACTAAGCTCGAGTGCAACGAGAACTTTGTTTATGAATCTGTTCCGGGCACAGCAGTCACAGGCTTTAAGGAGTCCGACGGAGGTGTAGAATTCACCGTTGAGGGCGTTAATGATGCCCAGATTACCTTGGGACTTCTTGAGAGTACGGAGTACAGCGTGTTGGTAAACGGAGCCGCCATTGGCAAGATGAGCACTAACGTGGGTGGTAAGCTCAACTTTAGTGTTGAATTGTCCGAAGGAAGTTCTATCAAAGTTAAGGTTGAAAAATAAAATAAAGTCAAATGGCCGAGGGCTTTTCGGGATACCGGAAAAGCCCTCGACGTTTATGGGAGGATATATATGGCAACTAAGATAAAGACCATATTTTATTGCCAGAGCTGCGGATACGAGTCATCTAAGTGGATGGGGCAGTGTCCGGGGTGCAAAGAATGGAATACTTTTGTTGAGGAGACGGTTAAACCTGCGGCTAAGAGCAGGGGAGCGGTTTCATCTTCAGGAAGAATGATCTCGGGAGCTTTGGAAGCGCCCAAATCACTTTCTGAGATAGTGATAGATGAGGAAGAGAGAGCAGATACTCATATCGGTGAGCTCAACAGAGTTCTTGGAGGAGGCCTTGTAAGGGGCTCCATGATACTTGTAGGCGGAGATCCCGGTATAGGTAAATCCACACTTCTTTTGCAGGTTGCCGGCAATCTTTCAGGAGATAAAAAGAATATATTATATATTTCAGGTGAGGAATCACTTAAGCAGATCAAGCTTCGCGCCAACAGAATAGGAGAGTTTTCAGAAACTCTTAAGTTTATGTGCGAGACCAATCTTTCTGTGATAGAGGATACCATCACCTCAGTAAAGCCGGAGATCATCATAATTGATTCAATACAGACGATGTTCAATGAAGCGGTATCTTCTGCACCTGGAAGCGTCTCGCAGGTCAGGGAATCAACGGCAGTGCTTCTGCGGATTGCCAAGAGCCTTAATATCACTGTGTTTATAGTGGGTCACGTGACCAAGGAAGGTCAGGTGGCAGGTCCCAGAGTTCTTGAGCATATGGTTGATACGGTGCTTTATTTTGAGGGTGACAGACATGCATCCTACAGGATTTTAAGAGCGGTCAAGAATCGTTTTGGTTCAACTAATGAGATAGGCGTTTTTGAGATGGCAGAGAAAGGGCTTATGGAGGTCAAGAATCCTTCTGAGTTTATGCTTGAAGGAAGACCTGAGAATTCCAGCGGCTCTATAGTGACCTGTTCTGTTGAAGGTACGAGACCGATACTGATCGAGCTTCAGGCGCTGGTATGTAGGAGTAATTTTGGATTTCCAAGGCGTCAGGCCAACGGTACGGATTATAACAGAGTAAACCTCCTTATGGCAGTCCTTGAGAAGAGGATAGGCTTGCAGATGGGGGATTATGATGCTTACATCAATCTTGCAGGTGGAATGAAGATAGCAGAGCCTTCCCTTGATCTTGGAATCTGCATGGCAATTATCTCAAGTTTCAAGAACAAACCCATAAGTGATGACATGATAGCCTTCGGAGAAGTGGGACTTTCCGGAGAAGTAAGAGCTGTGAACATGGCAGATCAAAGAGTACAGGAAGCCCAAAAGCTCGGCTTTAAGACCTGTATAGTTCCCAAAGCTCTTAGCGAAAAGCTAAGAAAAAGCCACCCCGATATAAACATAATAGGAGTGGCTTCAGTAGCCGATGCCATGAACTATATTTAAATAACATAACCTCCCCGCGGCGCGCGCGCCGCGGGGAGGTTTAATTATTTAGCATATTTTTTGCGGGTTAGTACGGCTATTGCTGCCAAAGCCGCTGCTATGATGATAACTCTTTTGGCTATGTCTGTTTCATCGCCTGTCTGTCCCATTCTGGGGAGCTGCTTAGTTGCTCCGAGAACGGTTACCTGAGCATCAGTCTCTTCCATGTTGTTGATAACTATGGTGTGGCCTATACCGGAGATAGAAGCGGTTGCGTTTGCTGTTTTATCTGAGTGATCGCTCTCCGGAGTGTAAGTTCCGTCATTTACAAGTTCAAGCTTACCGTCTACGCATTTAACGTTGTAGAGGTGCGTCACATCTTTGCCGTTCTCATCAACGATCATAAAAGAAGTGATTTCATTTTTGGATGAACCTATAACGCTCTGGCTTCCGTTTATAACGACATTCTTGAGCTTATGGCCTTCCATAAGGGAACCGGATGTAATCTCAACTTTATCATTTGTGATAGTGGAGCCATCGTAGTTCTTTACAGTAGTACCGGCTTCAAGAGTGATGTTTCTCTGTTTGACGTTAAGCTTTGCAGTAGTAGGCTTCTGCTGCATTATAACTCCGGAAGGAAGAGAGACGAATTGTCCGTCTTTTTCGTATTTAACTACGATATCTTCCGGTGCGATTTCTTTACCGTTAAAGATAAAAGGAATCGTGTAAGTCTTTATCTCGGATGCAACAACATAAGCTGCGTCAATATTTACCCAGTATCTGACGCCATTGTTGGAAAAGAATGTTCCCTCGCCATTGGCGGCAGCGCTTGCTTCTACAGTAACCAGCTCTCCGAGAGCATTGAATATATTGCGGAATGTAGGAGCTTTGTTATCAAGGTCTTTTACTTCAATATGGAAACCGCCAATGATATGCTCTTTGCCGTCATATTCTATCTCGGTGTCCTCACATGTTGTATATATCTCGATGGAAACGTTGGGATAATCGCCAACCGGTTCCTGAATTTCTTCAATGACTTCTTTGTTTCTTATAACGCCGTCTACATGTACGCCGGAATTTGTAGAAACAAACTTTTTGACGTACCAAACTACGTACTGTGTTTCGGGGTCAAATGTCGGAACAACTTCTTTAATGTCTTCTGCACTTGGATAGTGGTGAAGAGAATTAAGCACTGCGTTGTTGGCAGTAAAATTATCACCTGCAAGGTCTTTATCCGATCCGGTGCTGTCAACAACCGTATCATAAGAAGCGATCGCTCTTTCTATAGTGATACCACTGCTGTACCCCTCGGTAGGATGACCATTTGGCTCTTCCGGGATATCGGCATCCACGCCGTTAATTATATAGAAGTTGGCGGGATAATATATGGTCCAAAAACCGTTCCAGTAACCGGGATAAGGCATCTTGTAAGGTACGGAAGTTTTATCTTCTGTTATGGGAATGTCCGAAGCAGGAGTTATCGGCTCTGCGGCGACGCTCTCATTTGGAATTGCCGTTACAGTCTCCGAATTTGATGGAACTTCCGGCTTTACAACTTCTTCCTTGGGTTCAATGACCGGATTACCGGCAGGAACAGGATCAGTACCGGGAACGGGTTCATTACCCGGAGTAGTAGAAGGATCGGCATTGGTGTTATCGCTATTTACTGAAGTATCACCTTTACCGGCGGAATCTTCCTCTTCGATATCTGTATTTGGTTTTGGTGTATCCTTTTCTGTTGTGGGATTTGTGACTGTAGGATCAGAAAGGTCATCGGAATCTAAATCATCTTGTTCCAATTCCTCATCTATGACTGGAACCTCTGCGTATGCTGTGATAGGCATAAAAAGAACTGTCGATAAGCTAAAAAACAAGGTGAAAGCCATCAGCAGCGCGAGGGTTTTGCACTTTCTTTGTATCATAAAACTACTCCAAAACAATAATCAAAAAATCAATAATTCGCACACACTTAGTTATAATAACACAAAAACTAAACTTTTTGTAAATAATGTCGATAAAAAGTATGTAGAAATTCTAAAGAGGGGTAAATCTGTGCGTATGAAGAAAATTATCAGATCTGCAATGGCCGTATTTTCGGTAGTAGCATTTATATTCTTTGTTTTATTTTCCGAGGTGTGTTCTTTGGAGGTTCATGCTGCGGATGATCCTTATACAGCTTTATCTAAGGGCACTACCGTTTATAACGGAGTGGACTACAAATCTGAATACAATCCACTTTTTTATTATCTTAATTATTCCGACCTAAGGCAGGCTTTTGGTACTGATGCCAACAAACTTGTTGAGCACTGGGTTCTTTTTGGTAAAAAAGAGAAGAGAGTTGCCAACAGACTCATTGGAGACAGCTCGGAATTCGTTGTTCCTACGGGAGATGAGGGAGTTGTGATAATTCCCAAGACCAAGCATGATAACGGAGGAATGACCTACGCTCAGGAGATACAGGCAAGAAGTATTGCCAAGCAGATTGCGGACGCTATTAACAAGGCGGCTGAAGAATCTGATACATCCAAGAGCAGTAGTTCTTCATCCAAATCATCCAAATCTACCAAGTCCAAGACTAAGGAGATAAAAGAAATTGAGAAGGTTGCATACGCTGCAGGAATCGTTAAAGCGTACTGCGACCGCGGAACATATACAACAAACGGTAAGATTTACAGAACTGCATACGGCGTGTTTATAGGAGGAGAATACTCCTGCGCAGGCTCAACAAGAGCCTTGGGACTTATACTTGATTATCTTGGAATCAATTGGGTTCACATCAATATCAACAGCTGGGATGACCAGTGGTGTCAGGTTATAGTTGATGGCAAAGAAGGCTACGGAGATCCGATGATATCTGCAGCGGGATACGGCAAGCACCCCAATGAGGGCGGCAATCCAAAGGATGCGGTTTCATATGCAAAGATAAGATATAAATTTGAAGTGGCAACACAAAGACCTAAGGTTACACAGTAAAGGAAGCTATGACAGTTAGATTTTTTGACAGTAAAAAAAGAATAATGGTAAGGGTTATCACTGCAGTTCTTGCGATAGCTCTTTTGACAGGGACATATTCTGTAAGTGCAATGGCAGCCGGGCTTACCCAAATAGATGCTTCAACTTTCAGAAAGACTCCGGACGTAACGACTGTTCATATAGGGAGCGATGTTACGGATATAACTCCCGGCGCATTTAAGTGCCTTATGAAACTTAAGTCCATAACTGTTAGCGAGAACAATCCGTTTTATGCATCTTACAGTAATTGCCTGTACAACAAGGATATGACCGAGCTTTTATGTTTTCCTCCCGGACTTGACGGGGCTATGATCCCTTCTTCCGTAACTTCGATCGGAGAATATGCGTTAACAGGCGTTGGAGGCAAGCTTAAGGACGATATAAGAGCCGTTATCAAGAATCAGGCAGATGCTAATCTTAAATTGGAAGATGTTCCCGGCGCTCATTTCATTCATACCAAGTACGGTGTTAAGTGGAGAGAAGCCGATGGAACGTATACGGAACCTGATACTGAGTTAAAAAAGCTGGTGGCATCTGTAATAGAGGCTTGTACCAGTGAAAATATGACTCAGAGTATTCAGCTTGAGAATTGTTTTAATTATCTTGTGGGCTTATCTTCCTATGAAAGAGATAACGAAGTGCCTGTAGGAAACTGGACAGGTGCTTATGCAAAAGATATGTTGCTGGAGGGCAAGGGAAACTGCTATAAGTATGCAGCGGCGTTTGCCTATATAGCAAAGGGACTTGGCTATGACGCCAAGGTATGTACGGGAACTGTTTTATCATCCCTTGGCGGTAAAACACCTCATTCCTGGACTGAAGTAAAGGTAAATGAAACCTGGTACATTTTTGATGCCGAGATGCAGGATGCTAAAGGCAGCGGATATTATAAGCAGACTTACTCAAGTTATCCAGCTAAGCCGCTTGAGAAGGAAGCTGCGCTTTCGGTAAACTATTAAAGGTAAGGACGTTTTAAACAGTCGACCTTATTGGCCATGGAAGGAGCCATATTATGAGAAGAGTATTAGGAATAGCAGTTGTATTTTTGGGAGCTTTGGTATGTGTTCTGACTTTTAGTTTCCTGCTTTGCACAACTGTTCCCGGTTACAGAAACATTATATCTTCAGCAGTTGCAAGTGATTCAGCGTTTCCCACTGTAGAAGTCAGTGAGGGCGTGACCGTGGTAAAAGACAATTCCGATTTTAAGCTTATCGGAAAGAATGCCGGAAGTAAAAAAGAGTCGGTAGTTGCAAAAGAGGATAATGATGATGCGGCTACAACTTCAAGAAAGGCTGCTGATGAGTATTTTGATAATCTGGCCAAAAAGAAAGCTGCAGAAGATAGCTATGATGAAGGAGACAGCTCTTTTGACAAGGAGCTTGTAGTCGTAGACAGAACCTACTACGAAGACTGCGGAACCGGTGAAGGCTACTGGGTTTTGACCTACTCGGACGGAAGCAAAAAAGTGGAATGATCAGTGCTTATTTTTGAATATAATCCCAAGCTCAGAAAACATGAGAGCTTGGGATTTTTATTTGCTGTGAAAAGTGTTTGATGATAAACTAAATGAGTTGTAATAAAATTTCAAAATAATTATTTGGAGCTTTTTGGAGAGTTTGATAATGAAAAAGATGTTATTGGCTATAGGGGTGATAACTCTGCTGATAGCTTTTGCAGTTACAGGCTGTCGTATTGGAAAAGAGGAAAAGCACAAATTCACGGAAGATAGAATAGAAGAAGTTGGGGAAGATATATGGGCTGATCTGTCTAAGGCGAAGGTTGGTGTATGCATATATCGCTTTTCGGATAATTATATGACGCTCTTTAGGAGAGAAATAGAGTCATATTTGGTGGGACTTGGATTTACCAAAGAGAACATTATGATAGTTGATTCCGCAGACAGCGAGGTTGTTCAGGACAGGCAGGTCAGAGCTTTTATCGATCAGGGAGTGGATGCTCTTATTATTAATCCTGTAGATCCGTCAGATGTAAGTGATATAACCAATCTGGCTGTTGAAGCAGATATTCCGCTCATATATATAAACAGAGAGCCTGAGGCGGAAGAGGAAGTCAGATGGGAAGACAATAAATGGGATGTCTCCTATGTAGGGTGTGACGCCAGACAATCCGGTACCATTCAGGGCAAGATCATCGCTGATCTTGGCATTGAGAATATCGATCTAAACGGCGATGGTGTTATTCAGTATATTATTGTTGAGGGCGATCCCGGTAATGCGGATACTCTGTATAGATCGGAGTATTGCATCAAGGCGCTTGACGACGCCGGACTTCAGAGTGAATGCGTCTTTAAGGGCTACGCCGACTGGGAGAGAGAAAAAGCTGAAGAACTTGTGTCGGAAGCGCTTAAAGGCGGCGTAGAAGCAGAGGTTATTTTCTGTAACAATGACGCCATGGCACTTGGAACACTTTCCGCTATAGAAAAAGCAGGCATGAGAGCCGGCAAAGACATTCAGATTGTTGGAGTAGATGCTCTTACAGATGTACTTATTGCTGTTCAGGAAGGGCAGATCGCGGGAACTGTTTTTAATAATTACATTCAGCAGTCACACTCAGCAGTTGATGCCTTGATCACATATCTTAGTAACGAAACTAACCCTCACTATATCGGATGTGATTATGTAGCTGTCACTCCGAGCAATGTGCAGACAATAATTGAGAGCCTTGCAAGATAATATGGAAGAGAAGCAGCATAAGCGAAGAGTTCATTATTCCGGGAAATATCCCAGAAAATTTGAAGAAAAATACAAAGAGCAAAATCCTGAGAAGTACGCCGATACGGTGGCGCATGTAATCTCTAAGGGTTCTACGCCTGCAGGAATGCATATCTCTATTATGGTAAAAGAGATTCTGGATGTGCTCAAGATTCAGCCCGGAGAGCAGGGACTTGACTGTACGCTAGGTTATGGCGGACATACAAGAAAGATGCTCGAGAAGTTGTGTGGTGGATCAGGTGGCAGTACGATTGGTTCCATTGAAGACAGTGTAAGACAGAACGCGACATGCATTTCCTCCGGCGGCGCAAAGTCCGGCTGCGTTTATGGTCTGGATGTGGATCCGATAGAGTCTGCCAAGACAGTTGAGAGATTAAGAAACGCCGGCTTTGGCGAGGATGTTTTTAAATTCAGACTTACTAATTTTGCGAATATAGATCAGGTTGCCGCTGAGGCTGGAATGTTTGACTTTGTGCTGGCGGATCTTGGCGTATCCTCTATGCAGATTGATGATCCAAGCCGCGGCTTTTCGTACAAGATTGACGGTCCCTTGGATCTTAGGCTTGATCCTGAACACGGTGAATCCGCTGCAGAAAGACTGCACAGCATCAGCAGGGATGAATTTGTGGGCATGATGTTAGAAAATTCAGATGAACCCTATGCAGAAGAGATTGCGGATAAAGTCTTTAATCTGATGAAAAAGGGAGAGCCCATGGATACTACAACGGCTCTTAGGCAAGCTATAGAGTCTGCACTTTGGAAGGTGCCCAAGGAAGAGAGAAATGATGCTGTCAAAAAGAGCTGTGCCAGAGTATTTCAGGCTCTTAGGATTGACGTAAACAGTGAGTTTGAAGTTCTTTATACTTTTCTTGAAAAGCTTCCGGGGATACTTAAACCCGGAGCAAGAGTTGCAATCCTTACTTTCCACTCAGGAGAGGACAGGCTTGTAAAGAAGGCTTTTAAAGAGGGCAAGAAATCGGGACTTTACAGTGATATATCGGAAGAGGTTACAAGACCTTCTGCTGAGGAATGCAGACTTAATCCCAGAAGCAGGTCAACGAAGCTTAGATGGGCTGTTAGAGCATAAACAGTCCATCTTTTCTTTTTATAGTATTTTAAGAATATGAGATTTGGCTTTATAGTAAAATATTAATACACCTAATAAGCAATGTTTGGACCACGTTGGCGATTCTTTTTAAACCGGAGGTAACATGCGGGAGTCAACACAGATTACCTATGGAGACGGCATCGTGAGCGTAGAGCTTATTTCTGAGAGCATGAGCGAGATACCGGCTCCGGCTGTCAGATTTGGAGACTATGAGCAGGTGCTTGAATCCTGTTTTACTCAAAAAGAGCTCCAGGAAATCTATGAGGGTGATCATGCAAATCTCACCTTTTCTTTTACTATGTCCGATAATCCCCGTGAAATAAGTGAATATGACACTCTTTCAACGGCTGTAACCGATTCGGCCAAGGAACTTGGAAAGCTAAGCGAGGGCGTTGTCGTGAAGATGAGCGCTATTAAGAGCGTTGGGACCGGTGAGGAGATTTCTCTTGATAACTTATCTGAAGATGTGGATCTGCAGGTGGAGATACCGCTCTATTTAATAAAAGACAACAGAGAGTATTATTGGATTACGGATTCCCTCGGGGCGTGCAGGCTTTATAAAGATCAGGATGCCGAAGCAGATACTTTGTCAATAAATACCAGTTCAGTAGGAACAAGTATGCTTCTGTACCAAGATGCGATACAAGGCACGGCTACTGAAGAAGATACTGGTTTTTGCATTAAGCCCCAGTATGTGTTTGTGTTTATCATAGTGTTGCTGCTTGCTTTGTGGCATTATGTCATGGGAATATACAAGGGCAGGATAAAAGGCAGGGAGATTACATAAGTTAAAAGGCAGAGAGATCACGTGAGTTAAAAGGCAGAGAGATTACATGAGTTAAAGGTATAAGGTATCAACAAGGCTTAGATGCGTTAAAACAGGCATTTGTTGGACGTAAAAACGATTTTTACAAAAAATAGAAAAATTTATCGAAAAAGTTGTTGCTTTTCTATTTGGGACGAGATATAATTGAGAACGTCGTCGGGGTGTGGCTCAGTTGGTAGAGCACTATCTTAGGGAGGTAGGGGCCGCGTGTTCGAATCACGTCACTCCGACTTTTTAAAAGCTCGCTTACAGCGAGCTTTTTTATTTGTTAGCTTGTGTTTATTGGCTTTTGCATTGTATTAACTTATATGGACATTACTGACTATATATTGGGAACATTCTTTGTCTAAATTTCCCTAAAAAACGCTATTGGAAACGGTCCGCAGATGGTATACTTACAGTAGTTTGGTGTAGTATCAAGATATACGTGTTTTTGTTCAAAAAATATGATGGGACAGGAAACTGAATTACTGTACAATGGCTAACATGAAACTTGAAAACTTATTTGGTGCAGCAGCATACTATGACAAAGACAGTTCCTGGGAGGAACTGGCCCAGATAATCTCTTGCGGGATACAGCAGGATGAGAAGGGCGTTATTTTTCTTAATGATAACGGAAGATGTATTTACGCCAATAAACGGGCGTTTACCATGTTTCGTGTAATAGATAATCTTACTATCCTCTACGATACGTTTGATGCTTGGAGGAGAAGCCTTGGAGTTGAGGAAGGGACTACTTCCTGGTGCAAGGTTTACAAGTCATCAGACAAGGAGAGACTCTATCACGTCAGATACAAGGTTCTCAATGATAATGGCAAAGTTCTCGGAGGCATGTATGTCATACAGAATGTTTCCGAATCTATGGACAACGATCTTGGAGAACAGTACAGACTTACTCATGATGAGCTAACCAAGCTCTATAACAAAGAGGGATTTGTCAGTGCTGTTAAAAAGCTTTTAGAGGAAGCTGACCCCGATCGCAGATACATCATTGTTTATTCCAATATTAAAGATTTTAAGCTGATCAATCAGCTCTTTGGACTCAATAAGGGTAACGATATTCTCATAAATGTGGCGGATATGTTGTCTCAGATGGTGAGAGAAGAAGATGTATATGGCAGGATCAACGGAGATCAGTTTGCGCTGTGCATGCCAAAAGACCGCTTTGATGAGAATATGTTTATCTCATCTATAAAGGACAGGGCAGGGCGTCTTACCAGCAGAACCTATTCAATCCATGTTCAGCTTGGGGTGTATGAGATTCATGACAGGAGAATGGACGTCTCTTTTATGTGCGACAGAGCATACATGGCTTGCAAGACCATTAAGAGGGACAATGTGTGCGAAGTGGCATGGTACAACGATGACATGCTCATAAACGCTCTTTTGGAAAAAGAGATTCTTTCAAGCTTTGATTTTGCCATTATCAACAAGCAGTTTGGCATCTATCTGCAGCCCCAACACTACGCAGATGGCAGGATTTTCGGAGCTGAGGCTCTGGCAAGATGGCTTCACCCGGAGAACGGAGTAATCGAGCCGGAAGTCTTTATAAGCGTTCTTGAGAGGGCAGATCTTATATATAAGCTCGATAAATATATCTGGGAACTTGCTGCAGCGCAGCTTTCCAAGTGGAAGGGTACCAAGTGGGACAAACTGTCGCTTTCAGTTAACGTTTCTCCCAAAGATATTTATTATCTGGATATCAAAGAGGAATTTGACAAGCTGGTAAAAAAATATGATATCAATCCCGCAAGGCTCAATATCGAGATCACGGAGACTGCTGTCACTACGGACGTAAATAAGTGTGCCAAGCTTATCCTTGATCTTAGAAACAGCGGCTTTTTGGTTGAGATTGACGACTTTGGAAGCGGATACTCATCCCTTAATATGTTAAAAGATATCAAGGCTGATGTCCTCAAGATTGATATGGGCTTTCTTAAGAAAACAGAAGACCACAAGAGGGCAAGGGTTATTCTCAATTATACGATCGACATGGCTCATGAGCTTGGAATGGGCGTTATTACTGAAGGCGTTGAGACCAAGGAACAACTGGAATTCCTGGAAGAAATAGGCTGTGAGATGTTCCAGGGATACTATTTTGATATGCCTATGCCTGTTGCAGATTTTGAGAGCAAATACGTGGCGGGAGAATGATAAGAAAATGTTATGATTAGCTATCATAAATAGCGAAGGCTGATGTGTTTACTGCATAATATCTTTTGTCTATAATATCCATGAAAAATATATTTTTTCATGGAGGATACGTGTATGAAATTTAAATTTGGGATTAAAGAAGTAGTTGCTTTGGGTATCGGAACAGCTCTTTTCGTAGTTCTTACAACTGTGCAGATACCGCTTGTGATCGTACCTAACACCGCACTTCAGCCTAGAATGGCGATACTTGCATTTTTCTCAGCAGTATTTGGCCCTCTTGTAGGAGCAGGTATCGGATTCATCGGCCATTGGCTTGGTGATGCAATCTTTTATGGCTCTGTATGGTGGAGCTGGGTATTTCCTGAGATTATCGTAGGTGCCGGAATTGGCGCTTTTTTCAAGAAGTATGCAGTTGAGGAAGGTGGATTTAACAAGGGCAAGAGCATTGTTCTTTTCCTTCTTACAGAGATAGTTTCCAATGCCATCGCTTGGATACTTCTTGCACCCGTTCTTGATATTATCATCTTTAAAGAGCCTGTTAATAAGGTATTTGTTCAGGGACTTTTTGCATTCCTTGGTAATGCTATTATCATTGGAGTACTTGGAACAGTTCTTCTGATCGTTTATTCCAAAATCGTTGGAACTTCATCAAATCTAAAGGCGGAGGACTGATTCTTTGGTTGAAAATGCGCCAATTATAGAATTTTCAGATGTTTCCTTTAAGTATCGCGCGCAACAGGAACCTACGCTGAAAAACATTAATCTAAAAATATATCCCGGAGAGAAGATACTGATCGCAGGTCAGTCAGGATCCGGTAAATCAACATTGGCACATTGCCTTAATGCTCTTATCCCCTGTTCATATACGGGGGATATGAGCGGAACACTCCGAGTTTGCGGCGAAGAACCAAGCAAACTCGGAGTTTTTGGCATGTCCCGGATTGTTGGGACCGTTCTGCAGGATACAGACGGTCAGTTTATAGCTCTTACAGTTGCAGAGGATCTTGCGTTTGCCCTTGAAAACGACAATATTCCGCAGGATCAGATGTTCCAAAAAGTTGATGAAGTGGCACAAAAGCTTGAGCTTATGCCTTTTCTTTCCAATGCGCCCGGAGCTCTTTCCGGCGGGCAGAAGCAGAGAGTATCTCTTGGCGGAGTTATGGCATGTGATGTCAAAGTACTTCTATTTGACGAGCCGCTTGCCAATCTTGACCCTGCTACGGGCAAAAGAACTATCTCACTTATTGATGATATATTGCACAATGAGGATATGACGGTGGTTATCATTGAGCATCGTCTGGAGGATGTTCTATACAAGGACGTTGATAGAGTCATTCTTATGGACGAAGGAAAGATAGTTGCTGATATGCACCCTGATGAGATTCTTTGTTCCAATCTTCTTATAGAGAACGGAATAAGAGAACCGCTCTATATATCCGCACTTAAAGCTGCCGGATGTGAACTTACACCGCAGACTCATCCGCAGCACATAGAGACCATGGACATTGAGCCATACAAGGACGAGGTCAAAAAGTGGTATCATTCTGCCAAGTTCCCTGCGTCCGAGAACAGTAGCGAGACACTGCTTGAGGTGTCGCATCTTAAGTATTGCTATGACGAATCGAGGCAGGTTATTGATGATGTCTCTTTTGAAATAAAAAAGGGAGAGATGATATCTCTTGTAGGTAAGAACGGCGCCGGTAAATCAACGTTAGCTTCACTTATCTGCGGATTTAATAAGCCTGATGAGGGCGTTATAAAGTTTAACGGTGAGGACATGGCGAACCTTTCCATTAAGGAACGCGGAGAGCGAATTGGCTACGTGATGCAGAGTCCAAATCAGATGATCAGTAAGCCCATGATTTTTGAAGAAGTGAGTCTGGGCTTGGTATCAAGAGGTGTCCCTGAGGATGAGATCAAGGAAAGAGTTAATGAGATCCTTAGGATATGTGGCCTATATCCCTATAGAAACTGGCCGGTTTCGGCTCTTTCTTTTGGACAGAAAAAGAGAGTATCTATAGCTTCCATACTGGTTATGAATCCGGAACTTATTATACTTGACGAACCTACGGCAGGTCAGGATTATAAGCACTATACCGAGATTATGGAGTTTGTTCATGAAGTGAGGCAGAAGATGCCTATAACTATCTTGATGATCACCCATGATATGCATCTGATGCTTGAATATACTGACAGGACTTTGGTCCTTACTGACGGCAAACTCCTTATGAATGCAGCTCCTGCAGAGGTTCTTACCAATAATGATGTCTGTGACAGGGCTTATCTTAAGAGGACGTCTCTTTATGATCTATCCCTTAAATGCGAAATAGATAACGCAGGAGAATTTGCTGCAAGATTTATAGAGGATGAAAGAAGGCGCAGATAATGAGTAAAATGATTTCATACGAAAAAAAGAATACGCCTGTTCACAAGCTTAGTGGATTTACCAAGCTCATATTTTTTATTTTGTGGTGCCTTACCAGCGCCCTTACTTTTGATACCAGAGTTCTTTTTACGATGATCGCTATAGGCGTTGTCATTTATATTATTGCTGATGTTAAATGGCAGCAGGTTGGAGGTATATTCATTGCGGTTATGATCTTTATGGTGATCAACCTAGTGTGTATCTTTTTCTTTTCACCATACGAGGGCTGCAAAATATACGGAAGCAGAACAGATATAGTCCATCTTTTCGGAGATTACACACTTACTAAGCAGCAGCTTTTCTACGAACTCAACGTGTTTGTCAAATACTTTGCTGTACTTCCTTCGGTGTTTATCTTCCTGGTAACAACGGACCCCAGCGAGCTTGCATCATCTATTAATGGCATAGGTGTACCGTATACCATAGCTTATGCACTGGAGATTACGCTCAGATACATCCCGGATATTCAGGATGAGTTTCATAAGATCAAGAATGCTCAGGAAGCCAGGGGAATAGAGATGAGCTCTAAAGGAAAGCTCTTTGATAGGATCAAGAACACGGCGATTATCATATTTCCGCTTCTATTCTCAACTATGGAGAGGATTGGCGTAGTGAGTAATGCCATGGAGCTTAGAGGATTTGGTAAAAAGAAAAAGAGAACATGGTATTCCAAAAAGCCATTAAAAGCGGCGGATATAGCAGTGATAGCTTTTTCTGTAGGATTCTTTGTTCTTACCATGTTCATCACATACATGGATGGAAGCAGATTCTATAATCCGTTTATATAGAAAAAGAATTACGAAATAAAATTGCAGGTTGAAAAAATGTTTCTGACAGCGGCCAGGTACTCGCCTTTGCTACGAGCCTTTCTGATTGCCTTTAAACACTTGTCACTGTTATCAAAATGGCAATTTATGAAGGCCCAGTGCTCCAGCATCTTAAAGATGACATTTCTGTCTTCCTGAATAAAAGTTTCATATCCACTGTATAGCATATTGAGATATTCTTTCAGTTCCGTTTCTGTAAGAGTGGAAGAGCCTGTGGCAAGGTCCCTTGCAAGAGCAGGGTTACTTAGAAGACCTCTGCCAAGCATTATTGCGCTTATACCGGGAGCGTCTTCGCTTGCTGAGGAAAGATCTTTTAGTTCATCCATGAGTCTGTTCTGGTCATCTATGGAATTGATATCTCCGTTGTAGCATATATCGGCGGTTCCGCCATTTTCTCTGTAGACTTCTACAGCTCTTTTGAAGGCTTCTATTCTGGGGAGTCCGCGGTAGAAATCCTTCTGGACTCTTGCGTGTATAGTGAGTTCGCTTATGGGATATCGGGCAAAAATTTCCATCAGCTTGTCTGCTTCAGAATCGTCGGTTATTCCAAGCCTTGTCTTTATTGAGAATTTTGGATGATCCTCCCTGGTGAAAAGATCGCTTGCAGTGATCTCTTTTAACATATTATCGAGGTAATCGGGGTCAGATAGAAGACCGGAGCCCTTGTGTTTGGTAACGACTGTGGCTACGGGGCATCCGAGGTTTAGGTTAATCTCTTTGTAGCCCATATCCGCAATCTCTTTTGCAGCCCAGAGAAAATTATCTGCGCTGTTTGCCAGTATCTGCGGGATTATCTTGTCTGTATAATCAGGAAAAATATCGTTATTTACGGGAAGTATATCGTTCTTTTCTCTCTTTTTAAACTTGCGGGTCTTGGGAGCGGAGAGAAAAGGAGTGTAATATTTGCTCAAATACTCACCAAACATGGCGCGGTGGGTATTTCTCAATGTGTATTGTGTAATGCCCTCCATAGGGGCAAAATAGTATTTCATAGAAGCCATCAGGCAAAAATCTCCTTATTTCTTGTATTTCTCCACGGTTATTATGGTATCATATGATGTAGATGTCAAAAGAATAATATAAACATACTTTTTATGCTTGTCATGGGCTTTGAGCTCATATATAATCAGACAAAACGCATAATGGGGAGATTGTAAATGGATTACAAATGCAATGATGAAAAAAATACTATCAAGAATGAGATAAAAGATATCGTTGATATCATACTTGCGGATTATGAGAAAGGCAGAGATGTTGATAAGATGGACATCTTTAACCAGCCTGACAGAGATGCTGTAAAGGATATCGTTATCAAGCTTATCCGCATCATTTATCCGGGATACTACAGGGACAAGGTGTATAAGAGCTACAACGACAACAATAGGATAGCCATTGTTGTTGAGGATGTTATATACAATCTTCAGAAGCAGATCGCTATTGCTTTCAGGCACAGTGATGAGTATGCTGATGCCAGTGATGAAACTCTGGACTGCGGTGCAAGGCGCATTACCAATGAGTTTTTTAAACAGATTCCAAAGATTAGAGAATATGCCGACACTGATCTTCAGGCTTGCTATGACGGAGATCCTGCGGCTTACAGTAAGGAAGAAATCATTCTTTCATATCCGGGGCTTCTTGCTACTACCATCAACAGAATAGCACATGAGCTCTATCTTCTTAAGGTGCCGCTTATCCCAAGGATGATGACTGAGTATGCTCATTCCAAGACAGGTATTGATATTCATCCCGGTGCCACAATGGGCAAGTATCTCATGATAGATCACGGTACAGGCATTGTTATTGGTGAGACTTCAATTATCGGTGAGCACGTCAAGATCTATCAGGGTGTTACCATCGGTGGTCTTTCTACAAGAGGCGGACAGGCTCTTAAGGGTAGCAAGAGACATCCTACAATCGAGGATGATGTAACCATATATTCCGGAGCTTCAATTCTTGGAGGAGAGACGATTATCGGAAAAGGTTCCGTTATCGGAGCTAACGCCTTTATCACATCTTCTGTTCCCGCCGGTAGCAGAGTTAGTATGAAGAGTAAAAATTAAAATCAGTTACTGCAACACACCACGCTTTGGTAAAGGCTTACCGAGGCGTGGCTTATTTTTTGAAATTTTTTTTCGAAATGAGCTAAAGAAAAATAAGAAATTGTCCGATAAAGGAAATAGCAAGTAGTGTAGCTATTTCTTTTTCTCTTTTCCGGCAAAGGACATGCCGATTTTAGAAGTACACGGACGTACACAGATAGAGAAAACGAACCGAAGCTTATAAGGGCTTTTGGATTTGGAGGTACGTGCGTTATGATGAGATCGCTTTGGTCCGGTGTAGCCGGTCTTACAACTCACCAGCTTGAAATGGATGTTATCGGTAACAATATCGCTAACGTTAATACAACTGCTTATAAATCACAGGCAACCGGCTTTGCTGATATTCTTTACCAGACGGTAAGGAATGGCACAGGAGCGGGAGATACCGTTGCGACCACAAATGCATCACAGGTTGGTCTCGGATCCAAGGTTGCTTCCATTTATACAAATATATCCAAGTCAGGTTCAATGCAGACAACCGGAAATGCATTTGACCTTATGATCACAGGAGATTCGTTCTTTGTGGTTTCATCTGATGCAAGCACAAATCCGCCTGTCCGCAATTTCAGCAGAGACGGTGCTTTCACAATAGATTCTGATGGAAATCTTGTTACTCAGAACAATGGTTTCTATGTTCTTGGAACAATGGGAGATGGTAATATTCCAAGAGGTGGAAATGTTAATCTTTCCAACTTAAGACTCATTTCAGATGATACCAAGACCATCGCAGGAACAGCTACTTCGGAATCATATTTCAGAGGAAATATTGACAGCATCGATCCTGATCTTAGCAGCGATGAAGGCAAGACCATGAGAATCGAAGTTATCGGAAGCGACGGAGATTTCTATACACTTAAGTTTGGACTTACTGACGGCGGTGATGATGAAGACAATACTTTCAATCTTTCACTTAAGTCAATACAGAACTCAAACGGAGATATTATAACAAGCAATACCAATCCAAGTATTGATCTTGTTTATGATAAGAGAAACGGAAGACTCCAAAGTGCCAATGGCGCGACAAACGGCATGGTACGCTTAGAGTTTGGAGGACAGGCGGCCAATATCGGACCGCTCAATGTAGATCTGTCCAACACTTCCAATTACGCCAGCTTAAACGGCAACCACTCTTCATCAATATATGGATACAGAGGAGATGTGTACGGACTTAATCAGGGTTATACAAACGGCACTATGACAGGGCTTACTGTATCTGACAACGGTTCGATACATGCCAAGTATTCTAACGGACAGACAGTGAAGATCGCACAGATCGCGGTAGCTGAGTTCAACAATGCTATGGGACTTGAGAAGGTTGGAGATAACCTCTATGCAGAATCACTTAATTCAGGAGCAGCGCAGATCATGGATATCACCTATGACGGTGGATATATGACTGCCGGAGTCCTTGAGTCAAGTAACGTAGATCTTGCTAAAGAGTTCACTGATATGATCACAACACAGAGAGGCTTCCAGGCTAACAGCCGCGTGATCACTACATCTGATGAGATGCTTCAGATCCTTAAGGGATTGAAGAGATAATAACACAGGTAAACCTAAGGGTACCTAAATTTAGAAATATTAATTTAAAATTGACACGCCACTTTGAAACTTAGTTTCCAAAGTGGCGTTTTTTCGTAATTTAAGTAAACGAAAGAACGGAGCGGTCTGTTATAATGATTTCAAACAGAATATATAAAATCCTTTCGCACGGATCAGTTTTGATTCGAAAAAACTGGAAACCAAGCAAAAAGTTAAAAAAATCCTATATACGCAAAATGCAGATGAAATCTAAGAAAATACTATTTTTGTATGGAAACTGTGAACTTTTTGTGAAAAAGTAGTTGTTTTTTTGTGTCCAGTAGTTTATATTGGTAATCACACAAATAAATTACTTGAATGAAGCGTTGTTGTTCCAGAGTAAACTAAGCGTTTAAAAGGCAAAGCCATTGAAAGATGGTGACGCAAAGCTAAAGGGTCTTAATCACACATGTGAAAGACAGCCAGTTGCTGGTGCTAGTTCGTTGGCACCATGATGGTGACCGGACTGTGCGAGCAGACGGTCTTATTTTTTTAATTACGGTACAAATTAAGTTCATGGACGAACAGCCGGGTGAACTCCGGCAAGTACAGGGAAAGTAATTACATTAGGCAACTGGCCATAGATACTTTGCGATACCATTGTTAATTGATTACAATTAAGGTACATGCAAAGACCGAATGGTCGTTGCGTGTACCTTTTTACATTATTCGAATATTACTTACAAGGATGGGCTATGGCAGAAGTTAATCTCAAAAAGCTTAGCAGAGCAGAACTTCTGGAAATGATGATCACTTTTTCGGAAGAAGCTGAAGCAGCTAAGAAACATGAAGAAGAACTGAAAGAAGAACTTGAAAAAGAGAAACAGCAGTTGCTCAAAGAGATGGCAGATGAAAGAGCCAGGATGCTCAAAGGCTTTGATGAAGAGAAGAACCAGATGAGAGCCAAGTTCAATGAGCAGAAGGCTGAGATGCAGGCTAAGTTCGACAAGGACATCAACGGACTTAAGGCCAGACTCACAAGAGAAAAGGATGAGCTTCAGAAACAAGTAGATGATGCACTTTTCAAAATAGAGAATTCACAATCTCTTGCAGAAGCGTCAATCCAGCTCGGAGGCATCATGGAAGCAGCTCAGAAGTCAGCTGATCTCTATGTCACAACACTTCAGAAGAGAGCAGAAGCTGAGTACGAAGATTTCAAGAAAGAGCTTGCGGAAGCAAGAAGTCAGATGGGCTTGAATGTAAGTACTTCAGGTGATTTACATCGGGCAGATAACGCTTTAAATACAGAGACCGGGACCAAGACAACCAAGAAGAAAACTTCTGCGCAGAGCAGAAAGAAAAAAAGTGACAACGTAGATGAGTGATGAAAAAGTGTTAAAACCTTCTCTAAGTGATCTTAAGAAGGAACTTAAAAGAGAAAACAGCAAAAAAGAATACAAAAAAGTACTTAGAAATACATTGTATGTGGTAGTTATAGTGGCAGCCCTGGCTGTTCTGGTATCCAGTTTTTTTATCACAGTTCTCAGAGTTACAGGTGACAGCATGACACCTACACTGGAAACAGGGCAGATAGTGGTAGCACAGAATAGTTCAACGTTTGAACCCGGAGAACTTATCGCTTTTTACTACAACAATAAAGTCCTTGTAAAAAGAGTGGTAGGATCGCCCGGTGATTGGATAAACATCGATAAAGACGGCAATGTCTCAGTTAATGGGGAGCTACTTGAAGAGCCGTACGCTGAAAAAAGTTTTGATCCAACAGATATTACATTTCCATATCAAGTGCCGGAAAACAGATATTTTGTTTTAGGAGACCACCGCAGTGCTTCTATAGATTCAAGGAGTAGCGTGGTTGGCTGCGTCACCAAAGAACAGCTTATCGGCAAGGTTGTATTTAGGGTCTTCCCGTTTAATGTATCAGGAAGCCTTTAACATCATAGTCAGTCATAAATGTAACTGAGAACGTTTTTTACAGGTAAAGAGGTTAGCGGTATGCGCAAAAGTGTTGAGAATCGCGCAGAAAACTTCATTAAGAGACATCGTAGCTACCGTAGATGGTTGGCATTTGCACTTTGCGTTGCAATGCTTACAGGAACGGTGACATTGTACGTACTCAATAAGCCTGCAACTGCTATGACAGAGGATGCTTTTGAAAAGATAGGCATTCAGGACATAGCGGATTCAGAATATGAGCAGGAACTCATTGATGAGACTATTGAGAACAAGAACAATGAAGAAGGCGGGGATGAAGGTGGTTTCGAAGAAGAAACACCGGCTCAAAATGATGATGGGGATCATTCAGGAGAGCAGAGCCTTGAAGGCGACGATGATAATGCAGATGGGGAAGACGATCAGGGCGCGGAAGGAAAAGAGTCAGAAGAGAAGAAAGATGAGACAAAAGAAGAAGTAAAAGAAGAAGTAAAAGAAGAGATTAAAGAAGGCGAGGGAACTCCGAAGACCGGTGATGAAGCAGGGGACAAGGCTACACTTGGTGATGGAGCAACTGAGGAAATCTCTAAAGAAGATGGTTCTGGAGAGGAAGCATCCGATTCATCAAGTGAAGCTACAACAGCTGCTGATGATGCTTCAAGCATGGAATCAAGCGAAACATCAATAGAGGCATCGAGTGAATTGTCTTCAGTTGATGAAGAAGAACTTGAAGAGCTCAAGGATGTTGTTATAACAGTTTATTATGTTGACGCCGATGAAGTTGAAATTTCTGAGGCAAAAGAGCTTTCTATGGCAGATTCTTTTGAGATCAAAGAAGAAGCTAAGAAGTTCGATGGATATATATATAAGAAGGCACTTCTTGGAGAAGAAGAAACTGAAATCGTAAAGATCATAAAGAAGACTCAGGAAGTAGCTGTAGAAAAAGAAGAAAATGAAGACAGTGCTGCACTTCTTGCAGAGGATGAAGAAGAAAGTGCGCAGTATGTTTATTATGAAGCTGTAACAGAAGACGGTCAGGAAATTGAGATTAAGGAAGATACAGATCTTAAGCTCGTATACGATGCCGTTAATACTCAGGAGAGATTTGTATGTACAGTTGATGGCATGACAGTAACAGTTGTTCTGTCTAAGCCTGAAGAGTTCCCTAAGGGAATCGAACTTAACGTAACTCCTCTTGATCAGTTTACAAGCGGATACAATTACAACGCATACATGGATGCTCTTAATGCCAATGCACAGGCTATTGCAGAGGCAGCAGGTAAAGAAGAGCCTACAGAATATGATGATAGCAACACTGTACTTTTTGATATAGCTTTTGTGCTTGATAATGTTGAGTACGAACCCAAGGAAGGAACAGTTTCAGTATCTGTTTCATTTGATGACAACAAGCTTTCATCTGACATGGAAACAGAGAAGGAAGAAGATGTATCTGTACTTCATCTTCCTATTAAAGAAGAGGTTAAGGAAGGATATGCTTCCACAAGCGAAGCAACGGACATCAGCGCAGATGATATCAATGTTGATATCCTTACAGACAGTAACGTAAGTCTTGGAGAAGAAGCAGATGTTATCAGCTTTACAGCAACATCTTTCTCAATATATGGTGCTGTAACCAGTAGAAATGAGTATACATGGGATGGTTCCGAAGCATATACACCTGCTCAGATTATAGAATGGCTAGGTAAATCCACATTTTTCGGAGCGGTTGCTGATGATTATTACGGCGGAGGCACTCATTATTCAGATGGTCAGCACAGTGAAGCTAACATAGCTGTACATAAGATCGATAAGATTCAGAACTTTACAATAGGTAACTCTGCAAAGGTATATGAGCATCTTGTCAAATACATGGTCAAGGTGAATAAAGTAGTCAAGGGCCCCAATAAGATTGGAAAGTTTGATTTTGCTGTGTATGCCGATCCTCAGGGTAAGCAGGAGATTCCAAACAGCCGATTTAGCATCACTACAGATGCTACAGGAAACGGTTCGTATTCGTTTGATTTTGCTAAGCTTGGAAATGGCGTAATATATTCAAAGTTTTATGTGCTCGAGTTGGATCCTTATGGAAAACCACTTATGAATGGCGAAAAGAACGGCCGCTATACAGTTGAGTATGAGCAGGATGGTATTAACGGAGCACATGATGCTATCAGTTTATTTACAGACAGCTTTGTTGAAGACATGAACGGATATACAGGTGAGTATGTCCTTCAGAAAGTAAATGGCGCGACAGTATATTACAAGACTGAGACAGGTTATGAAGGTGTAACTTATGACGAGGCGTTTGCACACATGGCCGGACATGATGGAAAGCCTTATCATACAGAGAAGTATCAAGGGAAGTTCCCTATTAGCATAAGTGAGCTTCTTTCGGATGCAGCTACAGCATCAAGCAAAATGGCTTATGCTAGCAAAAATAATAGTGATTTAATGGTCATCAATCTTGTTGGAGGTGCTCCTACATATGATAACGTACCCACTCTTCAAAATGACCTGACAAGACGCTATTTTGGATTCCCGCAGAGCATTAATGATAATTATGCGATCAATACCGGAATTGATATAGGCAATAGATTCCTGCTTCTCAATCTTGATCTGACAGGAATAGATAAATACAGGCTCGATAAGATTAAGATTAATGGTAAAGGAACCGGTGATTGGAACGAGATTGCTAATCAGATCATAATCAATCCCGTTCAGAGAGATGATAATGGTGATTTTGTTCCGTATACCGGAAAAATAGAAGCCGATATTATGTCGGGCACACTTGTTGCTCCCAGAGCACATGTTACGACTACCGGATCATACTGCGGAACTGTAATAGCCAAGACGCTGGTAAAGGATTGTGAGATCCATAAGATTGTTGTCAGAAGATTCCTTGAAGAGTCTGCATCAACAACAATTTCAAACATAGATGATACAGTTATTCCCTTTGATCTGGTGTTTGAGAAATACATTGATAATGATTATGCGAGAGCAGCAGATAGCGGTAAGTTTAGGTTTACCCTTCGCATGTTCGATGAGAAGAGTGGCAAATGGAAGACGCTTGATGATAACCTGACCAATGATTGGTGGGAGATCAAGTATAGTGTTAACAATCCGGCAGATATCGGAATGGAGTACGGCGGTGAGAACACCTACTACTTCATGATGACTGAGAACGATACTACAGGTGATTACTTAAAGGATAAGAGCGGACTTCTTGCAAAGGTTAAGTATTATCCCGGCGATGGCGACAAGGCTATAAACGAGCCCGAATATTATAGGATAAATGAACAGGAAGTTTCAGATATACTTAGAAGCTTCAGTAAAGATTACTATAACGATGCGCATAGGCTCAGACAGGATGTTGGATTCTATAACAAGAGCCGCAAACCTTTTGATATTGAGATGTTTAAGTACCTGAACGGTAGTCTTCTTGATGACAACACTCTTAAGTTTAACTTCTGGATCAGAATGATCAAGACAGAAGATAACGGGACAAGAACAGAGGTTGGAACGGATAGAAGGATATTTGGAACCGGAAATGGTAGGGTGCCGAATTTCATTACCAACCAGGGTAGCAGCATCAAATACACTGTTGATACCAGAACAAACGCATGGAATATGGAAGTTGGTAAGACATATTACTTCATGTTTGTAGAGGGTAATGCAGATGGTAGTAACCACACACAGACAACCATTGATAAAGCTATTATGGCTGTCAAGGTTGACTATTATGTAGATCAGCAGAATGTGGTTCGTACATATTATAGGATTGCAGATGATGCTTCTATAGAAGCGATTCTTGCTAATCACACCAGCGTAATAGACTACTGTACAGATGCCAATTACATTGATCCTGTCAATGCAGGTTTCTATAACAAGACACCTACAAAGATATCCGTTATCAAGAATTGGAATCAGAGCAGCACAGCAGATATCTGGGATATCACAGTAGTTCTTAAGAGAAGAGTTTCAGGTGGCGAATACGAAGAGGTAGAGACATTTACAATACCAGCTTCCGATTACTACATGAGCGGCGGAATTGCAACATCAAAGGCATATACTTTTGATGATCTTGAAGCCTTTGATGAAAATGGTAATCAATATGAATATGCTGCTGACGAGTATTATAACAACGGAAGTGAACTGGTACCTCTCAATCCTATAAGATATGTTGTATATGACGCATCAGGAAATGCGATTACTGATACATCCGTAAGTGAAGATTCTGTTGGAATAGTTAACGGATACAAGAATACCGAGAACAGAACGGATATCGGAGCTGACGGAAATACTACAATCACACTTACCAATACACCTTATATCAGACTTAAGAAGATATGGACCGTGGATGGCAATGTGGTATCCGGAGCGGAAACAGAGAGCTTTGGAACGGTATTTGTAAACCTGTACAAGTCATATGATGATAGTACTTTTGAATTCTTTAAGGGACCTATAGAGTTAAGTCCCGGAAATGATTGGACTTCAGAAGTGGCTGTGCCTGACCGCACAAGATATCACATAGTTGAGTGTGATTCAACAGGTCAGAATGAATATAGAAATGCACCTAAGATCACATATTATGCGTTCTTTAAGGATCAGCAGGTTGCATCGGACATCAATTGGGAAAATGTCTATGTTCAGGGCAATAACGCTATGCTTGAGGTAGCTAATGAGAGAAGCGGAAATACACTTCCAAATTCCGGAGGAATAGGTGAGCTTCCTTATATAGTTGCAGGAGCCGGAGCGGCAGTGATGTCTCTTACAGGAGCAGGTGCGTGCTTTATTGGAAAGAGACGCAGAAAAAAAGACGAAGAGAATGAATGATCTTTAGTCTAAAGAGAAGGATTTAAAGCCACAAAGCTTTAAAACAGGTGCTCATTTGCACCGGATACAACGTAAACTTACATTTTTTACAAGGTTCAAAGAAGGAGAGGAATATGAAAACATTCAAGAAACTCATTATGGGTCTCCTAGTGGCAGTCATGGTACTGGGGATGGGGATCACTGCTTTTGCAGCTGCCGGATCTATTACAATAACCGGCGCATTAAAAGGTCAGGAATATAAAGCATATCGTGTATTTGATTATGTTCCTGCTGATGAAGCTAAGCCTGACGCGGGCGGCGTTTACAAACTTAATCCGATTTTCGATGGATTCCAGAATTATACTTACACCTACACAGATGAAACCGGCACTTTTAGCGTTAAAATGAGTGATCTTTTCACAGTAGGCGATAATGATATTCTTGATACATCAGGACTTACATCTGAAGCTGATGCCAAGATTTTTGGTAAGGCAGCTCTTGCGTATGCAGAAGAGAACAGCATTTCTCCTGTAGCAACAAAAGAAACAACAGAAGATGGAGATATTAAAATAGACGTTTCTGAATTTGGATATTATGTTCTTAATTCTTCGCTTGGTAGTGCTGTTGCTGTAAATACAACAACTCCCGATGCACAACTTGCAGAGAAGAATGAAGGAACAGATATTATCAAGATTGTTACAGATGCTACAAATAAGAATCTTATATATGAGGACCTTACAGGTGGCCATCATCAGATAGGCGATACCATTGAATATTCTGTAGAAGGTGTCTTTAAAAAAGGCGGACTTGGATATAAGATTCATGACTCTGTAACGGGTGGACTTACTCTTAATCCGATCACAGATGCAAATATTTCATTTGATACTGATAATGCGGGACTTACATGGTCGATCGATAATTCATATGTTGATCCCGATGATGAAACTAAAGGTTTTGAGGTTACTTTTAAAGGTGAACCCAGCAAGGATATAAAGATTACTATTAAATATACTGCTGTTTTAAATGCGGATGCAGTTATTTCTCCCAGTGCAAATGTCAATAAAGCTCAGCTTATATATGGACATAATGGAAAGGGCGTTCCTAAGGAGACAGAGCATAAGACATATCCTGTAGCAATCAGAAAGGTTGCAAAGGGAACTGATAAGCTCCTTAAGGATGCAAAGTTTGAGATTTACAGAGAACTTGATAAGTCACTTGTTAAGCTTACAAAGGTCTCAGATACTGAGTACAAGGTTGATCCTGACGGAACAGTAACAGAGTTCACAACTGTTGAGGCTGATAACATTATTATCAAAGGTTTCGCTCCCGAGAAGTATGTTCTTGTAGAGACACAGGCTCCTAAGGGATACAACCTTCTTGAGGGCAAAGTTACTGTTGACGGCACAACTTATGAGCACGCTCAGGAGATGATAGTAACCAAGAATTCTACCGTTGAAAATATACAGGTTGAGAAGGTAGAAGATGGAACAGGTCTTACACTTCCTTCAACAGGTGGAATCGGAACAACTATTTTCTATATTGTTGGTGGTATCCTTATAGTTGCTGGTATTGCATACTTTATTGTTAGAAGAAAAGCTGACGCAGAATAATACCCGGTATGAAAGAAAGTATTATATTTGAATCTTGTTGAATAATAGTATTCTTCGGGGGAAGGCTTTCCCCCGGAGAATAAAATGAGATTCATAGAATAAAAAAGGTGAAGAAGTAAAGACTGTCAGATGAAGAAGGGCTTTCGCAAAATTATACCTAACTTAATATTTGGACTGATCTTTGTTGCGGGACTAGGTATTTTTCTCTATCCATCTGTCAGTAATTATATCAATTCAAGGAACCAGAGCCGTGCTATATCCAACTACGAGGAAATTGTAAATAATATTCCTCAGGAGGATTACACGAAGATGTGGTCAGAAGCTCGTGAGTATAACGAGGAGCTAGCCAAGAAACCACTGAATTTTAACCTGGACGATGATGAGCTTGCTAAATACAAAAGTATCATGAATGTCACCGGAACAGGTATAATGGGATATATAGAGATTGAGAATATTGGGGTTAATCTTCCTATATATCATGGAACCGAAGAGTCGGTATTGCAGGTTGGTATAGGACATCTTGAAGGTACATCATTTCCTACGGGGACTAAGAACACACATGTGGTTCTTTCGGGGCACAGAGGACTTCCGTCTTCAAAACTTTTTTCAGACCTCGATCAGATGATCGTGGGTGATACATTTCTTTTGCATATATTAGATCAGACATTTGCATATCAGGTTGATAAAATCAACATTGTTCTTCCTGAGGAGACCAATGACCTGGCAATTGTCGATGGAAAAGAATACGTCACGCTTGTAACCTGCACACCCTATGGTATCAATACTCACAGGCTGCTTGTAAGGGCAAGACGTGTTGATTATAGCGAAGAATCGAGGCTTATCGTGCCTGCGGACGCTACGAGATACAGTAATTTGATAGTTGCACCTTTCCTTGGTGCACCGATTTTGGTAATAGCATTTATAGTCTTTTTGATCAGAACTAGGAAACCTAAAAAGGCAAAAGGAGTAATTGAGAAATAATTGCTTCCAGAGGGATTGTTTTTATGAACAAAGGAAAGAATATCTTAAGCCGAATATTGGTTGCGGTGATGGTATTTATGACCGTTTTCGGATCGTTATCCGTTACGTCTCATGCCAGATCCGAAATAGACCTTTCCAAGAAAGGTTCGCTTACTGTTACCTATAAATTCGGCGATGACATGCTGTTTGACGGCGCACAATCTCATATTTATAAGATAGGCAGCGTAAAAAATAATGGGGAATTTACGCTAGATCCTGATTATGCAAATCTCACATCTGTGTCTATAAATAGCATAACCGATCCGGCTAAGGCACAGAGCCAGTGGAAGGAGATACTGGATGCAGTAAGACCATATGCGGTATTACAGCACAATCCTTCATACAGCGCAGTATCTGTTGGTGGAAAGGCAGTATTTTCAAATGTTGAGCTCGGATTTTATTTGATAAATACGGATGACGTAATACAGGATGATTGCAGATATGTATTTGCACCATTCCTTATATCTGTTCCGCAGCTTGATGACGATGACGAGTGGATATATGACGGCGCACAATATATTGCTGAGGCTACAGCTAAGTGCGAGAAGTTTGATATAAATAAAGAGATTGAATTTGAACTTCATAAGAGATGGAATGATTCCGGAAATGAGAATGTTAGACCTACATCTATTTCCGTTCTCATCAGAAAAGATGGTGAAAGATATACCAGAGTTACGCTAAACAGTGATAACGGCTGGTCTTACAGATGGAAAGATACTCCGGGTCACATATGGGAGTTTGAAGAAACTATAGAGGGTGATGCGTCCTATTCGGTTTCTATTAGTAGGATGGAGAATGCAGACGGACTTATAGTCGTTTACACGATGACAAATACGTTTAACAGTCCGCCGCCACCGCCGCCACCACCACCGGGAACACCTCCGGGAAGTCCACCCGGAAGTCCACCCAGTAGTCCTCCGGGAATACCTTCACTTCCCGAAGTATTGGGAGCTATAAGAAATCTCCCTGCAGTACTTGGTGCAAGGAGACTTCCTCAGACAGGACAGCTCTGGTGGCCGCTTCCAATCCTTTTGATAGTAGGTATATTCTTCATTGTCAAAGGAATAAGGAAAAACCATAAAAAAGCTTGATACTTACCCCATGAGTTTGTGTGCTCATGGGGTATGCTACAATTCTCAGAGGTGAAATAAGTGAAAAAAATTTCCGGATACATTTACATAGCGATAGGAGCTATCTGCATATGTGCAGCGGCATTTCTTTTGCGACATAACTTTAATGAGAGTGCTCAGGCCGGTGAGGCTTCGGGTGAACTTCTTGTGGGAGTTGTGGAACAGATGCCCGATATGGTCCTTGAATATGACGAGACCGGGGATATGCCTGTTGTTGATGTGGGTGGTAGGAGTTTTATAGGAACTGTGGAAATTCCAAGCCTGGGATTACTTCTTCCTATCCAGAGCGAATGGGCAAGTGATAATGCCAAGGTTTCCGTATGCAGGTACAAGGGCTCAGTTTATGAGAATAACCTTATAATTGCAGGACATAACTATGTGGAGCATTTTGGAAATCTTAATAAGCTTGCAACCGGCGATGAAGTGGTTGTGACCGATATGAACGGCAAGAGTTTTTACTATGAAGTTACCAATATAGAGACTCTTGGATCTTATGATATCGAAGAGATGGATGCCGGTGAATGGGATCTTACTCTTTTTACCTGCACTATAGGCGGTGCAAACCGCGTTACCGTAAGGTGTGAGTTTAAAGGAAAAGCTTCAGAAGTAGGAAGCGTTCCCGATGTGCTTGATGCTGCTGAGAAGAGTAAACATATAAGAAAAAAATAAAGAAGTTATTAAATCGGCTTTTTTGAGGTTATGTAAGTTATTACGAATCTTGGAAAAGCCGATATATTTTATATACATATAGGAAATTCGATCGGATTTCGTATTTGTTATGGGTAAGCCAATAGATGTAAAAAGTATTTATTGTTTTTTTATAGAATAATTAGCACTCTAATGTGGACAGTGCTAACGTTATAAACTATAATTACAGTACAGAAAGAATCATGAAAGGAGATGATGCGTAGTGATTATAGTAAAAATGAATGACACAACAGTTGAATGCAGTATTGCCGCATCAGAACTTCATGAGATAGGACTTACTCCTGAGGCGGTTATTAACGGTGCGGAGAACACTTCATCTTTCTTTGCTCAACTGGGTAAAGAGGTTGGTCAGCAGCTTGACTACAACCCTGAGACGGAAGTTATGATGATGAGTAAGAATATCATGATGGATGGAAGTGTGCGCATTTTTGCAGTGAAGATGACCAATGAAGACATCAAGAAGGCTTCCGAGAGAATTCGCGGAGCAGCGATGACAGTTCTCAACACTCTCACACAAGAGAAGATAGAGGAGATTCTGGCCAAGACCGGACGAGATAAAGGAGTTGCTTTTAACGAGGTTATTACCAAGGTTTCGGATACCATTAGTAAGGTTTACGGCAAGGGTGAAGATAAGGCTGAATTACCGGAACCCGAGGCAAGCTATCAGCCTCTTACAGAATATGCAAAATATATGATGGAATTTACCAATCTGGAAGACGCGGAGAGATTTTCCAAGGTTGTTCAGAAGCTTCCGATTGTTGATTCTGTTTTGTATAAGTACGGCGGACTGTATTACCTTATGGCAGGACTTATGTCTGCCAAGGAAGAGATAATCTATGATATGAGAAGGGCCGGAGTTGAGTATTCCGAGATCCTCCTTGTAAATGCCCCTGAGGCAATGTTTATCGAGGAACAGGGCGAGAAGATCATAGAGAGCGATGCTATTGTACATTTAGCGGATCTGACCAGATAAGGACAAGATGAACGGCAATATTACTGTATTTAATTTTTCAGGTGTTTATGAAGAAGAGAGCTTTTATCGCAGTGATAAAAGCTCTTGTTTTTGTGATGCGGTTACGGGCGATGAACTGACGATAAAAAGAGCTGTTAAGGTGCTTGATATGAAAGATATACCGGGCACGAATTGCATGTGCGATGATAGAGCTGTCTTAGAGATAAAAGAGAAGATTTTGACAGATTGTTTATACGGGCTTCATTTCATAGATTCGGGTAACTATCATTATATGTCTTACATTCTTTTGTCCATGGTAAAAGAGCCTTTTTCTCTTATTGTCTTTGATCATCATCCTGACATGCAGCCGCCAATGTTTGGAGACATCTTATCCTGCGGGGGCTGGGTCCTTAAGGTTCTGCAGGATAATCCATTTGTAAGGGATGTTCACATAATCGGGGCAGATTCTAAGCTTATTTCGCAGCTTGATGAAAAAGACAGAAGCAAAGTATCTTTTTATAATCTTGATGATATTAAAAGCGGCCTTCCAAAGACCGAATATCCGCTGTATCTGTCTGTGGATAAGGATGTAGTACAAAGAGATGAACTTATAACCAACTGGGATCAGGGAGAGATGGGAAAAGAAGAACTGCTTGACCATATTCATAGCCTCATGACTGATCCTGATAGGAAGCTTATTGGTGTCGATATCTGCGGTGAATGTGCCCTTGATCAGGAAGGAATCGATGTCGGCGCTGCGATCGCCGGGAATGATGAGTTTAATTTGAGGGTGATGAGCTTAGCCTGGAAGTGATAAAAAGGGCGTGAAGAGTCTGATGCGACTTTTCACGCCCTGAGCTTTATTGATCTGTTTTGTAATATGAGAAGCTTATGTTTGTAAAAACTACTCCCATTTATAAATTACGGTTTCGTACTGCTTTACATTGTCAAAAAGCCTTTGCTTTTCTACTAATCCGTGCTCGAGAACTTCATCGGCGCATACGGGATTGTGTAGGATAAGCCAGAATGGATCTGAGCGCTTGTAGAGAATCTTTCTAAGCACTCTGTTCATAATTTCTTTGTTGAAAGGATTAAAGAAATAGAACACATTAAAATTATCATATCCATTGAATCTGCAGGCATCACCGCGGATGATCTTAACTCTTCGCTGAAGATTGAGCTTTTTCATATTGCGGATCGCTATGCTGGCAAGATCTGAAGAATATTCAAGACCTGCAATCTCTCCAAAGGGAAAATAGCTGGCATCTCTTAGAAAAGAGCCTTTTCCGCATCCTATGTCCAGTAGCTTCTTGTTGCAGTCAACATCCAAGCAGTCCAGAATTTCTTCCGCGTGCTTTTCATCAGTCTTGGAATAGCCGTGCAGAACTCCACCTGTTTCCTCAATGAGAGATAAGTCCCTCATAGTAAAGTCAATACCTCTTACCCGTTCCCCGAAGTACTGCATTAGGTACCTTACATACCTCTTGTATTTGATGTAGTTAAACATTTCTTCCCTCCTATTATTACGTAAGCGTTAATTATTCTCCTTTTATAATTATGTTTATCCCCACATCATTATACTAAATAAGCGTATGTAAATGCAAATCGCTGAAACAAAGTGTTAACAAAAGACGCTGGATTGCTAAACGGCTTAGTCTAGTGTGAATCCCTTGAGCAGAGCACTTAGCGAGTGTGAGCGGAACGCGAAACATGAGCTTAGTGCGAGCCATGGGTGAACACTTGGCGAGGTATTGACGAGCCTAGTGTGAATCCCAGAACCCACGCAGCGAAGCTGCTGGGAGAGAGTCCCCTTCCGCACTAAACCAAAAAGGAACCGGTTCAATGAACCGATTCCTTTTGTTTAGTGCGGAAGATGGGACTTGAACCCACACGACATAAACAGTCACAAGATCCTTAGTCTTGCTCGTCTGCCAATTCCGACACTTCCGCATATATGTGCCCCTAAGGGCTATGAACTTCACCATTGCACCGGAAAAAATCCAGTGCAGGAGAAGGGACTTGAACCCTCATGTTGTTGCCAACACATGGACCTGAACCATGCGCGTCTGCCATTCCGCCACTCCTGCAAGCAACGTAGTTAATGATACTCATTTTTGTGGGTGATGTCAAGAGGTATATCCCCATAAACATTACCATTTGCAGTATATTTACTACCCGGTGCAACAGATGTTTTTATAGCATTGTCAGCTTGTCCACAAATACGCAAAGTTTGGTCATGGCATCTTTGCTCTCTTTGAAGCTAAATGCCATTACAATACCGCAGATAAATATAGCTATTCCAATGATGTCAACTACAAGAACATTAGCGATAATGCCTGCTGAGAAAATGATACATGCACAGATAAATATTCCCATTGTGACAACGAGTTTTCTAAGCATCTCATGCTGAAGTATATCTACATGAAGCCCGATCTCTTCTTTTTCCTGTTCAACCTCTTCCTCGGAAAGAACGTCAAAATCAAGCTTTTCAAAGTGTCTGATGTAATCTCTGAATCTTTTTTCCATGTTGTACGCCTCCTTGGTGTTTTGTTCATAGATGTACGAATCATCATGAAATAATAATACCATAAATTACGCGATATCTTTTTCCATGTGATAAAATAGTCTCTATGAAAAAGAAACTAATTATACTATACATGTTTTTTGCAATAATTCCACTTATGATCATGGATGCAGTTGTTGTCGGGGGTATTATACGTACCGAAGAGACCAAGACTTTGCATGAGATGGAAAGTGTTGCCGAGGCGATCAAGTATACCTGTCAGGGCGAGGTTGAGACAGCTGCAAGATTTGCACGAAGCGTGTATACAAGCAGATATATATATAATTACATGAACAGGGATTATTCCTCGGCGCTTGAATATTATGAAGCATATCTGGCTTTTTTTGACGACACCTTGATCAGTTTTGTTTCGGGACAAAGTGATGTTAAGTATGTTATCTATGCGAATAACACCTCGATGATCAATGGATCTCAGTTTCAGAGTATTGACAAGGCGAAGGGGCAGCCATGGTATGCATATGCCAGAAGATCAGGACTTCCTGCCGGATTGTTCTTTTACTATGGTAGAAATACTGCAGGAACCATAGGTAATGAGCGAAGAGTTTATTTCTTTAAAACTCTTGATTACTTCGACCATGAGTCCAAAAACATTCTTTTGGTTGAGCTTGATTATACGAGACTTAATACGATCCTTTCCAATATGAACTCCGGTATGCCGGCTTACGTCTGCGATAGTGACAGGATTCTTTTATCCAATAATAAGGATTCCAATATTGCCCGTCCTTTCAACAAGGTTTCGGAGCTTAATAATATAGGCTATACCGCTGATATGAAGATATATGACCGGGACTTTCAGATTCATGTTATCAATAACGGGCATAACATGAAAGGATGGTTTAAGAACTGGGGATGGCAGCTTGTTCTTTTGGGAATACTGAATATCTTTCTTCCCGCTGCGCTCATAACCTGGATCAATCGAATTGCTTACAGCTATAAGCTAAGAGAACAGGAGATGGTGCTGACGAGGCAACACGCTGAGCTCCATGCGCTCCACAGTCAGATCAACCCGCATTTTCTTTTTAACGCTCTTGAGAGCATACGTATGCACAGCATTATAAAAAAAGAGTCAGAGACAGCGTATATGGTTGAGAAATTGGCCAAGCTCCAGCGCCAGTATACTGAGTGGAACCAGGATAATGTTACTATAGAGCAGGAGATTGGCTTTGTGGAAAATTATCTTGAGCTTCAGAAGTATAGGTTTGGAGACAGATTATCCTATTCCATAGATGTTGGTGATGAGTGTCTGGAATTCAAGGTGCCCAAGCTTACTATAGTTACTTTTGTTGAGAATGCCTGTGTTCATGGCATTGAGAGCAAGATTTCCAATGGCTGGATATTCCTTAGAATATATGAAAAAGAGGATATGCTTTACATCGAAGTTGAGGATACCGGAAACGGTATGTCCGCGGAGGAAACCACCAAACTTCTTGAATCCATGAGAAATGCCAACATCAATATGCTTCAGGAAAAAGGAAGAGTCGGTGTTATAAACGCATCGCTTCGACTTAAGATGGTTACTGAAGATAAGACAATATTCGATGTTGATTCGGAAGAGGGCATCGGAACCATAGTTACCATCAAAATACCGATTGAGAGCTTGAAAGGAATTTTTTAAATAATGCTGAAAGTTTTACTGGTGGATGATGAGCCTTTTATCCTTCAGGGATTGCAGGTCCTTGTTAACTGGGAAGAGGAAGGCTTTGAAGTACATACTGCTCTGGATGGCGCAAGCGCGCTAGAGGTGCTTGATAAGGAGAATATCGATCTTATTATTGCTGACATCAAGATGCCGGGGATGAATGGAATAGAACTGCTCAAAAAAGTAAGAGAGAGCGGTAACGATGTATTTTTTGTCATACTGAGCGGCTACGCTGAGTTCTCCTATGCTCAGGAGGCTCTTAGATATCACTGCAGCGCTTACATACTTAAGCCTGTAGAAAAAGATAGTCTTGAAGGGATCCTTAAGAAGGTTATCGAGCAGAACAAGGACAAAGAGATTGAGGACAGCAGGAACAAGAAACTTGTTAAAGCCTATTTCGAGCATAACTTAAGAGCGGCATTCAGAGGCAAGCAGAGCGAAGATAATATCGAGTATCTTATTGAGCGTTTGCCGGATAATGGAACTATGCGTTATGTGGGAATTGAGCTCGATTTTAGTGATGATAACGGCGATTATTTTGGCGAGGAAAAGAACAATTACATCACAAAGCTCTATGACATTGCATCGGAGTATCTTGATGATGATGCGTATCTTCTTGTGCGAGATGGCTTTGGAGATGAGAATGTCTATGATATAGGCTTTTTGTTCTTAAGTTATCTGGCCAAAGCACATCAAAAGACTGATGAAGCTTTTTTATCCGAGATGCTTGAGCATTTAAAAAGAGTCAGCGGACTTCCGATAGTTATGCTTGTTGGAAGGACGGTAAACGGTATAGAAGCTATATCAAAGTCTTTTACCAGTGTGAGCATGCTTCATTCCCTTCATGGATTTAGGGAGAAAAAAGATATCTATTTTTATGAGGAAGAGTATCAGATTACAGATAACGGTATTCTTCTATGCAAAAACAAGCTTGATGAGCTTATTGCTGCAATAGAGCTTAATGAACAGGTCAAGATCAAGCAGAAGGTTGATGAGTTTCACAATGAGATGAAAAAAACCGGAATAACCGGTAAGACAATGAACCTCAACATCAATTATCTTTTGTTCCAGCTTATTCACATTGCAACGGAGCAGGACAGCGAAGTTAACCAGGAAGAGATATTAAGGCTCATTTCCGAGAATACCTATGAGCAGGGAATAAAGAGAGGCTCCAAGACCCATCTTTACAGGATGGCTTGTGAGTACGGCGAGTATCTTGCGCAGCTTCGCAAGAAGGAGTCCAAGGGAATTCTTGCCAAGATAGAAGAAGAGGTAAAAAAGAATTACGCCGGCAATATAACTCTCAAAGAACTCAGCGAGAGATACTATGTTAACAGCGCATATCTGGGACAGCTCTTTAGAAAAAAACACGGATGTACATTTAAAGATTATCTCAACGGACGCAGGCTTGATGAGGCAGCTATGCTTCTTAGAAAGACTGATGAAAAGATATATATCATAGCAGAAAAAGTAGGCTACAAGGACGTTGATTACTTTGTTAATAAGTTTATTGAAGCCAAAGGCTGCACTCCTGCCAAGTACAGAAAGCAGGAAAACTGATGATTTATTTATAAAAATATACTTTTTCGGGATTCTATAATTTGACCCACCTTTTTATATATTTCCTCCCATGTTTTGAAAGACGTTTTTTTATAAAATGTTTCTATCAAAACAAGGAGGATTCTTTTTTATGAAAAAGAGAGTGATTAGCATGTTGCTGGCAACGCTCATGGTTGGTGGAGCGCTTGCAGGATGTGCAAACAACGCCGGTGGGGGCGCAGGCACATCCGAAGACGGATCTGCAGCTGAAGGTGACGGAAGCGTAAAAGAGTTTACAGCATTCTTTGCAGTTCCTCACGCAGAGATCAATGCTGACAACGAGATTCAGCAGATCATTGCAGAAAAGACAGGGGTTAAGGTTACAGAGACATGGCTTACAGGTCAGCAAGCGGAGGAGGCAGTTGGAACTCTTATCGCTGGCGGTGAGTATCCTGACTTCGTAGATGCAGGAGACGGATCTGTACAGATGTATGAAGCAGGAGCGCTTGTAGCTCTTGATGATTACCTTGACAAGTATCCCAACATCAAAGAATTCTTTACAGAGCAGGAATGGGATTCACTTCGTCAGAGCGACGGAAAGATTTATTGGATTCCTCAGTTCTCAAACATCTATGGTGAAGAGAGAGTCTGCGCACACAATGACGAGGCTTTCTGGATCCAGACAAGAGTACTTGAGGAAGCAGGATATCCTGAAGTTCACACAATGGATCAGTACTTTGATCTGATTGAGAGCTACTATGAGAAGCATCCTACAATGGAAGATGGAACGCCTATCATTCCTTACACAATCCTTTGTGAGGACTGGAGATATTTCTGTCTTGAGAATGCACCTCAGTTCCTTGATGGATATCCGAATGATGGTTCTGTTATCGTAGATACAGATACAATGAAGATTGTTGACTATAACACAACAGATACAGCTGTTAAGTACTTCAAGAAGCTCAACGAGGAGTACAAGAAGGGTATCGTTGATAAAGAGTCATTCACACAGACATACGATGAGTACATCGCTAAGCTTTCTACAGGTTGCGTACTTGGTATGATCGATCAGTGGTGGGATTTCGCATACACAGCAGGTGATGCTCTTAAGGCAGCAGGCCTTGATAAGAAGGGTTGCCAGTATGTTCCGCTTCCTATCACAATCGAGGAAGGCATGAAGAACCAGTGGCACAATTCAGGCGGAATTGTTCACACAAGTTCAGGTCTTGCTATTACAACAAGCTGTAAGGATGTTGAAGGTGCTCTTCAGTTCGTAGATGACCTTCTTAGCCAGGATATCATGAACCTCAGATTCTGGGGCGTTGAGGGCGTTGACTACAACGTTGGTGAGGATGGAATGTTCTCCAAGACTCAGGAGATGAGAGATAACGACGCTGATACAGCTTATAAGGCTTCTCACAAGTGTGAGTATGCTTATTTCCCTCAGTGGGAAGGAACCAGCAGAGATGGTAAGAATGCTATGAAGCCTGAGCAGCAGGAGACAGAGTTCTTTGATGGACTTTCTGAAGATCTCAAGAAGTGCTTCGAAGCATACGGTGCTAAGACATACGTAGAGATGCTTGGCACAACACCTCCTCCCGGACCTTGGTATCCTATGTACACATTCTCACAGACTATGACAACAGCTACCCCCGGTGGACTTGCTAACAAGAACATGGATGATTGTAAGCACATGTATCTTCCTAAGGTTGTTATGGCTGATGATTTTGATGCAGCATGGAAAGAATACATGGATGCATACAATGCATGCAAGCCTGAAGACTTCCTTTCAGAGATGCAGGCAGAGTTGGATAGAAGAGTTGCAGAAGCAGCTAAGTACGAGAACTAATTAAAATAATATATAGCGGGCTTTCTTGGTATTCAAAAAGAATGCCCGCTATCTTTTTGAAATCTTGCCAAGTAATAATATTGAAGGAGTAGTAGTTTTATGTCTCGACAGAAAAATGAACAGCTTTCTGAAATTAAGAAGGTTGAATTTTCTAAACAACTGAAAAAACAGTGGGTGCTTGTGGCATGGTCAGTATTCTTTGTGATATACGGCCTTGTATTTTACTATGCACCTCTTGTTGGATGGCTCATGGGATTTCAGGATTACAAGCCTAAAGATGGAATTCTTCATTCCAAATGGGTCGGTTTATCTACTTTTAAAAATCTTTTCTCTAATCCGGATTATCTTGGAGTAATAAGAAACACTCTCGCTATGGGTGTTATCAATCTTATTGCTACAACTATTATGGCTATTTTATTTGCTATTTTGCTTAATGAGATCGTGGGACAAAAGAAGAAAAAGGTTATTCAGACTATTTCTTATCTGCCTCACTTTTTATCATGGATCATTGTTACAGGTATCCTTCACGATGCCCTTTCAGGTTCAGGTATTGTTAACGAGCTTTTGTTGAAATTCCATTTAGTTCCTCAGGCCGTTAACTTTTTTGCGCACGAAGTTTATTTCTGGCCTATAGTAGCCTTTGCAAATGTATGGAAGGAAACAGGTTGGAATGCAATCATATATTTGGCAGCTATCACAGCTATTGACCCTTCACTCTATGAGGCAGCTGCTATCGACGGCGCCGGAAGATTAGATAAGATCAGATATGTCACGATTCCCGGAATTAAGTCAACCATCATCATTCTTTTGATCATGAATGTAGGTAATGTACTTAATGCCGGATTTGAGATTCAGTACCTCCTTGGTAACGGACTTGTACAGCGTGTATCACGAACAATTGATATCTATGTTCTTGATTGGGGTATCAGCCAGATGAATTACTCACTTGGAACAGCTGCAGGTATTTTTAAGAGTGCAGTTAGTATCATATTGATACTTATCTGTAATGAGATCGCCAAACGTCACGGCGAAGAAAGATTGTTCTAAGGAGGAACCACAATGAGTAATTTGACTTTCAAAAGAAAGCTCTCAGGCGCAGATATTGCTTTCTATACATTTAATACAATATTCATGGCGGTATTTGTTATCGTAACGCTATATCCTGTTTTAAACACACTGGCTATTTCTTTTAACGATGGACTTGATGCTCTTAAAGGCGGAATCTACCTTTGGCCCAGAAAATTCAGTGTAAAGAGCTATATAACCGTATTACAGAGAGATAAACTTATGGTTGCTGCATTTATTTCTGTAGCAAGAACATTAGTGGGAACACTTCTTTCACTTATTACATGTGCGATCCTTGCATTTATTGTCAGCCGTAAGAACTTTCTTTTTGCAAGACCCCTTTCACTGTTCTGGGTTATCACAATGTATGTTAACGGTGGAATGATCCCTATTTTCCTTTTGTACAAGGGTCTTCACCTTACCAATTCTTTCTGGGTATATGTTATACCCGGAATGGTATCTGCCTTCAATATGCTCGTTATCAGAACATATATGAACGGAATCCCTGACAGCTTTGAAGAGTCAGCACAGCTTGATGGAGCAGGTTACACAACCATATTCCTCAGGATTATATCACCTCTTTGTAAGCCTGTTTATGCTACTGTAGCTCTTTTCGTTGCTGTATACCAGTGGAACTCATGGTTTGACGTATATCTCTATAACAGGATGAAACCAAACCTTACTACACTTCAGTATGAGCTTATGAAGCTCCTTGCTTCTGTAACAAGCCAGAGTACATCAGCTCAGTCAATGAAGAACTCAACAAGCTCCATCACACCTGTTTCAGTGCGTGCGGCAGCTACGATTATCACAATGCTTCCTATTATCTGCATTTATCCTTTCTTGCAGCAGTACTTTGTAAGCGGACTTACACTTGGTGGTGTTAAGGAGTGATGTGAATTTGAAGAGGGTAGATGGACTCGTGATTGTGATTTGATGGTCGGCGGCCAATGTATGTGAATTGAGGGTCATGGATTGACGGCTGTTGATCAATCGAAATTGATTAGTGGCCTCGAATCGGCGACTGTGAGATATTGCTATAATCTTCCTTCTAACATATATTACGGAATAGATGCCCTTGGGAACTGCGAGCCCTTGGGCATCTATTATTTTTTTTAGGTCGCCTGTTGGGACTGGCGGATTTATTAGTGTTTGGAGTATCTGCGGAGTTGGCTGCTTAATAGTGTTTTTGGCGAGCAAAGCGAAGTGGAAAATCCGCTTTTGCAATTGGAAATGATCACGAAAAAGTTGATCCAAAATTTTCGTAAAAAAGTTTGAAAATTGTTGTTGACGAAAGGCACAGACTTTGCTATTATAAACAAGTCGCCACGAGAGAAACGGCGACGGTTTGCGGAAGTGTCGGAATTGGCAGACGAGCAAGACTAAGGATCTTGTGACTGTTTATGTCGTGTGGGTTCAAGTCCCATCTTCCGCACGAAAATAAAAAGGATTAACTCAAAACGAGTTAATCCTTTTTGTTTTTGCGCAGAAGGGGACTCTCACCCAGCAGCTTCGCTGCGTGGGTTCTGGGATTCTCACTAAACTCGCTTCAAAAAAGCTCGTTAAGTGTTCACCCATGGCTCGCACTAGGCTCTCACTTCGCCTGCGGCTTGTGCTCGCCAAGTGCTCTGCTCAAGGGATTCACACTAAACTCGCTACTTCCATAGCTCGTTAAGTGTTCACCCATGGCTCGCACTAGGCTTTCACTTCGCCTGCGGCTCGTGCTCGCCAAGTGCTCTGCTCAAAGTCCTATTTTCTGCATTTCGGCATTTATAGGTGGGTCGGAACAGCTAACTTTTCTACCTATTTTCTGCATTTTGGCATTTATAGGTAGGTCGGAACAGCCAACTTTTTCTACCTATTTTCTGCATTTTGGCATTTATAGGTGGGCTGGGGCCGCCATTTTTACCTGCCTATATTCCGAATTTTGGCATTTATAGGTAGGCTGGGACCGCCATTTTTACCTGCCTATATTCCGAATTTTGGCATTTATAGGTAGGTTGAGACCGCCATTTTTACCTGCCTACAATCTGCATTTTGCCATTTATAGGCAGATATAATAGTGTTTTAAGGGTCATAGAGTGCTAAAAAATCCTGCATTTCACAAATACGATGGTCACAAATGTGAACATCGTTCAACTTAACGACATATATTCACGAAAAAGGAGACTTTGCCGTCTCTTTTTTATATTACATAAATAAAATACTGAGCGTTCACTATCAATTTTGACTGGATAGAAAAATTGTAATAAATTACAATATAAACGCTGGTAAAAATGAAAAATAACATTGAAGGTAATAATGAAATGACTATAGAAACAAAGCGCTTAGTGATACATACCGCATCGGAGGATGAGATGCGGAGTATGCTTGCAAAGCAGACAGATAAAGAACTAATTAAAGCATATGGAGAAATGCTGCAGGAATGCCTTGATCATCCGGAAGATTGGAACTGGTATGCAACATGGATGATTGAGTTAAAAGATGGAACGCATATCGGTGATTTGTGTTTCAAAGGGCTTGAGAAAGATGGCTCCGTTGAAGTTGGGTATGGAATTACAGAAGATTACCAGGGGAATGGGTATGCGACTGAAGCAGTAGAAGCCGCAGCTGCCTGGGCTTTGGAACAACCCGGAGTTTGCCGTGTTGATGCGGAGACAGATCCTGATAACAAGAAGTCACAAAGAGTTCTTGAAAAATGTGGTTTTATTCCTTCTGGTATCATTGGAGAAGAAGGGCCAAGATATTATAAAGAATGCTAAAAAAATAAGCTTGTAGAAGGAATGCAGATATGAATACAGACAGAATAAATGAGCTTAGAAAAGAGTGGGAAGCGGAAGAGAAGATAGCTCATATACATGGTTGGGATTTTTCTCATATCAATAGTCGATACGAAGAGGAGGATGATCTTCCTTGGGATTACAGGAAGGTTATTGATGAAAAGCGCGTAGACAGTATGAAGCTATTGGATTTTGATACAGGCGGTGGCGAGTTTCTGTTATCACTTGGACATCCTTATAGTAATACGGCGGCTACTGAAGGGTATCCTCCAAATATTGAGCTGTGCAAGAAAGAGCTGTTGCCACTCGGTATTGATTTCAAGGCTTGTGACGATGCTTCAAAAGTTCCTTTTGCAGACGAATCATTTGACATGATAATAAACAGACATGGGAGCTTTGACCCTGCGGAAAGCTATAGACTGCTTCGATCCGGAGGATTGTTTATAACAGAACAGGTCGGCGCGGAGAATGACAGAGATCTTGTAAAAATGGTACTTCCGGACGTGCCTAAGCCTTTTCCGGAGCTGGAATTATCAATTCAGCAAAAGAAGTTTGAAGATGCGGGATTTAAAATCCTTAGAGCTGAGGAAGCCTTTAGGCCTATTCGTTTCTATGATGTAGGTGCATTTGTATGGTTTGCGCACATTATAGAATGGGAATTTTCGGGATTTTCTGTGGATAGATGTTTTGATGGTCTTTTAAAAATGCAAAAAGAAATTGATGACAACGGTGTGGTAGAGGGGACTATTCATCGCTATCTTGTTGTTGCGCAAAAATAAAATATCAAATATATATGATTGCCGCAGTAAAAGTATAAATGAAGTGAAAAAGCATAAATAAGAAAAAGGATCAGCTCAAAAGAACTGATCCTTTTTGAATAATGGCCTGCTATCAGCAGAATCCCATTCCTTCTTTTACTATATTAACTTTATCTGCATCCATGAGCTTGTACATGAGTTCATAAGCTACGGAGGGAGCGGTCTGTGGGCAGTAAGAGGTGATCACGTTATCATCTATTACCACGGGCTCGTTGATAACATTTACGCCAAAGCCGGCCAGCTCTTTTTGTCTGTAGGCATTAGCGAGGTGGTATGTGGTGGCTTTTCTGCCAGCAAGTACTCCGCTTTTTCCAATGGGAAGCGCAGCAACGCAGACGCTTGCTATGACTTTGCCGCTATCATTAAACTTACGGATAAGTTCAAGGAATCTCTCGTCGTATGCTTCGCTAAAGAATCCGTATAGATGATCGCCTCCGGGGATTGCAAGAGCATCATAATCATCTACATTTATTTCTGATATGAGTTTATCTACCTTTATTTCTGTGGACCAAAAGGCGCTTGGAACATTTGATTCAAAACCGCAGGTATCAAGCTCTACGTCAAAGCCGTACTCGCTCTTGGCCCATCCGGCAACGTCGTAGAAGGGAGCAAACTCCATCATTTCAAAACCTTTACAGCAAAACAATAATATTCTCATAAGTTGTCCTCCAAGTGTAATGAGAATATTATAGATAGCCGGATTCTATAAATCAAGAAAAAACCTGCATTCATCGCATGAATGCAGGTCAAAAAATGAAATTCAAAAAATGAAATTCAAAAAATGAAATCCCAAAATGTAATCCCCAAAATGAAATTCAAAACCGTAAATCTTAATCTCAGATCAAATAAGCCCGGATCACATCTAAGTTTTATATCATGTACCGATTGATACTTCAGCTCCTTCCGAGCTATCGCTGTGCCTCTTAGGAATATTTAACTTGTACATCTCTTCGGCGGCAAGTCTCATCTTGGCGACGTTGATACTTTTATCCTTGGGGAAGCAGTAGTACTGGGTGCTCATATCGCCGATACTAACCATATCTCCAATTTCATACCAGTAATAATCTGCGTACAGAGAATAGGATTGTTTGGTGGATTGATCATAGGTAAGTCCCTCGCAGGAGCCGGTACCAATAAGGCTAAAGCCTGCAGTTGAATGGGACAAACGGCCGGAGCCTACCTGATATGCAGCTTTTGTATCCTTAACAACAACGATATCCACCGGTATATCGACGTAATACTTTCCCTCGGTTATTTCTTTTCTAACCGTGTCTCGTTCCCATCTGTACCAGTCTGAGACATAGCTAAAGTCATATTCGGAAGAGGAGCTCTTATCGGCGAGATCTGTTGAACTAACAAGTACGCCGCTCTCATCCAGTGTCCAGGATGCATCGCAGTGGCTGCAGGTGATCTCAGCACCTTTTGAGTGCATGCCCTTTTCTTTACCGCATACAGGGCATTTGTACAGAACTCTTTCAAGACCTTCGGCACGGAAAGGCTCGTTTATCTTAATATCATTCTCTTTTTGCCATCTCCAGTGATCAAAAGTGAATTCATGGTTTAGTATCTCGTTTAGTTCTTTGATACTCTTTTCCCGGATGTCTTTTGCTGATAAAAGATATTTCACCGTGGCCTTAACTTCAACATCACGCTTTCTAAGACCGTTGTACAGCGGATCTCGTTGGAAAGCACCTTCCGTAGTTATCATCACAACCGGCACATTAAAAAGCTTAAGACATTTGCCGACGCTTGAAGGCAGGGCTGTTGCGGTTCCGTCAAAGCTGTAGCTTGCTTCCGGATACATCAGTACGGAGCTTTTAAGGTCTCTTAGGCAATAAAAAATGTCTTTTACCAGAGGCGTATCCGTGATGAATTTCCTGGCAGGGATACAGCCAATGCTCCTCATAAGCCATTCTTTGCCGACAAAACCGTCAAGAGTCATGACTATATGAAACTGCCTGTCGGAAAAGAGCGTTGAGAAGATCTCAAGATCTGTAAAGGATGAGTGATTCATCAGGAAAAGACAGGGTTCATCCTTTCCAAGCTTATCCATGTCCTTAAATTCATAAGTGAAATTACAGTCTTTTAAATCTTTTGCTGACAAAGTTTTCATGAGAAAACGCCAGAAGACATGCTGCTTTTTGGGAGTTTTGTTCTTGTATGAAATTATTTTTTCTACTTCGCTATAGTTCTTTTTTTCTAATTTAATTTTCAAAATGTTAACCTCTTTTATGATTTTACATGAAGAAAATGGTTCCTGCATTAATTATTTTGACTATTGTCTCAGGATAGGATAAAGTATGAACATATATTTAGTACAATCTTTTTTCACGGAAGAAAAAAGTAAATTTATCTGATGCCGAATAGAGGGGTATGGCGTTATTTTTGGAGGACAGTATCAGATGAAGATCGGGCATGTAATTTATGCTGTAAAGGACATTGACAAGGCGGTCAAGGAGTGGACCGAGAGGGGCTTTACGGTAGAGTACGGCAAATCGTGTAAGTCACACAATGCTTATATTTATTTTTGCGAAGGACCATATATCGAGCTTGTTGAAGGCGGCGGGATGTCCAAGTTTAGAAGAAAGACCCTGGCGCTTTTTAAGGGCAAAGCGATAGCACAGAGATTTGATGATCTGGCAGAGCACCCGGAAGGCTGGGCTTGCATGTGTATAGAAAAAGAATCGGGAAATCTTGAAAGCGAAGTTGACTATCTTAGGAGTATCGGGATTGACGGTAAGTATGTAAAGAGCGGACATCGCATTGATTCCAAGAACAGAAATCTTAAGTACAAGTGCTATTATACATACGATTACAATATGCCGTTTCTTATGACGTATTTCGAAGGCACAGATCCCAAGCCAATTGATTATATACATCCAAACGGTATCAGAGCGATATCAAGAGTTGTTTATCGCGCAACCAAGAAGTATGCCAATACTTTGAGAGGTCTTGTGAAAGATGACAGACTTGAGATCGTAGAGACCTTTAATACCGGAATAGAAAAAGTGGTATTTAAGAGATGAATGAAAAGACTAATGTAATGCGCGTTTTGCAGCAAAAGAAAATAGATTTTAAGAGCTATTCCTATGAACCGGATTCAAGCCTTACGGGCGGAGAGATCGCAGATATACTGGGAGAGCCCAAGGAGAGAGTGTTCAAGACTCTTGTGACGGAGGGTAAGGGCAAGACCTACTACGTGTTTGTTATCCCTGTGGAAAAAGAGCTTGATCTTAAGAAGGCGGCTAAGGCAGTATCGGAAAAGTCTGTATCCATGCTTCCTCTAAAAGAGCTGTTGCCTCTTACAGGCTATGTTCACGGCGGCTGTTCACCTATCGGAATGAAGAAGAGTTTTACTACAGTTGTACATGAGACTGCCAAGGACTTTGACAAGATCTTTTTCTCCGGAGGCAAGGTGGGCTATCAGGTGGAAGTAGCTCCGGATGACCTATCCAAGGTAATAAGATTTACATACGCAGATGTATGTTCATAGTATTAAACTAAGCTTCCCGCACTATAGTAAGCTTAACTGCAGCAAGAAACTGCTGTTAGGAGCTGCTATGGCGCGGGAAGTTTTATTTAATACTCTAAGCTTAAGTAAGATGCGGTTTATGGTGAGAAAAGCGCGTAACTGTGCTATTATAGTATGTAAGTGAATTCAATTCAAAGGCAGCGATATGTTTTCGAGGCCGCAGAATAGAAGATGAGAATAATACCGGTCGGCGTGACCGGATGATGAGGAGGGATGCAGATATGGGAGAGAATCAGAACGATTCCGCGATTCTTGCGGAAATAAGGGACCTTTCCAAGAAAAATCTTTTTTACCGTAAAATATCTACATATTGCCTTGCAGGAATGCTGGCAGTGCTTGTTTTATGCATGCTTATAGTTGTTCCCAAGGTCAGCACTACGTTGTCACATATAAACAATGTTGCCACCAAGGCTGAGGAATCTCTTAAGAACGTTGACACTATGAGTGAGAGCATCCTTAAAGCCAGTGAGAACATGAACAAGCTTGTTGATGATAACGGTGCGAATCTTGCAGGTGCCGTTAAATCCCTTTCAGAGATTGATTTTGAAGGACTTAATAAGGCTATCACAGACCTTCAGGACGCAGTGGGACCTATGGCAACTTTCATGAATAAGTTCAGATAATGGGAGGATTATAATGGGAAAGAAATCAGCAGAAGAAACTTTTAAAGAGATTGCAAAAGAAGTAACCAAGGCAGCTGAGCCCGTGATCAAGGCGGCTGAGCCTGTTATAAGAGACGTTAAGAGCGCAGCCAAGCCCTACATGGACAAGGCAGAACCTTATATAAATGACATTAAGGCCAAAGCGGAGCCTGTTTACAATGACATTAAGGCTAAAGCGGAGCCTGTTTACAATGATATCAAGGCCAAGGCAGAGCCCGTCTACAAGGATATCCTTTCAAAGGCAGAGCCTGTTTACGATGGCGTCAAGGCTAAGGCAGAGCCCATATACAACGATCTTAAGACCAAGGCAGAGCCCTATATTAATAAGGCAAAAGAGAAGGCGGCTCCCGCTGCAGAAGCTGTTAAAAAGAGCTCCAAGAAGGCTGCGGACGTTGCCAAGAATGTAGGAAACGACATCAGCAAGAGTGCAGCAAAGCGCAAATGCAAAGAAGAGGTCTTTGTTCAGTACAATCACCACGAAGTAAGGACAACTGATATTGTTGAAAGAGCTAAGGCTGATTATATCGCAAAGGGCAATAAGATGACCGACATTAAAGAGATTCAGGTCTACATCAAGCCTTCAGACAATGCCGCATACTATGTGGTTAATCATCAGGATACGGGAAAAGTTGAGTTTTAATAGCTATGGCAATTGAATTAAGCAGTTTTTTTAATCTGTCACATTATGAATACGGAGAGGCGTACTTTGGCAGCTACAAGGGAATGAGATACAGGCTTGCCAGGGAACCCCTTGAGAACGTCAAGTTTGTTCCGGTGGACCAAAGAGGCCCGGCAACTCTTATGGCTACGGTATGGCCTGAGCCCAATGCCTATGCTCACACCGCTGACAACCTTAAAACCAGCGAGCATTTTGAAGTTTCGCAGGAAGGGCTTGAAAAGGCCGTTGAGTGGATCAATGGGCAGTACGAGAGCCGTATTGATGAATGGACCAAATAAAACAAAAAAATTTGAAAAACAAAAAAAGGAATTAGAAAACCCACGTCGAATATTATAGATGTGGGTTTTTTATTGAATAGGAAAACCTTCGGATTTACTACAATACGCCATACACGACAAACTCAGAAAGAAGATAAGCCTTGAATATTCGAAAACAACTCGAAGAAAGAGAAAAAAATTTCTTAAGTAAGCATGCAACTCTTAGCATGAATTCCAGAGGAAGAGAAAAAGAAGAAAAGCAGTGCGACATCAGGCCTTGTTTTCAGAGGGACAGAGATAGGATTTTGTATTCCAAGTCTTTTAGGCGCCTCAAGGATAAGACCCAGGTCTTTTTGTCTCCGGACGGAGATCACTATAGGACTCGTATGACGCATACTTTGGAGGTTTCGCAGAATGCCAGGACTATTGCGAAGGCTCTTTTGCTTAATGAGGATCTGACTGAGGCAATAGCACTTGGTCACGATCTTGGACACACTCCCTTCGGACATGCGGGAGAGAGGGCGCTTAACGAAGTCAATCCCGGGGGATTTAGGCACAACGAGCAGAGCCTTAGGATAGTAGAGATACTTGAGAACTATGGCCAGGGCATGAACCTTACCTGGGAAGTTAGAGATGGCATACTTAATCATGAACTCAACCTCACACCGGCAACCCTTGAGGGCAAGGTGGTAAGGCTCTCTGATAAGATCGCATATATGCATCACGATATGGACGACGCCATAAGGGGCGGCATTATGAAGGAGAAGGACGTTCCCGACAGGCTTGCCAAGATAATTGGCTATACCAACGGAGAATGGCTTGATACTTTCATCCATGACATTATTGCCACCAGCATGGGCAAGGACGATATCACCATGTCGGAGGAAGTGTACAGCGCTTTTATCGAGCTTCGTGAATTTATGTTTGAAAATGTTTATACCAATCCAATAGCCAAAGGGCAGGAGGGCAAGGTTGAGGAGATGATCAAGATTCTTTACGGTTATTATCTTGATCATGTAGATAAGCTTCCCGATTATCTCAAAGCTATGATGGATAACGGTGAGACCAAAGAGAGGATTGTCTGTGACTATGTAAGTTCAATGACTGACAGATATGCTGTTTCAGTCTTTGAGGAAGTCTATATTCCCAAGTCATGGACAGTGCTGTAAATATTAGGGCTGATCATTTGAAAAAAGTTTTTTGGGCAGGACTACAGGTCTTTTGCCTGATCCAATACTAACAGTAGGAGACCATAATTTGCGCTACTCAGATGAATTTATAGAAGAGGTGCGCTCCCGAAACGACATTGTGGATGTGGTTGGGCAGTACGTTCACTTACAGAAAAAAGGCGCCAACTACTTTGGGCTTTGTCCTTTTCACAATGAAAAATCAGGCTCCTTTTCAGTATCGCAGCAAAAGCAGATGTTCTATTGCTTTGGTTGCGGAGCCGGCGGGAATGTCATCACTTTTTTGATGAAATATGACAACTTAACATTTCAGGAGGCTGTTAAGCAACTGGCGGAGAATGCCGGCATGCAGCTTCCGGATGAGGATAATTCTCCGGCCGTGAAGGCCATGCGTGATAAAAAACAGATTCTTCTTGATATCAACAAGGAGGCTGCCAAGTATTACTACTATCAGCTAAGGGGTAAGACGGGGCAGAAGGGAATGGAGTATTTCCGGGAAAGAAAGCTGACGGATGAGACCATGCAGCATTTCGGACTTGGATATGCCAATGTTTCCAGTCATGACCTTGTTGATCATCTTAAGGGGCTGGGATACAGCGATTCTCAGATAATCGATGCGGGACTTGCTTCCCACGATGAGAAGATGGGCACCCATGATAAGTTCTGGAACAGGGTTATGTTCCCGATTCAGGACGCATCGCAGAAGGTTATCGGCTTCGGCGGACGAGTCATGGGAGATGGCAAGCCCAAGTATCTCAATTCCCCGGAAACACTCATTTTTGATAAGAGCAGGAACCTATTTGGCCTTAACTATGCCAAGAATGCCAGGGCAGGTTACATGATAATCTGCGAGGGCTATATGGATGTTATTGCCATGCATCAGGCAGGGTTTAACATGGCGGTTGCTTCCCTTGGAACGGCATTTACCACAGGGCAGGCAATGATACTTAAGCGGTATACGGATGAAGTCATACTGTCCTATGACAGCGATGAAGCCGGAACCAAAGCGGCTCTTCGAGGCATCAAGATCTTGAAGGAAGCGGGGCTTCGGGGCAAGGTATTAAACCTTAAGCCTTACAAGGATCCCGATGAATTCATCAAGAACCTTGGAAAAGAAGCTTTTGAAGAGCGGATCAAGAACGCTGAGAACACATTCTTCTTTGAGATACGGATTATGGAAGAGGCCCACGATATGTCGGATCCGGAATCCAAGACCGATTTCTACAAAGAAGTTGCCAAGAAGCTCTGTGAGTTTGAAGAGGCGCTCGAGAGGGAGAACTACATTGAGGCTGTGGCTGCAAAGTATAACATAGCCATCGATGACCTGCGTAAGCTAGTTACCTCTTATGCGGCACAGGGCGGAATGATAAAGACTTATGATAGACCCAAATCCGGTATTCAGAAAAAGACGACGCCGGAGGACGGAGCTAAGAAAAACCAGAGACTTCTGCTCACCTGGCTTACAGATGAACCGGGGATATTCCCGAAGGTTGCCAAGTGGATCACTCCGGAAGATTTTTCGGACGATCTGTACAGGAGCGTTGCGAAGGAATTGTTTGAAGGCATGTCACAGGGAACTTTTTCACCTGCTTCTATACTTGATAGGTTTACCGATGAAGAGGAACACGGCAAGGTTGCCGAGATGTTCAACACCAATCTTATAGAGATAGAGACCAAAGAGCAGCGAAGGAAAGCGTTCCATGACATAATATGCGGTGTTAAGCTTGCGGGATACGAGAGGCAAAAGAAAGAGCTTAAACCTGATGATCCGCAGTTTTTGCAAAAGACCATTCAGGGCAAAAAAGACCTCGAGAAGCTGACAAACGCAGATATTTCACCGGATGATTGACGCCGGAAGATTTAACGCATTATAAATAGACTTTTTTATCAGACACAAGTACTTAAGAGTTAGAGAGAATAATTTCGAAAAGGAAGATTACAATGGCTAAAAAAGTTGCGGAGAGTAAAGAGAAAGAAACAAAAAAGACAGCAGCAAAGACTGCTTCAAAGACTACTGCCAAGAAGGAGACAACTAAGAAAGAGACAACTAAGAAAGCTCCTGTAAAGAAAGAGGAGACAGGGAAGGCAGCAGCCAAAAAAGATAATAAGAAAGAGACGGTTACAAAGAAAGTGGCATCAAAGAAAGAAGAAGTTAAGAAGACTACTACCAAGAAAGAGACAGCAAAGAAGGAAGAGACCAAGAAGACTGCGGCTAAGAAGGAGACAGCTAAGGAAGCTGCAGCCAAGAAGGAAACAGCTAAGAAGACAGTAGCAAAGGCAGCAACCAAGAAAGAGACTGCAAAAGAAGCTCCTGCTAAGAAGGAAGCAGCCAAGAAGGCAGAGACAGGTAAAGCAGCAACCAAGAAGGAGACTGCTAAGGAAACTCCTGCAAAGAAAACATCTGCTAAGAAAGAGACAGCCAAGGAAGAAGTAAAAGAGACAGCTGCCAAGAAGGCTACAAAGGCTGCTGAAGCACCTAAGGCAAAAGAAGAGAAGGCTGCAAAGGCAGGCAAGAAAGCTTCCAAGAAAGATGAAAAGGGCAAAGAGCAGGACGCTAAGGGTAACAGCGGAGAGCTTGACGAGGCTACTAAGGAGCTTTTTGCACAGAAGATAAAAGAGATCCTTGCCCTTGCAAAGAAAAAGAAAAATGTCCTTGAATATGCAGAGATAAGCGATTTCTTCACAGAGCTTAACCTCAATGAGGAGCAGCTTGATAACGTTCTTGAGGTTCTTGAAAATTCGGGAATCGACGTACTTAGAGTATCAGAGTCAGATGAGGATGATATTCCCGATGACGACGATATGATCCTTAATGAAGATGAAGAAGTGGATATGGAGAACATCGATCTCTCCGTTCCCGACGGAATCAGCATCGAAGATCCCGTAAGAATGTACCTTAAGGAAATCGGTAAGGTTCCGCTTCTTACAGCAGATCAGGAGATTGAGCTTGCCAAGGCTATGGAAGCCGGAGTTGAGGCTACCAAGGAGATCGCAGATGACAAGGAAGCTGGTAAGATCACAGCAGCTAGGAAAAAAGAGCTTGATCAGATTATCTACGAGGGAGAGGAGGCCAAGAAGCGTCTTGCTGAGGCTAACCTTCGTCTTGTTGTAAGTATTGCCAAAAGATATGTAGGTAGAGGAATGCTTTTCCTTGATCTTATTCAGGAAGGTAACCTTGGTCTTATCAAGGCCGTAGAGAAGTTTGATTTCCGTAAGGGATTCAAGTTCTCAACATACGCTACATGGTGGATCAGACAGGCTATCACAAGAGCTATTGCGGACCAGGCAAGAACTATCCGTATTCCTGTACACATGGTTGAGACTATCAACAAGCTCATTCGTGTAAGCCGTCAGCTTCTCCAGGAGCTTGGACGTGAGCCTCTTCCTGAGGAAGTTGCAAAAGAGATGAATATGCCTGTTGAGCGTGTTCGCGAGATACTTAAGATATCACAGGAGCCTGTATCCCTTGAGACACCTATCGGTGAAGAGGAAGACAGCCATCTTGGTGATTTCATTCAGGACGACAACGTTCCTGTACCTGCAGACGCTGCTGCATTTACTCTTTTGAAGGAGCAGCTTGTTGAGGTACTTGGAACTCTTACAGAGCGTGAGCAGAAGGTTCTTCGACTTCGTTTCGGTCTTGATGACGGAAGAGCAAGAACACTTGAAGAAGTTGGTAAGGAGTTCAACGTTACTCGTGAGCGTATCAGACAGATTGAGGCCAAGGCTCTTCGTAAGCTTCGTCATCCCAGCCGCAGCCGCAAGCTCAAGGACTATCTTGATTGATAAGTGGCATATATATGAACAGTGTTGAAATTAAGATGTCAGAGCGTCTTATAACCATTGCTGACATGCTCTCCCGGGCAGGAAAATATCTTCCGGAATATGAAGGGAAACAGCTTCGCACAGCGGATGTTGGTTGTGACCACGGATACATATCCATCTACCTTGCGGAAAAAGATATCTCTTCTTCCTGCATAGCTATGGATGTCCGTAAGGGGCCTCTTTCCGGGGCTTTAGCCAACATAAGGGAGCATGGATTAGAGGAAAGAATAGCCACAAGATTATCTGACGGATTAAAAGAACTTAAGAAGGGCGAGGCTGACAGCGTTGTGATCGCAGGAATGGGAGGAGATCTCATGAAGCGTATCATAACGGATGCCGATGTGGCCGAGCTTGGAATAAAAATCGGTGTATTACAACCCCAGTCGGAGCTATGTGAGTTCAGAGCTTTTCTAAGGGAGAGTGGTTTCTATATAGCAGAGGAGAAAATCGTATACGAGGATGGGAAATACTATTTTCCCATGCTGGTGATCTTTTCAGGAGATCGTTCGATCAGTGATGATCATAAAAAAACGAATTCTGAAGGTGCCTGCTGCAGCTCTTTTTTAGATAAGACGGTGGAACGTCTTTGTGATAACGGCGGGGTAACCAAGGAGGATGCCCTTAATATCTGTAACGCATATGGAGAGCACAATATATTATCATCAGATCCTCTTTTGAAGAAATATCTTTTACATGGCAAAAAAGTCAGTGAATCAATAGTAAAAAATCTTGACGGAGATACGCATGCAGGGAGACTTGCAGAGCTTAACAGAGAACTTTTTTATATTGATACTATCTTAAAGGTTGCTTTTTAAAATCATTCTAAAAACGCAGAGGAGGGAAGAGCATGCCTGTAATAAAAATAAACGGAACAGCAAGAGAGTACGATAAGGGCACTACATACGAGGAGATAGCAAAGGAATATCAGCATGAGTTCAGATACAGGATTGCCGCAGTCATCTTTAACGGCAAGATCTGTGAGCTTATGAAGAAGGTTAAAAAGGACGGCGAACTTTCTTTTATCACCTTCGGAGATGATATAGGTCACAAGACCATGAGAAGAACGGCAGTAATGATGCTTATCAAGGCTATCAGAGACGTTGAGGGCAAGAACAGCGCTCCTTCTGCCAAGGTTGAATTCCTTATAGGAAACAGCTATTACTGCACACTTAGAGATGGCATGGTTGCTACTGATGAGTTTGTGCAAAAGGTTGCAGACAGATTCAAAGAGCTTGTGGACATGGCAATTCCCATCGTCAAGAACGTATTTCCTATCGATGATGCCATTGAGATCTTTAGAGAACAGGGTATGACCGATAAGGTAGCTCTTTTGAAATACAGAAGAAGTTCTGAGATCAATATCTACAAGCTTCAGGATTTCTATGATTATTTTTATGGTTACATGCTCCCCAATACCTCATATATTGAGAACTTCATGATAAACAGAAAGGGAGAGGGCATTATGCTCGCTCTTCCGACTAAATCTGAGCCTGATAAGCTCATTGTCATGGAGGATAGGAACAAGCTCTTTAACACAATGAAACTGGCAAGCGATTGGGGTACGATGATGGGAATCGACAATGTCGGTGACCTCAACAACCAGGTATGTGAGGGTAGGATCAATGAGATGATCCTTGTTCAGGAATCTCTTCAGGAGAGAAGAATCGGAGAGATTGCCTGCAAGATTCACGATCGCAGGGATGTTAAGTTTGTTATGATAGCAGGCCCCAGTTCATCAGGTAAGACCAGCTTTGCTAACAGGCTTTCCATACAGCTTCGTACTTACGGACTTGTACCTCACCCCATCAGTCTCGATAACTACTTCGTAAACAGAGAGGATACGCCTCTTAATCCCGACGGAAGTTATAACTTTGAGTGCTTGGGAGCTATGGACATTGAGAAGTTCAATGAAGACATGGGAAGGCTTCTTAAGGGTGAGCGCGTCGAGATGCCTGAATTTAACTTTATTACGGGCAAAAGAGAAATGAATGGCGAGTTCCTTCAGCTTGGAGAAAACGACATTCTTGTAATCGAAGGTATCCACGGACTTAATGAGAAGATGACCTATGCTCTTCCCGCAGAGTCCAAGTTCAAGATATATATAAGCGCACTTACAACTCTTAGCATCGATTCTCACAACAGAATCCCCACAACAGACGGACGACTTCTTAGAAGAATCGTTAGAGACGCAAGGACGAGAGGCGCATCAGCCAAAAAGACTATCAGCATGTGGGATTCCGTAAGAGCGGGCGAAGAGGAGAATATCTTCCCGTTCCAGGAGGATGCGGACGAGATGTTTAACTCAGCTCAGATTTATGAGCTTGCTGTAATAAAGCCCTATGCTGAGCCGCTTCTTTTCTCAATTGAAAAGGGAGAGCCTGAGTACTACGAGGCAAAAAGACTTCTTAAGTTCCTTGACTATTTTGTGAGCGTAGACAGTTCAATGCTTCCAAGAAACTCTATATGCAGAGAGTTTGTGGGCGGAAGCTGCTTCAAGGTGTGATATGAAATATACTAAAGATTATTGGGATGACATTGCTTCTTGTATAGGCAATATCCCCGAAATAGAAAAACTATACAACAAGAAAATCCTTATAACGGGGGCGACGGGCATGCTCGCATCCCCCGTTATTGATATTATTTCTTTTTTGAACAAGGAGAAAAATGCCGGGATCAAGCTGACTTTGGCAGGTAGAAACAGGCAGAGAACTTTTGAGAGATTTAAGGATGTGATTTCTGAGGAAGAAGTCAGATTTGTCGAGTTTGATGCCAACTATATCTACAAGCTGAATGTAGAGGCTGACTATATCATTCATGCTGCCAGCAACGCAGATAACGGCATGTTCCTTAAAGAGCCTGCAGAGACTCTTTTTTCTAATGTTGTTGGAGTAAAGAGTATGCTGGATCTTAACGTGAAGAATAAGGGCAGCAGGCTTTTATACATATCTTCAAGCGAGGTATACGGGGAACTTCCAAAGAAGACTGACGGAAGTATGATAAAAGAAACTGATTATGGATACGTTGATGTTCTGAGCACAAGGTCATGCTATCCAAACGGTAAGAGAGCCGCAGAGACTCTTTGTTCCTGTTATATAAATGAGTATGGCGCAGACGTTGTGATCGCAAGACCCGGATATATCTACGGTCCGACTATTAAGGAGTCAGATAAAAGAGCTTCCGCTGCATTTACTTTTGATGCGGCAGCAGGCAGAAATATTGTAATGAAGAGTAAGGGAGAGCAGCTTAGGTCTTATTGTTATATGTTGGACTGTGCGACTGCTCTTTTGACCATATTATTAAAGGGTGAGTGCGGAGAGGCGTACAATATCTCCAATAAGGATGCGATAGTGTCTATTAGGGATGTAGCAGAGGCGCTTGCAAAGGAGAGCGGAGTTTCGGTGGTTTTTGAGAATCCGTCGGATGCGGAGAAGAGTAGCTACAATACCATGGATAATTCCGCACTTGATGCGACTAAGCTCGAAAACCTTGGCTGGCAGGGCACCTATACTCTCACCGAGGGCATCCGCAGGACGCTGAGGGATCTGTAAGGCGCGTGGGTGTTGCCGCTATGTGCAAAGGGTGCGCCTGTCACCGAAATATCAGAGCGCATACTCTGATTTGCACATAATTAAAGGTTGGTATCATCCACGCTGAGGCAGACGCAGCCTTCTTCGGAGCCGCCTAGGAGTATCCCTAAGTAGTGACCTTTGTTGTCAAAGAGGCCGCTGCCTGACATGCCGGGATCTACGTCGCAGAGGCAGTAGATCATGTTCATGTCAAAGTCAGGGATATATTGGTCTAAGGCTTCGATTGTACCTACAGAAGCTGTTCCTGATGCGGAGTCCATTATAAAAATATCATCGTGTGGCAGGGGCGCGTTTTTAACAGGGCGCACACTCTCGTAGTCAAAAGAGTCGTTAAAGTCTTGAGCTTTGGCGGCTTTTTTTAGTTCTTTGATCTTGACCCGGATAAGAGCAACATCTTTTTCCTTATTGGAACTGATAACTGAGCCCTTAACAGAAAGACCGTCGTAGAAGGTGATGTCGCAGTCGCCGCCATTATTGGTAACGTGCCCTGCGGTGATGACATCTATGTATGTTGGGCTGATTCTCCAGATATTTCCGCTTCCTATCACATCATTGCAAGTGATCCGGACAACGGTCTTACTGACATAATCGATTGATAGACCAAGGTCTCCCACGGGCGCAGTGATCTCTTTGGTAAGATACTTACTCTGCGGACGGATGGAGTAAATCCTGTAAGCAAAGGGCGTAAGGCTTAATATTATTAAGGCTATAAGTAGCGCGTTGGTTTTTCTTTTTGACATGGTAATCCTGCATTCCGATGATAGTTTCTAAATAATTCTTACGATTCTCTATTATATCAGATATATTGTCAGGTAAAGCAGAATAATCTATTTGGTCACGCAATCAAGGGAAAATAGGGTGTTTTCTGTAAGTTTTATATTGAATTAAAATGTTAAGAAATGTATCATATATTCATAACGCTTATTATAAAAGCAAAAAAGTATGAGGACGAGTTAAAAAAGTTTAGATGAAAAATAAAGCAATCACGATATTTCTGTTGGGAATACTATTATTAAACGGATGTTCAAATAATAAAGATGTCGAAAATAGGGAAAACTCCGGTGCACAAGCAGCTTCAACTTATTCTTCGGTAGAAGATGAAACAAAGGACCGGGCTTTTCACTGGGACCATTATAAGTCTCAGCTTTCCAAGGAAGATAGTGAAGTCTTTGATGAATATATCTCTGTTTTAGATGATGAATCAAAATTCTTTTGCTTCGATTGGTGTGATCAGGAGCATACCTTTAGTGGGTATCTTGATTCGATAATGGCCGGGGATGATCCTGATATTGAGGGAATTGCGTTGGTTGATATGGATGGAAAAAATGGAAAAGAACTTATCATTCATTTTAATGATGGCGGTGGGAATTATCTGATTCTGACGAGAGATGGTAGTAAGTTCTATGGCATTAATCTTGGAGAGCGCTGGTTTGAAGAGCTTCAAAACGATGGTAAATACCTGGCAAGTGGTGGTGCGGGGGATTGGTATTTATATACCATGAGCATAGATAGAAATGGAGTAAAAACAAATCAATTTGGAGAATTGCATGGCAAAGAAGATAAGGATGGAAATATTTCAGATCATCTTGTGGTAGATGGAAAAGAGATAGAGGATGCCAAGGCTTGGCTTGATGAAAACTATTCAGATCCGGTAAAGTGGATCGAATAATATTAGTGTGAGGGTGGAACACGGAAGTTGAAATCGAAATAAAAGTATCGTGAATGCGTTGACAAAAGCAATTGTTTTGCTTAAATTAGTTACGTACTTTTATAATTTTTATACGGTATAGTTGAGCAGGATAGATGATCGCTGCCATGCAAACGAAAGGGCATGGGAGAGGAAAGTCCGGGCTTCGCAGGGCAGGATGCCAGATAACGTCTGGCGGAGGTGACTCCCGAGATAGTGCAACAGAGATATACCGCGTTAGCATTGAGGCGGGCAACCGTCTCATTGATCCGTAAGGGTGGAAAGGCAGTGTAAGAGACTACCGTGCCGGTGGTAACACCGGTAGCCATGTAAACCTCATCCGAAGCAAGACCGAATAGAAAGCTATGGGCCGGCCCGGTTCGCTTTCAGGTGGGTCGCTTGAGACTGTCGGTGACGGCAGCCCTAGATAGATGATCATCCACGACATAACCCGGCTTATAGTCCTGCTCTATTACGACAACACAAGCATGCTTCTTATAGGCATGCTTTTTTTCTTTATTAAGACCTTATACACTACAACTTTTGCAATACAAAACATTTTTGACTATGGTATGATTAGACTGTATGAAAGGGCTTACAAGGTCAAGATTTGCAAGTTTTTATAACAAAATTGAACTGACACGGAAATAATTTTCAAGTATCATTACATATATCAGATTGTATTTATTGCTATGCAATGGAATGGAGGGATATATGGAACTTAGAACAGCTTGCTCACCTATGGATGAGAAACACTATGATACTCAGAGATTACGTCAGGAATTTTTAATCGATGATCTTTTTAAGCCTGATGAGATCAAACTCGTATACAGCCATATTGACAGGATCATTACAGGCTCAGCGGTTCCCGTTAAGGGATCACTTAAGCTGACAGCAGGTGATGAACTCAGAGCGGAGTACTTTTTACAGAGACGCGAGATGGGTGTTATCAATATCGGCGGTGCCGGAACCATCACTATTGACGGTAAGGAATACGTGGTTGACTACAAGCAGGGCATGTATATAGGAATGGGGGCAAGAGATATTTCTTTTGCCAGTGCAGATTCTCAGAATCCTGCCAAATTCTATATTAACAGCGCACCCGCTCACAAGACTTATCCTACTGTACTCATCAAGAGAGAGGGAACACCCTCTGATGACGTTGTCATCATCAAGGATGAGAACAAAAAAGAACTGGGAAGTTTGGAAGAATCCAATCACCGAGTTATCAACAAGTATATATTGCCCGGACAGGTAGAGACTTGTCAGCTCGAGATGGGTATGACGGAGCTTAAGCCCGGAAGTGTATGGAATACAATGCCTTGTCACACACATGACAGACGTATGGAGGTTTACCTCTACTTTGATATTCCACAGGATGCGATCGTTATGCACTTTATGGGTGAACCTACTGAGACACGCCACATTGTTATGCGCAATGAGCAGGCAGTTATCAGTCCCAGCTGGTCTATCCACTCTGGATGCGGATCACAGGCTTATACCTTTATCTGGGGAATGGTCGGAGAGAATCAGGACTTTGACGACATGGACGATGTTGCCATGACAGATCTGATGTAATTCGAATTTAGTAAGCGTAATTTGTTGATGATATAGGAGGTTATACAATGCAGGATTTTTTGAAGAACTTTTCTCTTGAGGGTAAGATCGCGTGGGTTACAGGCGCTTCTTACGGACTTGGACTTGCTTATGCGGTGGCATTTGCACAGAGCGGAGCTAAGATTGTTTTTAACGATATCAGCAAGGAACTTGTAGATAAGGGAATGGCTGAGTACAACAAGCTTGGTATCGAGGCTTTTGGTGCTGTATGTGACGTTACCAAGGAAGACCAGGTTCAGGAATTTGTGGCTCAGGTTGAGAAGAATGTAGGAACAATTGATATACTGGTCAATAACGCAGGTATCATCAAGAGAATTCCCATGCTGGAGATGAGTGTTGAACAGTGGAATCAGGTTATAGACGTAGATCTTACAGGTCCGTTTATCTGTTCAAAGGCTGTTCTTCCCGCTATGATCAAGAAAGGCAGCGGCAAGATCATCAACGCCTGCTCCATGATGTCGGAGTTTGGACGTGAGACGGTTTCTGCATACGCAGCTGCTAAGGGCGGACTTAAGATGCTCACAAGAAATATCTGTTCCGAATACGGACAGTACAACATTCAGTGCAACGCCATCGGCCCCGGATATATTGCGACTCCCCAGACAGCACCTCTTCGCGAGAAGCAGCCTGACGGATCGATGCATCCCTTTGACAGATTTATTCGTTCCAAGACACCTGCTCAGAGATGGGGTAAGACGGAGGATCTTATGGGACTTGCCGTATTCCTCGCATCCCCGGCTTCTGATTTTATCAATGGACAGGTTGTCTACATTGACGGAGGTATCACTGCTTACATAGGACAAGATCCCAGTAATCTTGATCCCAGTAAGTTTGAGGATTAATATTTTTTAATAAAAAGAAAGGCATTAAAATGGATAAGATTTGCGAAGAATTGTACAAAATTGGTATCGTACCTGTAATTGCGATTGATGATGCTAAGGACGCAGCTCCTCTTGCAGAAGCGCTTATCAAGGGCGGACTTCCCGCAGCTGAGGTTACATTCCGTACAGCTGCAGCTGAGGAAGCAATCAAGATTATCTCTGAGAAATTCCCTGAGATGATCGTAGGTGCCGGAACTGTTCTCAATGCTGAGCAGGCAGACAGAGCTAAGGCAGCCGGAGCTAAGTTTATTGTTAGTCCCGGATTCAATCGTTCAAATGTTGAGTATATCAAGAGCATCGGAGTACCGGTTGTTCCCGGAACAGCTACACCCGGTGAGGTTGAGCAGGCTATCGAGCTTGGACTTGACTGTGTAAAATTCTTCCCTGCTGAGCAGAATGGCGGTATCGCCAAGATCAAGGCAATGGCAGCACCTTATACCAAGATGCATTTCATGCCTACAGGCGGAATAAATAAGAACAACTTAAATGACTACCTTGGATTCAATAAGGTATTTTGTTGCGGTGGTAGCTGGATGGTTAAGAAGGACCTCATCTCTGCAGGTAAGTTCGATGAGATCGAGGCTATGACAAGAGATGCGGTTAACGCAATGCTTGGATTTACCATGAAGCACGTCGGAATCAATGAGACAGATGCTGCATCAGCAGAAGCTACTGCAGATAAGTTTGATTCACTCTTTGGATTTACCAAGAAGGTTGGTAATTCTTCAGTCTTTGCAGGAAGCGTAGTTGAAGTTATGAAGGCTAAGGGCAGAGGAACAAACGGACATATTGCTATCGGAACCAATAACGTTGACAGAGCGGTTTACCACCTTGGTAAGCAGGGTGTTAAATTCGATGAGTCTTCATTTGCATATGATGCTGACAACCATCTTAAGGTTGCATATCTTGCAGATGAGTTCGGCGGTTTCGCTGTTCATTTGGTTAAAAACTAAAAATTTTAGATAGAGAGGATAAAACTATGTCAAAGAAAGTTGTTACATTTGGTGAGATCATGCTGCGTCTGCAGCCTGACAATTATTTGAGATTTGTACAGGTAGACCATCTTGAGGCTACATTCGGAGGCGGAGAGGCTAACGTATCAGTTTCTCTTGCTAACTACGGACTTGACTCCGTATATGTTACCAAGCTTCCTAAGCACGAGATCGGACAGGCAGCTGTTAATTCACTCCGCAAGTACGGCGTTGATACAACAAAGATTACAAGAGGCGGAGACAGAGTAGGTATCTACTACAACGAGAAGGGCGCTTCACAGAGAGGTTCTAAGTGTATCTATGACAGAGCTCATTCAGCAATCGCTGAGGCTGTTCCTGCAGACTTCAACTGGGACGAGATCTTCGAGGGAGCTGAGTGGTTCCACTTCACAGGTATCACACCCGCTGTAAGTGATTCACTTGCTGAGATCACACTTGAGGCTGCTAAGAAGGCCAAGGAGCACGGTCTTATGGTTTCTTGCGACCTTAACTACAGAGGTAAGCTCTGGAGCAAAGAGAAGGCAGGCAAGGTTATGGCTGAGATCTGCCAGTATGTAGATGTATGTATCGCTAACGAAGAGGATGCTGATGATGTATTCGGAATCAAGGCTTCTTCAACAGACGTTACAACAGGTAAGCTTAACAGAGAGGGCTACACTGAGGTTGCTCAGAAGCTTACAGAGAGATTTGGATTCAAGAAGGTTGCTATCACACTTCGTGAATCAATCTCAGCAAACGACAACAACTGGAGCGCTATGCTTTACACAGACGGACAGGCTTACTTCTCCAAGAAGTATGCACTTCGTATCGTCGACCGTGTAGGTGGTGGCGATTCATTCGGCGGCGGACTTATCTATAGCTGTGTGAGCGGATTTGATCCTCAGGCTACAATCGAGTTTGCTGTTGCTGCATCAGCTCTTAAGCACTCAATCGAGGGTGACTTCAACCTTGTTACTGTTGATGAGGTTAACAAGCTTGCAGGTGGAGACGGATCAGGACGTATCCAGAGATAATCAGCTTCTCCTTCGCTGTTATATTTATAATAAACGACTAAAGAGAATCAAAAAATTCTCCAATATAGGCACCGCACATTGTTTAAAATGTGCGGTGTTTTATGTATAATTAAGAAAGACGATTTCTGATTTTTTCTAGTGATCGGAAATACGCATTTAGTGTATGAGGGCGCGAAATTGAATATAAGACTGGATAAAACAGCTAATACTTTTCTTATACTTTTTTCCGTATTGGCTATGCTTTTGACAGGGGTTTTAGTCGAGAGAATAGTTATGAGAAATAACTTATCGTCTATATACAGATGTAGGATAAGCCTTAACGGATCCAGACTTTCCGACGAGTTCTATGCCAATGTCAAAAAAGTTTCAAGTGTAAGAACTGCTAACACCTACGCAACGCAATATGAATTTGTAATAAATAATCTGGGAACCAATGATCTTGAGAACTGGAATATTTTTTTGGCTATGCCCAGAGGTTCATCCGTTACAGATGTATGGAACGTTGAACTTGCCCGTGATGACAGAGAGGATCTTGTTATCACACCGGTCAATTACAACATGACTATAAAGGCCAGAGACAGCGTAAGCTTTGGATTTACCATACATACAAGGAGAGCATACACCCCTGTTGCACTTATGCTCAGAGGATTTAAGACTATGCCTCCGGGAGCAACTCCCGCCAGCAGGCTTATCTTTGTGCTTTTGATCATATGGGGAGCTGTTTTTGTTGGCATCATGGTTGCGAGATTCAATTCAAGAAGCTACAGAGAGAGACAGAAGACTGACATCAAGATTATTTTGCAGTCAATGAATACATTCATTAGCTTTATCGATGCCAAGGATCCATATACAAGGGGCCATTCAAGACGTGTTGCCATGTATGCCGCAGAGATAGCCAAGAGGATGCATCTTGCGGAGAATGAGATTCAGAATGTATACTATGCAGGTCTTTTGCATGATTCCGGTAAGATAAGTATTCCTGATGCGGTTCTTAATAAACCGGGTAAGCTTACCGATGAGGAGATGGCAGCTATTCGTAATCACACAGTTGCAGGTGGCAATATGCTAAAGCAGCTGTCTATTCGAGGAGTCAGAGAGACTGCACTTTATCACCACGAGCGCTACGATGGCCTTGGATATCCCGAGGGACTTAAGGGGAATGAGATACCTCTTTATGCCAGAATAGTTGGAGTTGCTGATTCATACGATGCTATGTCCAGCAACCGTGTCTATAGAAGACACCTCAATAAAGATGAGATCATAGAAGAGATTCAGAAGGGATCAGGTACACAGTTTGATCCTTCGATAGTTACATATATGGTTGATATGATCAACGACGGATATGTCAATGTTGTTAAGATGGAGACCGCTGATTCCGATGACGGATCGGACAGACTGCATCTTAGGGAAGAGGATATTCCGGGACTCTACATGGGCTTTTGACGCCGCACAATACGAAAGGGGATTTACTTAAGGTGCCTTTGGAGACCGCTCATAAACCAAACGAGAGATTACTTCATCTTGAGCTTTTAAGAATAATCGCTTGCTTTTTGGTGATACTTAATCACACTACAGGCTATATAAATTGTTTTGTATATGACAAGAGTTATATTACTCCGGAGCTTATCCGGAATCTTTTCATAGGGATGCTTGTTAAGATCAACGTCCCCTTGTTCTATATGATAACCGGAAGCCTGCTCCTTGGTAAGGACAGGGATTATAGCTATGTATTCAGAAAAGCTGTAAAAACATTCGGGATACTTCTTTTATTCAGTTTAATCGCTAATTTTTGCAATCAGGGACGTATTTATATTCCCGGGTTTATAAGGGGCTTTGCCACAGCAAAGGTGGACGGAGCAGGACCATACTGGTACTTGTACGCATATCTGGGTATACTTTTAATTCTGCCGTTTATGCGTTCTATCGCTGCCAGATTGTCTTTTAAGGATGTGATCTATATTGTGATCGCAAGAGTTATGATCACCGGCTTTATACCGATGATATTCATGTTCCTTAATGTCGCAATGGATACCAATATCTATATAGCTGATGAGTTTAATCCGGTTCTTTTTACAGTGGACTGTATATTCTATCCAATAGTCGGCTTTGGCCTTGACAGGCTCATAGATGAAGATAAACTTGATAAGCTTAACGCATATTCTTTTATACTTCTGTTCCTTGGCGCCAATGTGCTGGAGATTTTCCTTACCTGGATAGCGGGACTTGATAATGTTTACCGCGGTTTTGATTTCCTGATGGCTATAGGCGTGTTCATGTTTGTTAAACTCGTTATGGGCAAAAGAGCTGTCGCAGGACGGAAGGAAAAGGTAAGTACTAAGAGCAGGCTTGCAAGCTTTATAGGAATGGTCGGAGGGCTTACCTTTGGAATATACCTTCTTGATCCTATAGTCGGTAATTACCTTAAACCATTTGTATTTGGCATTGATAAGAGCGGAAATCACCTTCTTGTAATGTCTTTTGTATACTGTATTATATCTATGGTTGTATGCGGCGTTATCGTATTAGCGTTCAAGAAAATATGTAAAAAATAAAAATAATTAAAAATAGTGTTGACATACCTCACCCATCGTAGTATATTTACTACGACAGGAATAGTACGATAGACGAGGTGAGTGTATATGAACAAGAATATCTTAATTTGAGGAGAGGATGTGATAGACAATATGATAGAAATTAGTAGTGATGTCATCAGGGGGTATAATGACACAATGATTCTATATATATTGATGGAAGAGCCTTCATATGGTTATGAGATTGCCAAGAAGATTCGAGCACTTACATCAGATAAATATATAATCAAGGAGACTACACTCTATTCTGCATTTACCAGAATGGAGAAAAATGGATATGTGGTTTCCTATAGTCAGAACGCTGAAAATGGAAAGAAGAGAACATATTACAAGATGACAGAGGCCGGAAAGGCATATTATCAGGATAAATGTGCTGAGTGGCAGTTGACCAAAGAAGTGGTTGAACACTTTATCAGAGGAGACGAGTGAGATGGAAATAATCAGAAACTATTTGGAAACGATGTTTGCTAATCTTCCCAATACAGCAGAAGTAATAAAAGCCAAAAATGAACTATATTCCATGATGGAAGATAAATATGATGAGCTTATTTCAGAGGGGAAACTCGAGAATGAAGCGGTAGGTATCATTATTTCAGAGTTCGGTAATCTGGAAGAACTTGCAGAGACACTTGGAATTGGCGGCGTTGTAAATAACAACGTGGATCTTGATACAAGACTTATCACAGATGACGAAGCTGTTGAGTATGTGTTTGATGCATCACAGCATAGGCTTTTATTGGGAGTTGGAGTTATGCTTTTTATTATTTCCCCTATTTTCCCAATTCTTGCCGGTATGATTGGAGTCGCAATAATGTTCGTTGCTGTTGCAGCTGGTATTGCTATTGTAGTTCTTTCATCTATCCGCATGGGCAAATGGAAATTCCTGGATAATATCAGATGTGTCATTGATTATTCAACAGCCAATGCACTGTACAATGAGCTTAGGAATAATTCTATGAGTAAAGCGCTCATGATGACTATAGGTATACTCTGCATTGTATTATCGGTTATCCCGGTTATAATTATCGATGAGCTTTCTGCAAACATATTTTATGGTGCAGATATGGCTCCTGCATCTCTTTTCATAATGGTTGGAATAGGAGTTATGCTTATCATTACTTCTACAGCCAAGGAAGGTGCTTATAATAAGCTTCTTTCTCTTAATGACAAAAAGAGTGTTTCCGGTAATTACGAAGCAGTTCGTTCTGTCAATCGTGAATATGGCAGTGAGATCGTTGATTTTATAATGCCAAATTATTGGAAGATTGTGACATGCATATATCTTATTTGGAGCTTTTTATCTTTTGACTGGGGCAGAACATGGCTTATTTGGCCTATTGCCGGAATAGTAAATAAGATTATCGCTTCATCTAACAACAATAAAGGAGATAGAAATAAGTGAAAAAAGTATTTATGCCTTTACTTGTGCTTGTTACTGTGCTTGCGGTTATTGCAGGTATATTAGCACATATGGGAATAAAAAATATTTCAGATATTACTAATTTAGAAGATTTTGATTATAGTTTTACGTATACAAATGATGGTAAGGATTCTAAGTTGTCTTTTTCCAGGGATATTGTCGGTGATATAAAGACCTTGGAAGTAGATATTGCGCTTATTGACGTGATAATTAAAGAAGGCGATCAGTTCAACGTAGCATACGAGGGTAAGACCAAGTATAAGCCTGATGTCACCACTACCGGCAATAAGCTTGTTGTGAGTCAGAAGGGTAAGTTTGGAAATGCCAGTGTTGGCATCAATAAGGAAACCGGTACACTTACCATTACTATTCCCGAGGGAACAGTATTTGACAGCGCAAGTATTGAAGCAGCAATGTCCAAATATAATATAGATGTACTGAATGCCAAGGAACTTACTTTTGAAGTTGCAATGGGTGAAATGGATGTTAATAAGGCTGCCGGAGATATTCTCAAAGTTGGCACTCAGTCAGGTGATGTTGATATTGATTGTGATTACACAGATATCAATGTTGAGTGTGCAATGGGAAATATTGATATAACGCTCGCCAAGGATGTTGATGACTATGACGTGACTACTGAAGCAGCAATGGGTAGCGTAAAAGTAGGTGAGCATGATGCGAAAGGTTTGTCCGCTTCCTCTTCTGGTTCCGGAAAAAGCGGATCAATAAGAGTTGACTGTTCAATGGGTAACGTTGATATTCATAACTGATCAGGAACTAATAACTTGAACTTCCTGCACCTTAGAGATTTTTAACAACAGTTAAGGAGCTCTAAGATGTAGGAAGTTTTCTTTACTTGCGAAAGCTATGGAAAACCGCTACAATTATTAAAACGATTAACAGTGGGAGATTACAAGTAATTAGTGGGGGAATGAAAGGAAAGCGGTAAATTGGTAACAATAAAAGAGATTGCAAAAGAATGTGGGGTGTCCACTGCTACAGTCTCCAATATTCTTAATGGGAAGAAAAATGTCAGCGACGAGACAAGAGCCAAAGTAATGGCGGTAGTTGAAAGAACCGGTTATACTCTCAACTACGTGGCAAGGGGACTTAGAAGGCAAAAGACACAGACCATCGGCATCATAGCGGAGGATATAGGACAGTTTACTACTCCGGAGATGATCGAGGGTGTTATGGAAGTGTGCGAAGATAACGGATATAAGACCATAGTTCAGAATCTTCGTTTTTATTCAAGGTGGAATGATATATGGTTCGATAATGAAGAAATGTGTAATACCATGATCTATCCGGTTGTCCAGGAAATGGCTGCTATTCAGGTTGATGGCATTATATACATTGCGGGACACGCCAGGAAGATCAGCAAGTATCCTACACAGTTCAATATTCCATCTGTACTTACTTATGCGTATTCGCAAGATGAAAGTGTTCCATCTGTTGTTATTGATGACGAGGACGCAGCAAGGGTTATGGTGAAGTACCTGATCGATCACGGTCATAGGAAGATTGGAGTTCTTGCGGGAGAACAAGACAATCTTCATGCCAAGCTCAGAGTAAGAGGGTATCAGAAAGCTCTTTATGATGCCGGGATTTTGTACAATCCGGACCTTATAATTTACGCCGGATGGGGCAAGGAATTTGGTTATAGGGAGTCTGCCAAGATGCTTGAAAAAGGAGTGACAGCAGTATTCTGTATGAGTGATCAGATCGCCGGCGGTCTTTATCAGTATCTTTTTGAACATGGCATGCAGGCAGGAAAAGATATTTCTGTTGTTGGATTTGACAATCAGGTTATATCAGATTACTTCTTGCCGGGACTGACTACGACAAAGATTGATCTTGTCGGAATCGGAAGAACAGCAATGAATCTACTCTTGGATAAGCTGGATGGAAAAGAAACTGAGAAGCTGATAAAGGTTCCTTGTAAGCCTATTAAACGTCAATCTGTATGTAAGATTAAGTGAGATATATGGTTAAACGATAAAAGTTGTGCAGTATCTACAAAAAGTAGGTGTTGCACAACTTTTGTTTTATAAAGAATTTACAGTATTGAAGCAATGATATTGACTTTTTTGCGTAAATGAAATATATTCAGATTATGTCAGGTTAATCGTTTAATTAAACTGATATTTTCGGAGGTGGAGATGAGAGGTAAGTTTACATCATTACTTCTTACCGGCGCTTTATTTACAACGCTTCTAACGGGGTGCAACATAACACTTGGCTCTGAAGATGATCTGTATGAGTCTGACGCAGTCATACCTAAGTCGGGGGGCTTAGAGAGTACGGAAATTGATTATGAAAAGGCTGCTAAGGCAATTTCAGAGCGTAAGGCTTTGGCTAGGCAAAGCGGAGAGTATCAAAAGATTGTGGTTGCATTCCTGGATTGGACAGGAAGACCTATCGGACTTGGTAGGATTAACGAAGCGATTTCAGCCTACACAGAGGAGAAACTGGGGCTGGATGTAGAGCTTATGATCATGGATTATTCTGAATACGCTGATAGCATGAAATTTATGCTGTCTTCCGAATACCAGGTGGATCTGTTCAGTACTTGCACACTAGGCTACAACGAATGTATCAACGACGGATATGTGCTTGATCTCGAAGAGAACGGAATGTTTGATGATTATTGCGCGGGACTTAAGAGTAAAGTCAGAGAAGATTATTTGGATGCATGCCGAGTGGGAGGTGTTTTATACGGAACGCCTCCGATTAAGGATTATGCTATAGAGACATGTGCCGTATGTATCGGAAAAGAATACCTTGACGGCATTGGATATAATGCAGACGGGCTCCCTTTGGGGGAGCTTGGATATCCAAAGGCAACTTGGGATGAGATTAACGATATATACGCACAGCTCCATGACAAATATCCCGATAAATATGTAATTGCTACCCAGGATAATTTCCTTACTCAGGGTAGCAGCGTGGATAATCTCGGGGGAGATTACTACGGAACACTTCTTGATCCGGAGAATTCTCTTGTGGTCAAGGATGTATATTCATCGGATGTTTTCAAGGAGTGGTGTCTGCGAACTTATGAGTGGAATCAAAAGGGGTATATTTCTGAGGATGCACTTACCAATGAAGCTGCGGCCTCGACCAGAGTCAAATCCGGAGATTATATGTCGATGATCGCGGCATGTAAGCCCGGATACAAGACTCAGGTTTCCGGTGAGTGCGGAAGGGAGATGGTTGTATTTGATCTGGGAGAGAGCTTTATGAGCTCATCTGCAGTTTCTGCAATTCCTTGGTGTGTCAATAAAGACAGCAAGGACAAAATAGCAGCAATGCAGGTCCTGGATTCTTTGTACACAGATCCATATCTGGAAAACCTTATCTGCTGGGGGCAGAAGGATGTGGACTACAAAGTGACATCAAATGGTACCATAACGTACGCAGATGGGCTTGACGCAAACACATCTGCGTACTATCCTAATGTTATATGGCTTATGCCTAATCCATATCTTGCTTATGTATGGAAGGGAGATCCACCGGACCTTGGTCAGCAGATCTCTGATTTTAATGATAACTGTGATATCAGATCCAAAGCGATTGGTTTTACTTGGGACAATACCGAATACGCTGCGGAATACAGACAGTTACAGAATGCTTATGAAGAATACGCACCCATGCTTATACATGGCTTTGTAGACCCGGAAGAGGGGATTGCCAAGCTGGAGACTGCTTTGAATGCGGCGGGACTTGAAGATTATATGACCGCCAAACAGAACGCACTCAATGCATGGGCATTTGAAAATAATATATTTTAATTAGCTTTTACCTAATTCCCATTTCCTGTAGCACCGGCGCACCCCCACTTTCCCCGCACCGGTGCTACATATTTTTTATGATATAGGCGTCAAAGGTCATAATGCGTACATGCTTGCATGTTAAGCATTATGACTTTATGCCCCTAATAAAATGAGGAAAGTCATGGAGCAATTCGTATATCATAAAAAATATATAGAGAAAGGCTAAAATCGTGTATGTAAGGCGGCCGTCTTGACAAGGTTATTATCATTCCGTAATATTAAAATTGAAATCGGTTTCAATCCTTATTATGAGCGGGGTGAATATGGAAAACGAGAAGACAAACAGCAAGACGATAACCATATATGATATCGCCAGGGAAGCCGGAGTTTCCGCTTCTACCGTTTCACGCGTTCTTACCGGCAATGCGGCAGTTCGTCAGGACAAAAAGGAACGCATTCAGAGTATAATCAACAAATATAATTTCAGACCAAATGCCCTTGCTAAGGGACTTTCGGATACATCCACCAAGACAATCGGTATAATTGCAGCAGATGTACGAAACCCATATTATTCCGCGCTTTTTGTTGCTTGCGAGGTAGCTGCGGAGAAGGCGGGATATAGTGTCAGCCTTGCCAACTCTCTTGGAGAGAAGGAGAGGGAGCAGGCTCAGCTTGACCTTTTGATGCAGCAGAGAGTCGACGCCATCATACAGATGGGTGGACGTGTTGATGATCTTATTACCGATGACGCCTATGCGGAGAAAGTAAGAAATGTTTGCAGGACTACACCTGTTGTGGTGACCGGTAAGCTCGATAAAGCTCCTGTGCATAGCGTTGTTATCGATGATGCCATGGGTATGAGCATTGTCATGGAGCACCTCATAGGCCTTGGACATAGGAAGATAGCTCTTGTGGGCGGAGAGATGAGAGTTAATTCCACATTTCTTAAATATCAGAAATATCGCGAGATACTGGCACAGCACGGAATACAGGAAAATGGCGAATATGTAGTAAACGGAACCTATGATCCCGAGTCAGGATATGAAGCTACCAACAAGATACTTGAGCTAAGCAACAGACCTACAGCCATTATCGCGATAAATGACTTTGCCGCAAGCGGAGCTCTTAGGAGTATCAGAGAGCACAAGCTCCATGTGCCAAAAGACATTTCGGTCATCAGTTTTGATAATACCTATATCACGGATCTTGTGATGCCAAAGCTTACAAGTGTAGATTACAACTACGATGAATATGGCAAGATCCTTATAGAGATAGCAACACAGGCAGCCATGGGCGGTGAGACCGACAGCATCAGGATGATAAAACCTCAGATTGTTATACGAGACAGTACAGGTCCTGTTCCAAAAGAAAAATAGAATAATCGTCATATTATACAAAAAAGAGGAAATACCAAAAGGTACTTCCTCTTTTTGATTACGAGCGTGCATGGGCACGAAAACGTGTAAGTGAATTGACGCACAGTTGTTAGTTTTTCACAAAACTGCAATCGGTTTCAAAAATTCATTGACTTTGGCTTGGTCAATATGATTAAATATTATTATGAAATCGGTTGCAAAAAGATAATAATGCACAACACACCACAGATACGGAGGGAACAATGGGTAAAAGCAAGACAGCCTCATCCGGTACGGGCGTAAGAAAAAGGGGATTTTTGGAAACTATATGGAGATACAGAGTTCTTGAGCTTATGTGTCTGCCGGCTGTGATTTTTTTCTTTTTATTCCATTATATGCCAATGCCCGGAATATACGTGGCATTCGTTAAATACAACTACAGAAAGGGCATATTCGGAAGTAAGTTCATAGGACTTGATAATTTCAAATTCCTTGCTGAGTCAGGAAAGCTCTTTGGCCTTACCAAGAATACGATCCTTTACAATCTGGCATTTATTATTCTGGGTAATTTCCTTGCGATTCTTGTAGCAATACTTCTAAACGAGATGCAGCACAAGATGTTCAAGAAGGTGTCTCAGACGCTGATGTTTTTGCCTTATTTCATTTCACAGGTTCTTGTTGGACTTCTTGTATACAGCTTACTTAACTTTGACACAGGCTTTGTCAATGAAATCCTTATAGCTCTCGGCAAACCAAAGTGGCAACCCTATTCGGATCCTTCGGTATGGCCGGTGCTGATAGTTCTCATTCATCTGTGGCAACAGACAGGATATAACTCGGTTGTATATTTCGCAGCAATATGCGGTATCGACGCAGAGATAATTGAGGCAGCCAAGGTTGACGGTGCTAATGCTTTTCAGCGTATCAGGTATATCATCCTTCCGTCACTTAGACCTACGATCGTAATCCTTCTTCTCTTTGCACTTGGAGGCATCGTAAGAGGTAACTTTGGACTGTTCTGGAATGTTATCGGTTCCAATTCGGTACTGTATCCGACAACGGATATTATCGAGACATTCGTATATCGTGCTACAATGTCAGACTTTAATTTCTCTACTGCTTCGGCAGTTGGTTTCTATCAATCGTTGGTTGGATTTGTGATAGTCATGTTGGCCAATCTGGCAGTTAAAAAGATTGATCCGGATTACTCACTTTTCTGATGAAACTGACTGATAGGTGATTACTTGAAGGGAGAAATAAAGATGGCTAAGACAAAAGACATGGATTTTGCTCCAAGCAATTCCAAGATAAAAATAGGATTATCGGATTACATAGTAAGAGGTTTTGGATATGTCATCATATCTTTTTACGCACTTGCCTGTGTATTTCCTTTCCTCATAATCGTAGGAACTTCATTTACAAGCGAATCATACATAAGAACCCACGGAGTGCAGCTCATACCGGGATCATTTTCTACCAAGGGATATGAAATGGTAATAGGAAGCGGCAATATCTGGAAGTCATACGCATTAACAATTGCAATGACACTTATAGGAACGGTAGTCGGACTTCTCATCATAGCTATGACGGGATATGCACTTCAGAGAAAAGACTTTCCTTTTAGAAATGCCATTTCATTTTATATCTACTTTACGAGCCTTTTCAGTGCAGGACTTGCTCCTTACTACCTGCTTATGACCAAGACTTATAAGCTCCTTGATAACTATCTTGCGGTTCTTCTGCCTCTTATGATGTCCCCTTGGCTCATCATACTTATGAAGAACTTTATCAAGCAGATTCCTCACGAGATAACGGAATCCGGCAAGATTGACGGAGCGGGAGATATGACGGTGTTTATACATCTTATTCTTCCCATGATCAAGCCTGCTCTGGCTACTATAGGTCTTTTCCTTGCTCTCGGATATTGGAATGAGTGGTATCAGTCATCTCTTTTCCTTACTACTAAGGTTGCGGTTAAGCCTTTGCAGTACACACTCTACGAGATTGTTAATAAGCTGGATGCTCTTCGTAATTCCGTTGCGGGACAGTTTGTAACTCTTACGGATATTCCGGAGCAGAGCGTTAAGATGGCGAACGCTGTTCTGGCAACAGGCCCCATCGTACTTCTGTATCCTTTCGTGCAGAAATACTTCATCGGTGGAATTACTGTCGGAGCGGTAAAAGGTTAAATGTAACTCAGGAAAGAATGAGTTCAGATTTTTAAAAAGAAGAAGGAGGATTCAAATGAAGAAAAAGTTACTGGCAGCCCTGCTTAGTGCGAGCATGGTTATTGGGACGGCAGCATGCGGCTCATCAGGCACAAGTGCTACACCTGCTGCAAACGGCGGAGATGATGGCGGTGCCACAGCTACAGAAACTGCTGCGGAGATTGACACTTCTGAACATGTCGTAATTAACTACATGACTACGGGAGATCCCCCGGAGGCCGGAACAGAGAAAGAGGCCAATCTGAATGCAATGCTTGATGAACTCAACAAGATCCTTACAGAGAAGGTTAATGCAGAGATTCAGATCTATTACATTCCTTGGACAGATTATCTTTCTAACTATAACCTTACACTTGCCAGAATGGACGGCAGCGTAGATCTTGTTGGAACCGCATCTGACTGGCTTGATGCCTGGCCTAATGCCAAGAACGGCGCTTTCCTTGAACTTTCTGAGGATATGCTAAAGACATACGCACCCAAGACTTGGGAGAGCGTTCCTGCAGATCACTGGGATCTTTGCAAATACAACGGTGAGATTTATCTCATGCCTGAGGACAACTTTGCTCAGTGGACCAACCATGGATGGATCTACAGACTTGATTGGGCTAAGGAAGCAGGTCTTTCAGACGGCGTTCACAGCTGGGAAGACATGACTAAGTATGTGCTTTGGGTAAAAGAGAACAAGAAGGATCTTAAGTATGTTTGGGATTCTGACGGAACACAGTACTCACAGATGTCTAACGGATGGATTGCATCACACACAGATTTTGTAGCAGTTGACGGTATCTGTTCAGGCGCTTTGTGGGGCGGTAAAAAATCAGATCTTTATACTGTTACAACACCTGTTATGACAGAGACAGACTCTCTTGTTGAGTATGCTAAGCTCATGAAACAGTGGGCTGAAGCCGGCGTATGGCCAACAGACGTTCTCAACAATACATCAGGAAGTAACAGAGACGAGTTCAGAGTTGGTGATGTTGCCGTTGAGCAGCACCACACACAGACATGGACAGATCTTTGCTCAGCAACACCTGCCAACAAGATTTTCCAGGATGACCCCAATGCGGAAGTTGGTATCTTCTACTTTGGAGAAGAGTCCAAGAATGTTGTAGCTCTTTCAATCACACACGGTGCTATGGCTATATCAGCCGGAAGTGCTAACCCTGAGCGTGCACTTATGGTTTATGACCTTATCAGAAACGACAAGGATTGCTATATGCTCTTTAACTATGGTATTGAGGGTGTTTCATGGGAACTTGATGAGAATGGACTTAGAAAGACACCTGACAGTTACGATCCCGATACTCAGAACATCAACGGTATGACCAACTACTGGTGGGGCAGAAATGATGATCTTGAGGTTAAGGATGCTACAAGAAATTGGGAAGCTATCGACAAGCTCTATGCTGAGTACGACAAGCTCAAGATCGACTATCCTTACGGACAGTTCGTTCCTGAAGTTGATAGTATTCAGTCCAAGATTGATAACTGTAACGAAGTATATACAAACTACATGAAGCAGATATCATACGGTATCTACAACGGTAGCGCAGAAGATATAGTAGCTCAGATGCAGGCAGATCTTAAGACTGCAGGTATCGATGATGTTACAGCAGAGCTTCAGAAGCAGTTCGACGAACTTTATAAGTAATACAACATGCCCGGAAAGCTTATAAAGCTTTCAACTAAAGATACATTGTAAAAGGGAATACTTATTCTTTGGGATTAGTATTCCCTTTTTTATCAAAAGGATAAAAACGCTACGCGAGGATCGCATATTTATGGCAAAATTTGAGATCAAAGATACATTCTATCTTAATGACGAACCCTTCAAGGTAATATCGGGAGCTTTTCACTATTTCAGGACTGTTCCCGAATATTGGAAAGACAGACTTCTCAAGCTTAAGAACCTTGGATGCAACACGGTTGAGACGTATATTCCCTGGAATATGGTTCAGCCCAAAAGAGATATCTTTTGCTTCGAGGGGATGCTTGATATTGAGAAGTTTATTGAGACTGCCACGGAGATTGGTCTTTATATCATAATAAGACCCTCACCGTACATCTGCGCGGAGTGGGAGTTTGGAGGTCTTCCCGCATGGCTTTTAAAAGACAGAGGAATGCGCCTTAGAGTCAGCTACAAGCCTTTTATGGATGCTGTTGAGGATTATTACAGGGTTCTTTTGCCAAAGCTTGCCAAGTACCAGATCACAAAAGGTGGCAATATCATTCTCATGCAGATTGAGAATGAGTACGGCTATTATGCAAATGATAAGGATTACATGATCTTTATGAGAGACCTTATGGTGAAATACGGCATCGAGGTTCCTCTCATAACTTCGGACGGACCCTACCATGAAAGCTACAGGGGCGGAAGCGTGCAGGGGGCATGCCCTTCCGGTAATTTTGGATCCAAAACAAAAGACAGATTTGATGTGCTAAGAAATTACACAGAGGGTGGACCTTTGATGTGTGCAGAATTCTGGGTGGGATGGTTTGATCACTGGGGAAACGGCGGACATATGAAAGGTAATCTGGCACAGAGTGCGCAGGACCTTAAGGCAATGCTAGAGCTTGGAAATGCCAATATATACATGTTTGAGGGTGGCACCAATTTCGGATTTATGAACGGTTCTAACTACTATGATGAGCTTACGCCTGATGTTACCAGCTATGACTACGACGCCCTTCTTACAGAGGATGGACGCATCACTGAGAAGTACAAAGTTTACAAGGAAATAATAGGAAAGTACAGCGAAAGCAGCCAAGAATATGATCTTCCAGAGATAAAAAGAGTAGGATACGGTAAACTTAGATGCAGCGATAAGGTAAGTCTTTTTTCTGTGATCGATGATATCAGCAAGGCTACGCACCTTCCTTATACCGTAAATATGGAGGAGCTTGATCAAAACTACGGCTACATTCTTTACAGATCAAGACTTCATTCCGAGGCTGGAATAGAGAAGATAAGGCTTTGGGAGACTTATGACAGAGCCAATATATTTGTGGATGAGAAGGCTCTTTTGACCTTGTACGATCACGAGCTTGAGGTTGAACATGAGATACCGCTTGAGAAGTATCTGACCGTTAGTAAGGCTGCTTCTGAGTTTGTAAATAAATTGATAGAAGAAAACGGTGCAAGCTTAAAGGATGTGGATGTGGACCTTGGAGATCCGGGACTTTACACCGGGAGCTTTGATGGATTTAATGAGCGCCTTGACATACTTGTTGAGAATATGGGGCGGGTTAATTTTGGCCCCAGGATGGAGAACCAGAGGAAGGGCATCGGAAGGTGCGTTCAGATAAACGGGCACATTCACAACGGCTGGGATATTTATCCGCTTCCTTTGGACAACACAGACAAGATTGATTTTGGAAAAGAGTATATTGAGGGCACACCGTCTTTTTACAGATTTGTATTTGATGTTGAGGAAAAAGGGGATACTTTTCTTGATCTTGAGGGATGGGGAAAAGGCGTCGCTTTTATTAACGGCTTTAATCTTGGGAGGTTCTGGGAGATCGGGCCACAGAGAAGATTGTACATACCGGGGCCTCTTTTAAAAGAGGGAAGAAATGAGCTTGTGATTTTCGAAACTGAGGGAAAGACCACGGAGTTTGTGGAACTTAAGGATGAGCCGGACATCGGCTGAGTATTTGATGAGATAAGTTACGGTTGGGGGGTATATGGATACTATAAGCAGAGTTCTTACAGAGAATTGGAAATTTCATTACGGAGAGTGCGAAAACGCATGGTACAAGGGTTATGATGACTGCTCTTGGGAGGAAGTTACGGTTCCTCATGACTATTCTGTTTCTGCGCCATTTTCCATTGAGTATTCAAGCGGAACGGGCTATTTAAGGGGCGGAGTAGCCTGGTACAGACTTTCGCTTAATATCCCCAGGGAATATGAGGGAAAGCGGCTTACGCTGGTTTTTGACGGTATATACAAGAACAGTATGGTCTGGGTCAACAGTTATTATATGGGCAAAAGACCAAGTGGCTACTCGGAGATTTCCATGGATATTTCAGAGCGGGCGACCTTTGGAGATGATCCAACGGTTATATGCGTTAAGGTGATCCACAATGATATTGCGGATTCCAGATGGTTTACGGGAAGCGGTATCACGAGGAAGGTGTCGCTTATTGTTTCTGAGAAGATTGCACCTGTCCTTCACGGCCTTTCTTTTAATACAGCCATAATCGGAAAGTCCGGAGAAAAGCCCGTGGCAGAAGTAATCGTGAGCCAGAAGATAAATGTCAGCGCTTCCCATGAAGGGAAAATCCGAGTAAAGTGCGCGATATATAATGACAAGGATCTTGCGGTCCTCACCATGGAAAAAGAAGTTGAGAGGATAGAGGATGGAATTGGTTTTGTGAGCTTTTGGGGAACTGTAGAATATCCTAAGCTATGGTCCGTTGAAGAGCCTTATCTTTATACTCTTGATACTTATGTGATCACGGAGAATTCAGAGTATCTTGCGGATTCTCAGAAGGTTGGCATCAGAACATTTTCTTTTGACCCGGATAAGGGATTTGCGTTAAACGGCCATGGAATGAAGCTTAAGGGAGTCTGCGTTCATCATGACGGAGGCTGTCTTGGCGCTGCAATGAAGAAGGAAGTGTGGAGAAGAAGGCTTGAACTACTTAAAAAGTCCGGGTGCAATGCCATAAGATGCAGCCACAATCCTCACATGCCGGAGCTGTATGAGCTTTGCGATGAGTTGGGATTTCTTGTGATCGACGAAGCTTTTGATGAGTGGGAGAATCCCAAGAATAAATGGCATCAGGGGCACAACGTATATCCGCCAAAGCATCAGGGATACTATGAGGATTTTCCCATGTGGCATGAAGAGGATCTTCGTACCATGATAAGAAGGGACAAGAACCATCCAAGTGTTATTCTGTACAGCATAGGAAACGAGATTGACTATCCTAACGATCCATATTGTCATCCGATGTTTGAGAAGATGACAGGCAACAACGACAATAATAAGCCGGCAAAAGAGATGGAGTATGACCCGAACAAGCCAAATATGGAGAGACTTGCCGTTATAGCCAAAGAGCTTGCTGATATTGCAAGAGATGAGGATCCAACCAAGCCTGTTACGGCGGCTGCGGCCTTTCCGGAGTTGTCATCAAAGCTTGGTTTTCTTGATGTTATGGATGTTGTTGGATATAACTACAAGGAGCATCTGTACAGTGAAGACCACAAGAGATTTCCGGGGAAGCCCTTTCTTGGAAGTGAGAACGGACACAGCATCGAGGCTTGGAACGCTGTAAAAGACAATGATTATATCTGCGGACAGTTCCTGTGGACGGGAATAGATTATCTTGGAGAAGCTCACGGATGGCCTATTCACGGCTCAGGAGCAGGTATTATGACAACTGCAGGCTTTCCAAAGTCAGAGTTCTACAAAAGAGCAGAGCTTTGGAGCGGCTTCGGCGTTAATGCGGGGGCGTCCGCTCCCGCCATAAGACTTTGGCAACCTGAAATAAGTGTTTCTAAAGGTCTTATGGAAAAAGAAAGTGATATCGGCTACCTGTATCAGATCCTTATAACAGGTGCGGGCGACAAGGAATACAGAGTGGAGGTTACCGGAGCGGGGGAACTGGCCGGAATAGATAACGGAGATCTGTCTGACAATACATCTTTTTCATCTGATACAAGAAAATGCTATGAAGGAAACCTTGCCGTATATGTGAGGAGACTCAGAAAGGGCGAAATCGGAGTCAGGGTTATTGATGCGGCCTGCAAGTCTGTGGTTTTTCAAACTCAAATTTGACGAGCGCGTAAGGGTAATGTTAGTATATTTAGTGCGGGGGATTTGAAAACAGACACTTCCGCGTTTGTTTTTTCAGTAGATTATTTCTATATGAAAATATAGTAAAAATATTTGTTTGAGAGGTAGTTATGGCATCAATAATCCAGAATAGTCAGGTTTTTAATAACGAAATTTCTTTTTGCAGAGTTTACAGTATTGAGAGTAAGAAACTTTTGGAGGAGAGATTCCTTGCCCACAGGATTTCTTACTTTATTGAGTGGCAGGATAAGTCTTTTTTACAGAGACTTTTTGATAGGAGCGGCAACAAGATAGTATGCACATTCCGCATAAACAGAAGTGATGCAGCTAAGGCCAAGGAGCTTTCTCAGGGAATTGATGGTATCAAGTACAAGGATAACGGTGATCTTGATAACGACAATATCATCAGAAGAAGGAGTGAGACAGTTGGCGAGAAGGAAGACGCCGGCTCAGATATGGAGATTCCTAAGCTCAAATTTGAAGAGGTTTCAGGAGAAGATTCCGAGTGATCGTTGAGAAATACGAGTGATCGCAGGGAATGCTTTGAGTAGCAGTTTTCTGAAATATCCGCTTGATATTGTGAGTTTGCAGGGTAGGGGATTTTGTCCTTCTACCCTTTTTATGTGATAGGTTTGTTTTTGGATCATCCTATTGTGTGGAAGAATAGATATATTGTAGGGAGTTTTTTATGGCAAAAGAGATAAAAAAGAAAGATCAGAATAATCGCCGCAGACCGGCAAATGCGGGAAAGAAAGGGATGATTCGCGAAAAGTCTGCGGACAATCAAAAGAAGAGTCGTTGCCCATATTCCAAGAAGTGCGGTGCTTGTCAGATGATAGATACACCTTATAAGAAGCAGCTCGATCTTAAGCATGGCAAGGTTGCTAAGCTACTTGAGCCCTATACCAAGCTAGCTTCATTTGTTGGCATGGAAACTCCGGAGCACTACAGATGTAAGGTACATGCGGTGTTCACCCATGACAAGAAGGGAAGACCTCTTTCGGGAATATACAAAGAGGGAAGCCATGAGGTAGTTCCTGTTGAGACATGTCTTTTGGAGGATCAGAAGGCGGATGCCATTATTGCAACTATCAGAAAACTGCTTCCTTCATTTAAGATAAAAACATTTGATGAAGATAACGGATACGGGCTTCTTAGGCATGTCCTTATCAGAATAGGTAAATATACAGGGGAGATTATGGTGGTGCTTGTTACGGTTTCACCTATTTTTCCTTCCAAGAATAACTTTGTGAAGGCTCTTTTGAAAGAGCATCCGGAGATAACAACAATAGTTCTCAATGTTAACGATAAGCAGACAAGTATGGTCCTTGGAGATAAGGAAAAGCCTATGTATGGCCCCGGATTTATCTATGATACATGCTGCGGCATGAAGTTCAAGATAAGCCCTAAGTCCTTCTATCAGGTTAATCCCGTGCAGACAGAAGTTTTGTACAAGACCGCGATCGACATGGCTGAGCTTTCGGGTAAAGAGACTGTTCTTGATTGCTACTGCGGAGTTGGTACTATTGGTATCATAATGAGCCCTCACGTCAAAGAAGTCATATCTGTTGAGCTCAATAAGGATGCGGTAAAAGACGCCATCCTTAACGCCAAGATAAATGAAGTAAAGAACATCACCGTATATCAGAATGACGCCACCAGATTTATGCAGCAGATGGCGGATTCAGGTGATAAGGTTGACGTTGTATTTATGGATCCTCCAAGAGCAGGTTCAACACCTGAGTTTATCTCATCAATGATAAATCTTGCTCCCAAGAAGATCGTATATATCTCCTGTAGTCCCGATTCTCTCGCAAGAGATTTAGGGCTCATTACCAAAGGAGGCTACAAAGTAAAAAAAGCTGTCCCCGTCGACATGTTCCCCTTTACTAGGGGAGTTGAAACCGTGGTGCTCTTGACGAAGGCAAGCGGTAGCGAAGGCTGAGTCTAGAGGACACGAGTTGTTCTGGCGAGCCCCGTTTTTTAGGGGCGAGAGCAGAACTTCCTTGTGAGAAGATTACAACGGTCCATTTGTATGACTTAATAAACATATAAAAAGAAACGAGCTTAAAGGTCGCCCAGATACCCACTGGGCGGCTTTTTTTTATTTTTTCCATACCAATGGTATGTGGACTGAGTATCCGGCTTGTTGTACTATGCCTATTGTAGTACGACAGATGAGGTATACAGAGGCCTTATATACAAAGTAACAAGACATGTGTTTTTGTGATTGAAAAGGAGATTGGAAATGGAAAAAAGGAAATCTGCACCCGGAATGGTGCTTTTTATCATTATGATTTTAATATCAACAATAGGATTGACACTTTTAGGTGATGGGAATTTTGGGCTACCCGGAATGATTGCCCGTTATGGTATAGGTATAGCCGGCGTTGTTTTTATGGCAAAAGTATATGGAGTAAATTTTAAAATCAAAGGATTTTTCAAGAGACTTTTTAGCGTTATCGGCTTGATCGGTGTAGTTTGTTGCATACATAATTTAATAGCTATGAGGATTCCCACTGATCTTGGTCTCAAAGAGGGACTTCCAAGTGCAATCCTCATGTTTCTGCTTATGATGTCAGTAGGTGTATTTGAAGAGGCTA
>JAEEGK010000448.1_pt1 | contig 103559 bp, 95 predicted proteins | sample 8958771 | NCBI WGS metagenome assembly JAEEGK01 (sample SAMN16246547, study PRJNA631951) | gut metagenome | biome: gut microbiome; feature: rumen; material: SC-attached | host: Bos | place: Iran: Karaj | collected 2018-10 | reverse complement strand
CCTCGTTGTAGCTGCTACTGACGGTGTTATGGCTCAGACAAAAGAGCACATCCTTCTTTCCCGTCAGGTTGGTGTTCCTAAAATCGTTGTTTTCCTTAATAAGTGTGATATGGTTGACGATCCCGAACTTATCGAACTCGTTGAGATGGAAGTTACAGATCAGTTAGCTGAGTACGATTTCAATGATTGCCCTATCATCAAGGGTTCTGCTCTTAAGGCTCTTGAAGATCCCAACAGCGAATGGGGCGACAAGATCATGGAACTTATGTCCACAGTTGACGAATACATTCCCGATCCTCAGAGAGAAACAGATAAGCCTTTCCTTATGCCTGTTGAAGACGTATTTACAATCACAGGTCGTGGTACAGTTGCTACAGGTAGAGTAGAGCGTGGTACATTAAAGCTCAACGAGCCGGTTGAAATCGTTGGTATCAAGGAAGAGAACAAGCAGACAGTTGTTACTGGTATCGAAATGTTCCGTAAGATGCTTGACGAGGCTCAGGCTGGTGATAACATCGGTGCACTTCTCCGTGGTATCCAGAGAACAGAAATCGAAAGAGGACAGGTTCTTGCTAAGCCCGGTTCAGTTACATGCCACAAGAAATTCACAGCTCAGGTTTACGTATTAACAAAGGATGAAGGTGGACGTCATACTCCTTTCTTCAACAACTACAGACCTCAGTTCTACTTCAGAACAACAGACGTTACAGGTGTTTGCAACCTTCCCGCTGGTACAGAGATGTGCATGCCTGGTGATAACGTAGAGATGACAATCGAACTCATCCATCCCATCGCTATGGAGCAGGGTCTTACATTCGCTATCCGTGAGGGTGGTAGAACAGTAGGTTCAGGAAGAGTTGCTACTATCATCGAGTAATCTCCGCGTAAGTAATGAGATGAGCGCATAAGCGTTAATAATAAAAGCCACTGCAAGTTTGCAGTGGCTTTTTTATTGATGACACTAGGGGACGGGGATAGTGTTTCATTTTTTTGATAAAAGCAATTATATGAAATAAATACGCAGTCGTTGGTTAAAAAATATGTGATATAATTAATTCAGTAGTATGAGTAGTGTACCATATCAATCGATTTTGCAGAGGTAAGCAAAATCGTCAGAAAGGGGAAAATATGAAAAAGCAGAGTTTATTGGCAGGGATTACTTTGATCACATTTATGGTGGCGTGCGCCGGACCCAATGCGGTTTCAGATGTTGTAACAGGAGATGAAGGTATAGAAAATAACGCTTTGGAAACCGGTAAGGAAACCGATAAGGAATCAGATGAAGGTTCAGTTACCGTCGATGCTGCAGATTATGAAGCGCAGCTTAATCTGTTTGCAGAGGACTATGACAACTGGATAAGTGAAATAAAAGAGTGGCAGGCGGCTGAGAATGATGACGATGAGTATAAGATAGCGGTAACTGATCTGAATCGAAACGGCCGTTTGGAATTAATATGTACCAGTCTTCAGGGAACGGGTTTATTTTGTGTAACATTTATATTGGAACCGGATGAATCACAATCTAATCTTGTCAGACTTAATCCGTTGGATCGAAACGATGGAGTGGATATGAGAGGCGATTTTATAAGGCATTCCGATTTTAATTGTTATAAAAAAGACGGAATATATTACTACGCTCTGGATGATTATACACCAAGCGGAGCGAACGTGATTGAAGAGTGCCTCTATGCATATTCGTTTGAGGGCTGTATTAAGCGCGAATTAATCGGAGGTTATCATCTGCATATCGATGAGTTTGATTATGACAGATGGTGTGCCAAAACCGTATCAGTTAAGTTCTATGATACAGACAAGGCTTTTCTTGGAAGTTCAGAAGAGTTGGACAAGGTGGTTGAAGATTATTGGGCGGATTATGAAAAACAGCCTTGTGTGCATGTAGAATGGGTAGATATTCCAGAAAAAACTGATTGTTTGAAAGCTCTAAAGAACTCACTTGACGGATATAATGAAGAATCCGAACAAAACGGTGAATTGCTTCCGGATTATCGTTCATTTCACTCTGAAACAACAGAATACACGGTTAGAACGCCTAACTCACAATAACGTATTTATTTTAAAGCTAAGGATAAAAAAACAGGTGAAAAAATGAAAATATATGATATTTCTCAAGAAGTGTTTTCATGCAAGGTTTTTCCCGGTGATCCTTCTCCGGAAAGAAAAGTGATGATGAGTATTAAAGATGGAGCAGTATGCAATCTGACAGCTTTTAATATGTGTGCGCATAACGGAACGCATGTAGATGCTCCTTATCATTTTATAGACGACGGAAAGAAGATTGATGAAGTAGATATGTCTAAATTCATTGGTTATGCTTATGTCGCTTCACATGAAGGAGATATTACTGCAGATGATGCCAGAAGAATAATTAATGAGGCTAAAGCGGCTTCAGATAATTCTGGTATAGAAGATTGCGATGCATATAAAAGAATCCTTGTAAAGGGTCATGCAATTGTTACAGAGGATGCAGCAAAAGTATATGCAGATAACAATCTGTTGCTCTATGGCAACGAATCACAAACCGTAGGACCTGAAGATGCGCCCATGGCTGTTCATCTTATTATGCTTGGTGCGCAGGTAGTTCTTCTTGAAGGAATACGTTTGCAAGATGTAGAAGAAGGAATATATTTACTTAATGCAGCTCCAATTAATCTTGGTGGCTCTGATGGCGCACCTTGTCGTGCTACACTTTTGAAACTGTAATAAGGGGGAATAATAAATGGGTGCTATTGAAAGATATGATGTTAATGAAGAATGGGCGCACTCAGGGATAGTAAAAGCAGGAGATACTTATTATCTTAATTACTGCGCCGGTAATGTTGGTGGAACAATAGAAGAGCAGATTAACGGTGCATTTGATGAGATGGAACGCCGCTTATCAATGGTTGGTCTAACTCTTGAGAATGTAGTTCAGATGGATTGTCTTTTCAGAGACGTATGGAATATTCCTGTAATGGAAAAAGTAATCAAGGAGAGATTCCATGGACATTATCCTGCACGTAAATCTATTCAAACTGAGTTTGCGCATGTAGGTGGACCGGATGGATTATTATTCCAAGTAGATGGAGTTGCATACGCAGGAGAATAATTAGCAAAGTAAATTAATATGATATAATAAGAAAAAAACTTGGAGGTTGCGTTATGGAAAAAGTAGTTAAGTTTTTAAAAGAAGCAGGCGTATATTATCTTGCAACAGTAGATGGCAATCAGCCTAGAGTTAGACCTTTTGGTACTGTTAATGTATTCAATGGTAAGCTCTATATTCAGACAGGAAAAGCAAAGGATGTATCAAAGCAATTACATGCTAATCCCAAAGCAGAAATTTGTGCATTCAAAGATGGTGCATGGATTAGAGTAGCAGGAAAACTAATTGAAGATGATAACAGAGATGCACGTGTATCAATGCTCGATGCATATCCTGATCTTAAGAATATGTATTCACCTGATGATGGTAATACAGAAGTATTTTATTTCGAAGATGCAACTGCAACAATTTCATCGTTTACAGCTGCACCTGAAGTTATAAAATTCTAGTGAAAAACGATTGAATAATTGATTGAAAAAACGAGATAAAAAAAAGTAGATTATAAAAAATTTTTGAAAAGATTTGACTGTTTTTTAATAATGTTATAATATTAAAAATGTTAGAAAACAACTCATATAAATAAGGGACTGCATGATAGTTTTTTATCAGCAGTCTCTTATTTATTTACGTCATTTTTTGTTGCTATTCTATTGAAAAAATCACTAAGAATTTGATGATTTTTTTGAAATTATTCAATGCCTGAATTCATAGTATTTATAAGGGTTTCAAAGGTTTCGTTAGGTGTAGGATCACCTTCTCCTACAGCTACTTCTGAAGGTAAATATACATTAGTAAAACTGTATAATGAAACGGACAAAAATATGACTGAAAATGATACGCATAAAATGCTTTTTATTTTGTCAAAAATCAATTCGATTTTTTCATTTTTATTTTCATTTTTTTTATCAGAATTTTCATCAGTTTTCTTGATATATTTTTCGAAGAATATTTTTTTTATGAGAGTAAAAATATATTCATATCCAATACCAAGAATTACAACTAAGGATGGAAGAGCAGGATAGAGATATCTTCCTTGCGGTGAGTAATCATTGTTCCAACTGTTGTATAAAGTCAATGCACATACAATACCTGCAGATATGATTAAGATAATATAGATGGGCATTGTAATAACTGTATTATTATCTCTATTATTATCTTTTAATTCATCTTTTTTGTTGGTAACAGTCTTAACTATTATTCCAACTACGCTGAAGATAAATCCGAGTGAAAGTGCTATTAAATACAAGAGATATACGAATCCTCTAAGACCAAACTCCATATATCCAAAGAGCCCGATAAAACTTAAGAATAGAGTCTTAATATAAGAAGGGTCCATTGCAAGTGACAATAATGATATTCCGCTGCTTTTCGGAGTGATTCTGTTGCTTGGCTTAATTGATTCCCACGCATACATCTCACATGAATTTAACATGGTTTTAAGACCAAACATATCACCGTCATATATGATGATATTTCTTATCCAAAAATACGCGGTGGAACTGATGGCGATGGTCGAAATAATAATAAGCTGACACCAAAAATATTTGTCTTTGTATTTTTTATTTTTGTATGCGTAATATGCTGCAAAAATGAGAGAGCACAGTATCCATCCGTATGCATTGTAATACGACAATACTACGATGAATATACCTCCTGCCATTATGAAACTCTGCCATACATTCCACTCTTTTTTCTTAAGAATTATTACCCAGGAATACAGGATTAAGAAGGCACCTGCAAGTGCGAATATATCGTTATTTACATAGCTTGATATAAAAGCAAACTGCGGAATGGAGGTAACAAGAATAGTTACAATCCATTTTGTTTTTTCATCTTCCAATACAGCATCGAGAATTTTAAATATCAAGAATACGCACAGAGCCCCCATGATTACACCGGGGAATCTTGCTGCTATTAGAATGGATGTTGGAGTATGGAAAAACAAGGATGATATTTTCATACAAAATACACTGCATAATCCGGGAAGCCAAGTAAATAAAAATGCATACGAAAAACCCCAGATGGGGTTACGTATTTCTTCGAGCCAGCCCGAAGGAAGATAATTGTGTATAAATACATAATAATATGCGGGAAATCTATGATACTCATCGGGTCCATAGTTGTAGGGCTTGAGTACACTCCAGATAAATAGATATATGAAAAACGCAAAAGTATATGCAAGCAATATTTTGTTTTTGTGTTTTGCGTAAAAATTTTTCATTGTAACTCCATGACAGGAAAACTCTTAGCCAAAGAGATTGTCATCAAAATTAAGAGATGAAGTATCGTTACCATAGGAGAAACGCTTAATCTGCGAACATATCTCTTCGCGGATTCTTTGAATGGGTTCTTTAGCGGGTCGACCGGTATAGAATCCCTGGATATAATTAACACCGAGTTCTATGACGGTGCGCAGTTCTTCCTTGGTTTCGACGCCTTCTGCAAGTACGGATATGTTGCTCTTGTTGGCATAAGAGATGATATTCTTGACGAAGTGACGCTTTTGAGGATTATTATCAATACCCTGAATGAGAGCATGATCAATCTTAACGTATCTGGGATTGTAGCGAATAAGGTTATTGACGTTACTGTATCCGCTGCCGTAATCATCAAGAGCAATCTCGACATAGAGAGAAGAGTAATCGGACTTCCTCTTGTTGAGAGCTTCATCAGAAAACTCGGATGCTTCCGTATATTCAACAACTATTCTTCCGAGATGTCGTTTGAATCTTGTAAATAGATTCTCTTCGTCTTCGCCTTTGAGCTGATAAGCCGGAAGCGAATTGATAAATACTTTTTTGGATATAAAATTGCCGGGATTGTCTTCCATGCAATCCAATACGCCGTTAAAGGTAATTTTTTCTATATCATATAGACGGTTCATACTCTTGGCATACTTGATAATCTCAAGCGGATTAAGCTTAATATCGCCTTCGTATCGCATGAGAGCTTCGTATCCAAATATCTCGCCGTTGTCAGCTTTGACGATGGGCTGAAAGTGGAATGTTAAGAGATTATTATCGAGAATCTTTTCCACTTCTTTGCACTTGGCAATATCTTCTTCTGACATTTCGGAGAGAGCGATATCTTTTTGAGATACAATCTTTTTGGCGTGATTCTTGTCGTTTACAGCCTGGTTGATGATAAAGTCTATATCGGGAACCGTATTGAGGCTGACGGTCTTCATATTGTGGTGAATGGTAGCATAATGGAGACATTGCTCGGTATCATAGAATGCAATGCCTTCTTTGGGAACCAATGACATCAGTTCCTTATATCTGCCTTCGCAATCGATGTCTACAATTCCGATAAGGAATTCGTCATTGCTGAGTCGGCCGCAGATTTCATGTTCCTTTGTATTGCCTGCAATGAATTTTGCCAGTGACAATATTGCAGAGTCTCCGCCGATACGGTTGTATTTCTCATTGATATCGGTCAGATTGTTAATATCGATAGCGATGATTGCAAGAGATCTTCCTTTGGCGATATTTTCCTCAACCAGCTCATTAAGACCTTTAAAGAAGCCTGAATAATTAAAGAGACCGGTCTGCTTGTCACGAATCTGTTCAGCCTTAATCTGTTCAACAAGAGATGATAATGCTTTTTGACGATAAAAGGCTTCGATACACTGATTGATATTACGCATCCAAACTCTGTATATCTCGTTGTATACTTCAACCGATTTTCCAAAGTTGACCACGGCATATCCGAAGCATCTGTCATCGAAGAAAACGGGGCTGAATATGTATGTGGTAGGATAATCCCTGTCTTCATAGAGCTCAGGAAGCATCTGAGTAGTCTTAAATGAACGGTTAAAACTTACGGCATTTTTGTCAAGATCGGGCAATATCTCGCCACATTTTATAATCATATTCATATTGGAAGCATATCCGTTTCTTCTGGCGTTGCCTCCGATAAAAGTATTGGGATCTCTGAATCCTTCATTAACACAGAGCCAAAAGTTGGTAAAAGGACGTATCTGATATGAATATACGGCAAGCATATCAAAGAATTTATCATAATGCGTCTGACAGAGAAGATCTTCTGTAATGTGATTGAAGTCGGAATAAAAACTCATGGCAGAATGATCTGTCTTCCATAAGTCTCGGTTAATTCGCTTATAGGTGGACTTGAAGTTTTTGCAACCGCAGCTTCCGCCTATAATAATATGAGAATTAATGGCAGGTTCCACGTATTCTTCGTTGCTGATGGCAGCGTAAATTTTGGCAAAGCATAACTTACCGCATTCGGAAGCAGGAATATCAGCAGATGTAAGAGGAACTGGCGCAGTCACACCTTCTTCGGTTGAATCGTATGCTGCGAGAGCTATGTCCTCCGGTATCTTAAGACCGTTTTCAGTAAGAGTGGAAGCAAGACCGATTGCCATATATTCATTGGCGCACATTACGGCTTCGGGAAGATTGTCTCTGTCTTCAAGAAGTTTCTTGGCAAAAGCATTGCCGGAATCATACCAGTAATTACCGTGATAGACACGCTCATTTTTAATCTCGAGGTGATGTTCTTTCATCGAGTCAAGGTAAGCGTAAAAACGCTGTATGGAATGAGGATGACCTTCTTTTCCGCCAAGAAAAGCAATATCTTTATAACCATGATCATCAATAAGATGATTCATTATCTTTTTAATGGGAGTATAGTGGTCGATAAGAATGTAATCGAAATCATCAACTTCTTTGTCGACAACGATTACGGGACCGTTAAATTCTTCCTTGATTCTCGCAAGCAGTTTTTTATCAAAACCGGGAGTAAGGATGGTGTCCAGCATAATAACTACTCCGTCAAATTCGTTGAAATTGACGAGCGAGTATATATTGGAATCTCCGATATCGCGAAGATCTCTTTCCTGAAATTTTTGATACATGGAGAAAATACAGACATCGTAATCATGCGAATAAGCCTCCTTGATGAAGGCTTTACTGAAGCTTTTTTGAGTTTTTTCTTCCAACTGCGCAAGTAATACACAGATTCGTTTTCTCATAAGCTGAATTCTCCCGAAAACATATATAAATATTATAACTCAAAAATAGGAAAAAATGTATAAAAAAAGGGCAAACTGTAAACTCAACATGGACAAAAAGATGGCGCCGGAGGGGATAACCGGCGCCAAGAGGAGAAATGAATCGAAAATATGAAATTATCGTTTTTAACGATATATGTCGTTATTCAATACCATCCATCTTATAGATGAATATTACGTTTCCGTCGTAATCTTCGCTCTTACCTGCGAATGATTTGTATTCCTTGCCAAGATCAAGGAGTTTCTTGAATTCTGCAAGAAGGTTATCGGAGTTTTCATCAAAAGCATCTGTAACTTTGGATATGCCCTTAGCGTTGAATTCAATCATGCCATCGTTAAGCTTAATTGCACCGGCATTGAGTTCGCCAACACCATCATTAAGTGTAACTGTAGCATCCTTTAACTTGGTAGTTCCGTCTGCTAATTTCTTAGTTCCGTCTGCAAGTGTTGAAACACCGTTGTTGAGATCTTTACTCTTACCCTTTAAAGTATTAAGGCCTGTAGATAAATCCTTGGTACCCTTGGAAAGTGTCTCTGTACCTGCCTGAATCTGGTAAAGTGCTGAGCATACTGTATTATTTCCGCTTGCGATTGCTGTCTTAATCTCTGTCTCATCATATGTACCAACACCTGCCTGTATCTGATTGATACCTGCTGTAAGTTGTGCGATACCTTCTGTACTAGTACTTGTTCCTGAAAGCTGATTCTGTACTTCTGTAAGCGCTCCTTGCGCACCTGCAACCTGAGCCTTTACCTGCGTAAGTTGAAGGATAGTATTATCAATAGTATCTAAGTTTTGCTTAGCTGTTGCTTTAAGTCCAGCTGCAGCCTGTTTCTTTTGTTCATCGCTCATAGCACCAAGCTGATTCTGAAGTGCTACTGCTAATTCTTCATCGGTTATTGCACTGTTTTGTGCCTTAATCTGAGAGGCAACTGCATGCTTTGCTGCTTCATCATCTGAGAGCATCATTAATGCCTGGCACTGTGCTTTTTTAGTATTTAAATCATTGATTGTATTATCTATGTCATCGTATGTAATTCCGCTACTTGCCAATCCCTGATTAGCTTTTGTAACAGCATCTGTCTTGCCCTGCTCAAGTGCAGCACCAAGTCCGCTTGTAAGCTGTGCCATACCTGCTTTAATCTGTGCAAGGCCAGGCACAATCTTTTCTTTCATATTCTTATTAAGAGTTGTAACTGCACTGTTAACTGAAGCTGTACCTTCGTCAATCTTTTTAGCACCGTCTGCTGCTGCATCTACACCCTTGGTATATGCACCAACGCCGTCTTTTATCTTGTTTGCACCATCCTTTAAATCCTTGGCACCTTTTTCAAGATCTCCTGCACCGTTAACAAGATCAGGAATATTATCTGCAAGTTTCTGTGTTCCTTCTGCAAGCTTATCTGTACCATCAGAAAGCTTATCGCCTGCATCTTTTAACTCATCAACCTTATCTTCGATTGATGTTGTATCAATCTCACCCATATCAATGTCTGTGCTGACATTGGCTGTAACTACCGATATAACAGTGTCGAGTTTAAAATCTTTTGCATCCATTGTAATCTCGAAGTTATCAGGAATATCCATATCGATATCAAGGTCATCAAGCTTGGATGCGAGTGAATCCTTCATGCCGGGAAGTACAATGCCTACTGCAAGTGAATCATTTCCGACCTGTGTTACTTTACCATTGGTTACTTCTATATTTGAGAAAGTATCTGCGGGAAGAAGCATACCTGTTACAACTGTAAAAGGTACATACATTTCCTTTTTCTCACCATTAACTTCTACCTCTCTTTTTTCATTATTAGTGTAATCAAATCTAATCTTTACCTTACCGCTTTTACCTGCTAGGTTTTCAGGTGCAATCTCTTTTCCATCAAGATAATATGTTGCCTTGATAGTAACGGGAGCACTTTTATCCGTTGTTCCCTGATATGTGATTGCATTGCCGTTGGCGTTCCAATTGACACCGTTATCAAGTTTGCTGTAATCTTCGTCGCCCGAGAGATTGACAAGTTCGGTAAGAGTTGTCTCATCTTCAATGTTTTTTAAAGCATTGGGGTTAGAGAGTTTTTCGTTAACCAATACGCTTTTCTGACTTCCGTTGGCATTGGTGAATACATATACGGTTTCCTCTTTAACTTTATCGGTCTCGCCTGATGCACTGTTTGCAGGCTTGACAGTCTGTGTAAGCACATCTGTAACAACTTCTTCTTTTGCATCTTTTTTCAATAAATCTGTATTAACATTGCATCCGGCAATTGTGGTAAGAATCATTGCCGAAGATAAAACTATTGATAATCCTTTGAGATATCTTCTTTTCATTTTATTACGCCTCCTTAACTTAATATCAGTTTTCCCTGATTTTCTTTATTAATGAATCCAACGCTCGTATGAATGATTATGGGATCGAATACCATAAAGAACGAAGGAAGAATAAGTATTACAACAAACATGCTTATGATGGCGCCTCTGGCCATTAACATGCATAAGGACGAGATCATATCTATGCTTGCAAGCATTCCCACACCGAATGTTGCTGCGAAGAATCCAAGCGCACTTACTATTATCGAAGGAATTGATGTTGCAAGAGCAATGGTGACGGATTCTTTTTTGGTCTTACCCGCATATCTTTCTCTTTTATATCTTGTCGTCATCAGTATCGCATAATCAACTGTTGCTCCGAGCTGTATGGTACCTATTACAACAGATGCGATGAAAGGAATCTCGGTACCTGTGTAAAAAGGAATTCCCATATTGATGAATATTGCAAATTCGATTGCTGCAACCAAGATAACAGGAAGTGATATCGACTTAAGTACAAAGAAAATGATTAAAAAGATTGCTGCTATCGATACAAGTGATACGACCTTGAAGTCGTGATCTGTAATCGTAATCAAATCCTTGGTACAAGGTGCTTCACCAACAACCATTGACTTGGCATCATGCTTTTTAGCAATTGCATTAACTGTATCTATCTGTGTATTAATCTCATCCGATGCGATGATGTAATCAGATCCTACAAGAAGAATCTGGTAATCTTTTCCTTTTAAGTTATTAACGAGTTTTGCAGGAAGCATTTCTTCCGGTACGCTTGTTCCCATTGCGGAATCAAGTCCAAGTGCAAAAGTAATTCCGTCGAGCGACTTGATCTCATCAGTCATCTGGTTGATTTCTTTTGAAGACATATTTGAATCAGCCAAGATCATGTAGAGTGAATTCATGTCGAAGTTTTCTTTTAGCATCTTGTTGGCCTGTGAGCAGTTAAGCTTATCAGGAAGTGTATCTGAAAGATCGTAATATACTTTTGTATTCTTGTATCCGTAGATAGCGGGTGCAAGTAAGAGGATGAACAGAATTAAGAAAATCCAAAACTTGGAAACGATGAATCCCGCAACCTTATCAAACTTGGGCATTAACTCTTTGTGCATCGTCTTATCGAGTGCTTTTTCAAATATCATAATGAATGAAGGAAGAATGGTTACACATCCGATAACTCCGAAGATAACACCCTTGGCCATTACTATTCCCAAGTCTCTACCAAGTGTGAAACTCATGAAGCAGAGTGCAATGAATCCGGCGATGGTTGTTATGGATGAACCAAGCACTGATGTGAATGTATTGCCGATTGCATGTGCCATAGCTTCTTTGGAATCATCAGGATATTCCTTCTTCATTTCTTTGAAGCTGTGCCATAAGAAGATCGAGTAATCAAGTGTAACACCAAGCTGCAATACTGCAGTTAATGCTTTTGATACATAGGAGATTTCTCCTAAGAATACGTTCGATCCTAAGTTATAAAGAATACTCATTCCTATACTTATCATGAAGAATACCGGTACTAAGAATGAATCCATGAATACAGCAAGAATGATACATACCAAAAGTACTGCGATTCCTACGTAGAGAGGAGTTTCTTTTTCAGATAACAACTTGGTATCTGTAACTACTGCAGACATACCTGCGATGAAGCAACGGTTTTCTGTAATGTTTCTTATATTAACAATTGCATCCATCGTATCGGTACTTGATGTCGTATCATCAAAGAAGATAGCCATCAAAGTTGTATCTGTTTCTTTGTTGTAAAACTTGGATGCGTATTTATCAGGAAGTATCTCAACGGGAACCGAGTCACCTAATAAATTGTTAAAAGAAATAAGTTCTGCAACGTGATCAACTGATTCTATCTTTTCCGATAGCTTTTCTATTTCATAAGGCGACATATTCTGTACCATTACAACTGCGTATGCACCTTTATGAAAATCATCAAGCAATATATCCTGTCCTTTAATAGTCTCGATATTGCTTGGTAGATAGTACAAAACATCATAATTGACTTTTGTCTTCGCATATCCGATTACTGAAGGTATTACTAAGAGGAAACCTAGTATCAGAATAGGAATTCTTAGTTTAACTGTTACTCTGCCAAACTTTTCCATTTCAATTCATCTCCTTGTATTTTTTGAACTTTCGGTCATTATTTTAATTTATGACCGTTGGTCATTTTTCATAAATCATTATAACACCGACTTTTGTCTTGTCAACACTTTTTATGACTTTTGGTCATTTTTTTATTTTTTAGTTGATTTTTACGCTCATTATGGTATGATTTGCGTGTAGGCTAATAACGAATCAGATTAAAAATGGTGAGAAAAATGGGAAAGGCCGAAGCCAATAAGTTCAAAAAACTTAATACTATTCTTGATTCCGCCTTTGACCTTTTTACAGATCAGGGTGTAGAGAATACTTCTATTGCCGAGATTGCCCAAAGAGCAGGCGTGGCCAAGGGAACCTTTTACCTGTATTTCCAGGACAAGCACGAGCTCAGAAACCGTCTCATCTACCACAAATCAAGTAAGTTATTCAAGGAAGCTGCTGACGCGCTCGAATCTGTATCAGCATGTAAGTCTACGCCCATGAGCTTTGAAGATAAGATTGTCTTCATAGCGGACTATATAATTAATAAGTTAAGTGAAAACAAAATTCTTCTTTCTTTTATATCTAAAAACCTAAGCTGGGGTGTCTTTAAGAAGGCGCTTACCAACAATCCCACCGATACCGAGGTGGATTTTAAGGAAATCTACTATAAAATGCTTACAGAGGAAGAAACTAAGTTCAAAGAGCCTGAAATAATGCTCTTTATGATAGTGGAGCTTGTCGGTTCCACATGCTTTTCTGCGATTCTATACGAGGAGCCTGCCGATATTACGGTAATTAAGCCCTATCTGTTCAATACCATCCGTGCAATCATCCGAGAGCATGAGGCTTGAAAAGAGTATTGACGATAACAAATAACGTACGTATAATATGAGCAAGCAGTGAGGCCTACTGAATGGGGAACCATTGAAGTGGCAATTATTTAATAGCGGTGAATCCTACCGTGAGACATATCATTTCAAAAGTGGAAGTATAAAGCCGTCGATATTTTTTGATGGCTTTTTTTATTTGCTATAAGGAGTATTGTATTCCACTTAGTTCACCCAAAGAAAAACATTTGAAAATGAAGAACGATATTGATTTTCATAAAATACTGGATGATAAGGGTAAAATCATAGGAGTGTTGGATATCAATAATATGATTCCGGTAAGAAAGGATTTGTTAAAGAGAGTTGATATTTCAAATAAACCAGGTGATTTACCGGAAACGAAAAGGTATAAAGAATTGGTATCGAATCAACTGAATTACTGTAGAAAAAATCAAGATATAATAATCAAGAAAGCAAACAAATTATATAAGATGACTAAGAATAAAAAAGTTAGTAAACAACTAAAACATCGTTGTTTGAATTGGGAAAAACTAGAATCAATTCTTGATAGGTTTCAATAGTGCATTTTATGATATAATTGCTTTATGAAAAGACTGATATTTGGCGTGACATCTGTGTTGCTTTTGGCAATAGAAATAATAATCGGTATGTTTGCGACAGGCTGGATACGTAATTACCTGGGCGATGTGTTGGTTGTTATCCTTATATATACGATAATTCGAACCATTACTCCCGATAAGCCTGCCAAATGGTATATACTTCCGACAGCGGTATTGGTATTCGCGTATGCTGTAGAGTTCCTTCAATTGTGGGGATTTTGTGACAGATTCGGAATAACGAACAGACTTCTTCGTATAATAATAGGAACAGGTTTCTCAATTGTAGATTTTTTATGCTACACAATCGGAGCCATACTTTGTTGCATATCTGAATACATGATTAATGTTATGAAGAAATTTAATGAATTATCCTGACTTATTTTTCATAATTAGCGGTTTAACGCTGTAAAATAAATACATATAATGAAAATGAGGTTTGATTCGAAAACTATTTTATTTTGAGGATGAAAATGGAAGAGATCAAAAACAATCTGCAAGCGGAAGTTGAAAACAACAAGGACGGGAATATGTCTCAGGAATTTGAGAAGGCAGAACCGATTAATAAGGACACGGCCTCAATTAACGAGCAAATAAAAAAAGAAAAGGCCAGAAAGAAGCAGGTTAAGAAGAAAAAGAAGTATCAGAGGTTAAGAAAGAACAAGATAGGATTAACTCTTATCATGTGCGTTTTTATAGCGCTTATTTCAGATTTTCTGATTACTCTGTTCTCCAGTATGCTTATCAGCTATATTGTTGATTCCAAGTTTACAGAGGAGTACAAAGCGGTATCTTATATGGCCAAGATGTACGATGCAGCTTCGGATGAAGGTGTGTATTCTCTTCTTAATGAGGAAGGAAGAACTTACTGCATATCTGATATGCACGGAAAAACCATATATAAAAACGGCGAGAATACAATAGGCAACTCCAACGGTAAGGTTACGCTTCCGAGAATCAACAGTGATTCGGATTCCACACGTCTTAATCAGGATATTACCATATATGTGGACAAGACTACAGAGGACTTCGTATATATCGATGAGGGCGGCGAAATCAAAATCGATTTTTTGACAATAGTCAAGTTGTTGAACAATCTGTCAGACAACACCAATATAGCCGTTAACAGAGGAGAGTCCTCGGTTGAACTGCCGGTATGGATTGCAATAGATGTTAAAAACGGTACTCAGGTTTTCTATGGCAAAGCCAATCTTAAGATATACTTTTCCGATGCGATGTATATATTCATCTTCTTCTTGGCGGGTATAGGTCTGGTATCGATAATTGTGCTTGCACTTTTGATTAATCTTATATCGAGTGTCATAAGCCAGAAAAAGATTAATAAAGTGTTTTACACGGATCCAGTTACGGGCGGTAACAACTGGATGTGGTTTGCTACCCGTGCACAAGGCCTCTTAAAGGGAAAGAAAAAGATGAACTTTGCCGTACTGGACGTAGTATTGGTTAAGTATCGCAATTACTGTATATGTCATTCCGTGACAGAGGGTGAGCAGCTGCTTGTTAAGGTGGATGGCATCCTAAATGAGATGATTAAGAGAAAGCCCGAAGCAGCCGGTCATTATGCATCAGCCAATTTTGCCCTGATGTTTAAGTATAATACAAGAGAAGAACTTGAAGCCAGAATTAAGGAACTTCTTGAAAAGCTTGAAAAGATAGATACTCAGCACAGACTTACATTCCATATAGGAGTATATCCTATGGAAGTAATCAAACAGAACGGAAAGATAGTAGCCAGAAAAGACATAGATATCGACAGAGAATACAACAATGCCTGCACTGCGCGTGATACGCTCTCTGATTGCGATGATTCAGGAATAGCATTCTATGATGAGAAACTTGTATCCGAGCAGAGATGGGTTGAGGAAGTAATGAACAGATTCAAAAAGGCGATTGCCAACGAAGAGTTTGTTGTATACTATCAGCCCAAGTATGACCCTAAGACGGATAAGCTTAGAGGAGCTGAGGCCCTTATCAGATGGAACTGTCCCGATGATGAGATTGGATTCAAGAATCCCGGTGAATTTATCCCCATCCTTGAGAAAAACGGAGCTATTCCTGATATCGACCATTACATGATAGAGCACGTGGCAAGAGATCAGAAGGCATGGCTTGATGCAGGATATGAATGCGTACCTATATCCGTAAATGTTTCACGAGCTCATTTTATTGAGAATGATCTTGCTTACCAGATAAAAGAGTGCGTTGATAAGATTGGCACACCTCATAACTTAATCGAGATTGAGGTTACCGAGAGCGCCTTCTTTGATGACAAGAAGGTTATGATTGATACCATCCTTAAACTCAAGGAATATGGCTTCATGGTTTCCATGGATGACTTCGGTTCAGGTTACTCATCTCTTAACTCATTAAAGGATATGCCCCTTGATGTATTAAAACTTGATGCTGAGTTCTTCAGAGGAGAGGTCAGTGGAGGCAGAGGTGAGATAGTAGTATCCGAAGCAATCAAACTTGCCAAGAATCTCAACATGGTTACCGTCGCTGAAGGTGTCGAAGAGAGAGAGCAAGTTGAGTTCTTAGCTAAGCAAGGATGCGACATGATACAGGGATATGTGTACGATAAGCCCATGCCGGCCGAAAACTATATGTTGAAAATGGAGAGAGATCCCGAGGCTGCTAAGAAAGAAGAAGAGCAAAAAGAGGCCCAAAACGACGATTTGGCATCCGAAGAACAAAAAGTAAATGAGGATTCAACCAAAAAGGCGGAAAATTAAATCTGGATTTAACTTTAGTTTCGCCATCACAAATCCCTTTTTTACCAGGTTTTCTCGCCAAAACCTACAGTTATGTAAACCAAATCAAAAATCAATATATAGTATGGCTTATAAAATTCATTTCTTCTCATAATTGATAAAAATTCTATAGAATAGTTCTTCATTCTGAGATGAAAAATGGTTATGGATGAGGTTTAAAAATGTAAAATATGAATCATAATGAGAGGGTAGTAAAAAGAATTATTTTGAAATAAAGAATTAATTAGGAATAAAAAATCGGAAGTGTTGCCACTTCCGATTTTTGTATTTTATCTTGAAGATTATGATTAAGCCTTACCGTTAGAACCAAGTACGTCAACGATCTTGTGAGCAACCATATCCTTAACAGCCTGACGAGCGGGCTTTAAGTACTGACGAGGATCGAAGTGATCGGGATGCTCTGCGAAGTACTTTCTGATGTTACCTGTCATAGCAAGACGGATATCTGAGTCGATATTGATCTTACATACAGCGAGTGTAGCTGCCTTACGAAGCTGCTCTTCAGGAATACCAACAGCATCAGGCATATTTCCGCCGAAATCGTTAACCATCTTAACGAATTCCTGAGGAACTGAAGATGAACCGTGAAGAACGATGGGGAAGCCGGGAAGCTTCTTCATGCACTCTTCGAGTACGTCAAAACGAAGGGGCGGGGGAACAAGGATACCCTTTTCATTACGTGTGCACTGCTCAGCTGTGAACTTGTATGCACCGTGTGATGTTCCGATAGCAATTGCGAGTGAGTCACAACCTGTTCTTGAAACGAATTCTTCTACTTCTTCGGGACGTGTGTAGCTCTCCTTACCGGATTCAACTACTACTTCGTCTTCGATACCTGCAAGTGTACCAAGCTCAGCTTCAACAACTACGCCGTGAGCGTGAGCATATTCAACAACCTGCTTTGTAAGTGCGATGTTGTCTTCGAATGACTTTGAAGATGCATCGATCATAACTGATGTGAATCCACCGTCGATACAAGACTTGCAAAGTTCGAATGAATCACCGTGATCAAGGTGAAGTGCGATGGGGATGTCGGGATGCTCGATAACAGCAGCCTCTACGAGCTTAACAAGGAAAGTGTGGTTAGCGTAAGCACGTGCTCCCTTTGAAACCTGAAGGATAACGGGGCTCTTTAATTCATCAGCAGCCTCTGTGATACCCTGGACGATTTCCATATTGTTTACGTTGAAAGCACCTACGGCATATCCGCCGTTGTAGGCTTTCTCAAACATGTCTTTTGTGGTAACTAAAGCCATTTCAAAACCTCCTAAGTATTTTGTTTTCTGCGTCTAAGTTTAACGCTTCGTTATGCATTATAGCATAAAGATTCAAAAAACACTACAAATGTTTATAAAGATATATATGAATTGTAGGTAGAAAATATGTAAAGAATCATATGTTTTTTACCTCCATTCGTGATAAAATAACTTTTAACTGTGATTTGCGGAGAAGAAATGGCTAAGAAGAGTATAAAAAAGGCGAATATTGTTAGAATGACGGCGATTATCATGACGCCGTGTCTTTTATTATGTGCATTTGCCTGCGCTTCCAATAATTCAAAAAAGGTTGAGCCCTTAAAGAAAGATATGTACGAGAAAGCGACAATCGAGACCGTAACCGTACAAAAGGGCGATATTCTTCCGCAGTTTTCCACAACCTTATCCCAGAATCCATTTGAACATTATAACTATCGAATTGAAGGAAAAGACCTTGAATTGGAGACTCTCTATGTGTCTGTCGGCGATTATGTCGAGGCAGGCGATATTTTGGTGGCTTTTAAGTCTGAGAAAATCTCCAAGGAAGTTAATGATGTGAGCAAAAAACTCGAGCAGGATAAGTTATTGCTTACCCATACTCAAAAGCTTAAGGGTATAGTTGAGTCCATGGACACATCCAAGATGAATGAGGATGAGAAAAAGAGCTATCAGAAGAAACTCAAGGGCTACGATGATACCATTGCTATGATAGAGGAAGATATCAAGCTTAAGAAGGCAGAACTCTCTGAAAAGCAGAGTGCACTCGATAAGTGCTTCATCAAGGCTAAGGAAAGCGGAACTATTACATATGTTAATAAGATGCTTCTTAACGGACAGGTTCCTCAGAACTCTGACATTATTACAGAATCCTGTGGCGAGATGCTCTTTTTTGCAGAGATTAGTGACGAATATACATTCAATGTTGGCGATAAATACGAAGCCGAGTCTCCTACCATGACGATGAATCTTGAAGTTAGCGAGATTGAAAAAGATGAGACATCCCAAAAGACCAAGGTTTATTTCAGGCCTGAGAAATCAGATATCTCTTTTGTAGAGGGCGAGAAATTTACTATAACAATAGAAAAGGACCCTCTCATTGACGTTGTATATGTGGATGCAAAAGCAGTATCAGAGGCAGAAAATGGCAGATACTATGTAATCTTGGTTAAGGATAACTTATACAGAGAAGCCAGATATATAGAGGTTGAAGGCTTTGTGGACGGTAAGGCAGTTATTAAGAGTGGCCTTGAATATGGAGATGAGGTGGCTTTGAAATGATGAGATTAAAAAAAGCGACATTCATTATATATATAACCGTTGCAGCCTTACTTTTATCTTCATGTGGCCCTGCAGCTCAAGCTTACGAAGAGTTAATCGAGCCGGAGAGTGAGATAACTACTTACAGAAGAGTTGAAAGAAGAGATATAGGCAAGCAGGAGATAAGTTCCGCTATTGTAAAGGGAACCGATTACTGCCATTTCTTTGAAAAGAGCGTAAAGATAAAAAGTATCAATGTTAAACTCGGAGATTATGTCAAAGAAGGCGACATACTCTGCGAGGCAGATATTGATTCAACCAAGAACGAGATAGAGGACTTAAGAAAAGAACTCGCTCTCTTGGAAGCAGAGCATACTTTTGATACAAAGGCATACGAAGTAAAAAAGAAAATACTTGATCTTAATGAGGAATATTCCAAGTATGATAAGAATTTCGGTGACGGAACTCAGACCGACATAGACAATGCCGGCAATGATATTTTGCTCAACGAAGAGGATAAGGAGTATTCCGATCTTTTATATGAATTCAAAAAGGAAAAGATTAACGAGTCCATCGCGTCCCTTAACAAGATAGTTAAGGAAGGCGTTATCAAGTCCAGAAAGTCAGGATATGTTACATATATTAAGGACCTTAAGGACTCGTTAGTAGCCAATCCCAACGAGAATGTTGTAATCATTACTGATTATGATGACATCTATCTCGAATCCTCAATTGACGCTAACAACTATAAATATAAGGATTTTGATGTAAAGTATGCACTTGTCGAAGGCAAGAAGATAGACATTACCGAGTTCTATTATTCCGATGCTGAGATAGCGTATTTTAGAGCTCAGGGCGTATATCCTACCCAGAGATATAAAACTACATCAGACGCCAATCTTAAAGCAGGAGATATTCTCATACTTTGCTTCATGAAAAAGAACATACGCGATGTAATATGCATTGGTAATGACTCGCTTAAAAACGATGAAGATGGCAAATTTGTGTATGTCAGAAAAGAAGACGGTAACACTGAAAAAAGATACGTTGAAACCGGGGAGAAGGATGATCATTATACAGAGATTACAAGCGGTCTTAGTGAAGGTGAGTATGTGCTCTATTCACAGGAAGAGATAGTTCCTACGGTATCAAAAGAAACCGAAATCAAACTCGATGATTATGTACAGATTCAATCCATGAATATGGAAAAAGCATATGATTCTTCCTATTGTTATGCAAATAAACAAAAAGGCGAGATAGAAGAAATATTTGTAAAAGATGGACAAGAAGTTAAAAAGGGAGACGCTCTTTTTAAGGTAAAGATTGATTCGAAAAAGAGTACAATAGTTGAACTTGAGAATGATATTACTTCAGAAGATCGTGAGCATGAGAATCGAGTAACATCATTTAATGAGAGATACGAAGAATACAATAAACTTAAGAACGACAGTAAAACAGATGCTGCCAATAACGAGAAGAAGTTAAAGGATATAAAAAACAGCATCAATTCCGGTACTTTGACAGCACAGGAACTCGCTGATGCTAATGCAGATAAGGCTATATTGGAAGATATGATTAACAGGGAAAACTATACTGTTAAATTCAATGAATTGTATCTTGAAGAACTCGAAATAGAAAGACAGAGAGAACAAAAAGAACATGAGAGTGCAATTGCTCTTTTAAAGAAGCATCTGACCGAGGCGAAGAAAGAGGATGACGGAAGCGGATACGAGACAGTGTACGCTGTGATGGATGGAACCATTAAAGTACATTCTTCATATAAAAAAGGCGATACAATCGAGGCCAATACCAGAATATTGTATTCATTTACATATTCTGAAAATAAGGTAAGAATAACTGATTTCAAGTATACGGCAAGCGGATACACATTCTACTTTGGAGATGATGATCATTCATACGAGGCTCGCTGCGTATCAAGCTTTTACAAGGGACAAACTTTCTTCTTTACCATAGGAGATAAGGTGTATGGAACGACATGTACCAATACTGATACATCCTTGGTAGCTGAGGTTAAGGATTCATCATTCTTTGATAAAGAGATTAAAAATTACAATGCTCAGGTTGAAACGGTAAGATTCAATAACATTGTATTGGTACCCAGAGAATTCGTATTTGTAGAGGAAGATTTCGAAGGTAAAAAGAGCAGTTACGTATGGGTTTTAAAGAATAACGAACCCTGCAAAGAATATATATCATACGCTGATAATGGTGGCTTGGGAGATTACATGGTTCTTTCCGGTGTCAACGTAGGAGATACTCTGGTTAAGTAGGCAAAAATGTTAAGTTTTATCAGGCACAAAATCTTTAATAAGAAGTGGCTCAACTTCTGTCTTTTGACAGGTGTTATTTTGTTGAGCTCATTTTTATGTGTCTATCCCATGTTCAAGGAGGGAAGCCTAAACAAGTTACTTGATACACTCTTTACCGAAAGAACCGAAAAATACAATTCATATCCTGCAGTTATCGTTGAAGAGGGAAAAATTGACGAAGAACTTAACACGGATGCTATATTACAAAAGCTCAAATCCATTAAAGATACATGGATAAAAGCTGTAGATATTCCTGTAATCGATGAACAGCGTGTTATCAGTCTCTCGACAGGATATTCAAGTAATACATTAACGGGCGGAACCAAGCAGATTGTATTTAATTATGTTGATGATTTTGAAGATCACGTAGAACTTAAGTATGGATGTTTCCCCAAGGATGCGGCTTCGAGTGATAATGAACTTATTAAGGAAGCACTCGCTAATGGTGCTGTTCCCGGAGTTGTATCACAGAGCGTGGCAGATGAACACAATATTGTTATAGGTCAGATGTATAAAAACGAATCCATAGCTTACGGGGCTGGTGAGGTTATCAATACTGTAATAGTCGGTATTGTAGAAGAAAAGGACGAATACGATACCTTTTGGCAAAAAAGATTATCTGATTTTAAGACGGATGTTTTCTTTGATAAAGAAGGCTTTGATACTTTGCTTGAAAAAAATGAATACAGAAACATATCTTATTATCAGAGTGTGATATTCAATCACAAGTATATTACTTCGAATAATGCAGGTAAGATACTTCAGGCTTTATATCATTTCAGAATTGATAATGAGAACTTCTCATCCAATTTCGAAGGACTATTATACTCATATCATGAGACTAAAAAATCCATCAGTGTGATTATGTTCACATTCGAGATTCCCATCGTTGCACTTTTACTTTTATTCATCTATATGATTTCAGGCCAGATACTTGAGATGGAAACCGGTGAGATTGCGATGTTAAAAAGCCGTGGTGTTAGCCGTGGTAAAGTCATATCTTTGTACCTGGTTCAGTCTGCATTTATCACGCTTACAGGCTCGGTAATAGGAATTCCTGTTGGATATTTATTCTGCAAACTTGGTGCATCCACCAATGCATTTTTGGTATTCTCTTTCAAGGATACTTCCACATACAGACCGGACCTTGGAATGTTCTTATTTGCAGCAATTGCATTCGCTCTTGCCATGCTTTTTATGACCATTCCGGTAATACCGCTTTCCAAGTTTACAATCATCGAAAGAAGAAGCCATAAGAATGTATCTGGCAATAAAGCAATCTGGGAAAAGTTCTTCTTGGATATTCCCATAGTTTTGCTCGCTTCATATCTTTTATATAACTATTCAAAACAAAAAGATTCCATCATCGAGGCAGTAATAAACGGCAATACAATTGACCCTGTTATATTCCTCAACTCTTCGATATTCATCTTGGGCTGTGGATTGTTTGCGCTCCGTCTTATACATCTTTTGGTAAAACTCGTATATAGGATTGGTAAAAACAAATGGAAACCCGATGAATATGTAGCATTTCTACAAATCATAAGAAGCTCTAAAAAACAGGGCTTTATTAGCGTATTCCTTGTAATGACTATTGCAATGGGAATCTTTAATTCCAACCTCGCAAGAAGTGTTAATGAGAACATGGAATTACGAATAAAATACAATGTCGGATGTGACTATAGAGTGGCAGAAAAATGGCCAATGACCATTAAGAAAACATCGGCTGCGGATCCCGGATCTTGGAAATATACAGAACCTGATTATATGAGATTTTCAGGCCTCAAGGAACTTGGTGTAGAAAGTATGACCAAGGTTATTAGAGATGATGAGGCCGTTATCAAGTTTGGAAAAAAGGAGATATTTAATTGTCTTCTTTTGGGAGTTAAGACTGACGAATTCGGCAAGACCGTATGGATGAAAAATGAACTCAATGAATACCATCTAAACCATTATCTTAATGAACTTGCCAAGACTCCTAACGGAATAATAATCTCTAGAAATCTGGCAGATGATTATAATCTAAAAGAAGGCGACAGAGTTACATATGGAAGAATGGCACCTGTCAATGAAGGTAACAAAACATACGCTGATGCGAATGGCGTAATTGTTGGAATCGTTGATGCATTCCCGGGATATGAGACTACGGTTTATACGGAATATTCAAACGGTAAGGTGGAGAGTAGATCCAACTATCTGGTTGTGGCTAACTATACTACTGCAGTTAATGCATTTAATACAAGACCATACGAAGTATGGATGAAGTTCTCAAAAAGATGTAATGAAGAAAAAGTACGTGAGTATCTGGATAGCGCCAACATACGTGTTCAGTCCATTACATCAACAGAAAAGCTCATAGAAGATAAGCGCAATTCAACTCTTATTCAGATAACAAACGGTATGTTCTCCATAGGCTTCGTAATCTCCTTGGTAGTATGTACTGTTGGATTCCTAATCTACTGGATACTGACGATAAGAGAAAGAGAATTAATTTACGGTATATATCGTTCAATGGGTCTTACGATGAGAGAGGTATTAAGAATGCTTGCGATAGAGCAGATATTCTCATCCATCCTCGCATGCATCGGAGGACTTGGAGTTGGAATGTTAACCACATTCTTATTTACTAAACTTGTGTCACTTGTGTACTTGCCAAGAGTTCATAATATACCGCTTGAGATTATCTTTAGAGCATCGGATATTATGAAGATGTGCGTGATAATCGGTATAATGCTTGTTGTATGCTTTATCGTAATCTATAGAATCATCAAGAAGATGAATATTACAAAAGCCATTAAATTAGGTGAAGATTGATGAGTGTAATCATTAGAACACAAAACGTAAAAAAGAGTTTCCCTCTTCCCGGAAGGGAACCGATTGAAGTCTTAAAAGGCGTTGACTTTGAGGCCGAAAACGGTCAGTTAACTATCCTTAAAGGACGTTCTGGTTCCGGTAAGACAACTCTTTTAAATATACTTAGCATGTTGGATGAACCGACTTCGGGTAAGCTTATTATTTCCGATGTTGATACATCTTCTATGAGTATGTCCAATAAGGAAAAGATGAGACGAAAAGACATCGGTTTTGTCTTCCAGTCAGTTGCGCTTGTTCCTATTATGTCTGCATACGAAAATGTTGATTTTGCACTCAGATTATCAGGTTATGAAGGTGATAGAGACAGACGTATAAAAGAAGTTTTATCAATAGTCGGACTCGAAAAGAGAATGCATCACATGCCATCCCAGATGTCAGGTGGTGAGCAGCAAAGAGTTGCAATTGCAAGAGCAGTTTCTCATCGACCTAAGATTATATTTGCGGATGAGCCTACAGGTGCTCTTGATACTGCAACAGGACTTGTTGTAATTAAGCTTTTTAAAGAATTAATTGAGAGAGAAAATATAACGATAGTTATGACTACACACGATCCTAATCTTATGGACTGGGGCGACTCGGTATATGAGATGGAGGATGGAGAATTAAGCCATGTCAAATGATGTAATTTCAAATGACAATTACATATCGGAAGAAGATTCGAGGGACAATATATTAGTCTGCGATGGACTCGTTAAGATATATAAGACCAAGGATTCTGAAGTGTTCGCTCTGCAGGGTTTGGACCTGGAGATAAAAAGAGGCGAGATGGTTGCCATCATTGGTAAGAGTGGTTCGGGTAAGTCCACACTTCTTAACATGATAGGCGGTCTTGAAAAGCCCACTACAGGTAAACTCTATGTAGATGGCAATGATCTTTTTGCAATGTCTGAAAAAGGTTTGGTTGAATATAGAAAGAGTACCGTAGGATTCGTATGGCAAAACAGTTCGCAGAATCTGTTCCCATATCTTACATCTCTTCAAAATGTTGAAGCACCGCTTTACTTTGAAAAGATGAGCGAGCAGGAGAGGAAAGAGAGAGCGCTCTACCTCTTAACTCTTATCGGAATAGATCATAAAGCAGATGCATATCCTTCGAGTATGTCGGGTGGTGAACAACAGCGTGTCGCTATTGCTGTAGCGCTTGCACACAATCCCAAGATATTGCTTGCGGATGAGCCCACAGGTGCGGTTGATTCTAAAACATCCAACATGATTCAGGACCTCTTTAGAAAGATTAACGAGGAACTTGGCATCACGATTATTATCGTTACGCATGACCTTTCGTTAGCTAACAAGGTATCACGAGTTATCATGATATCGGATGGTAAGATAAGTACTGAAAAAATCATGAAGGAAAAGTACAAGGAACAGCTTGATACACTTAGTTCGGAAAGTCTCCTTGAAGTTGAATCCCATGAAGAATATTCAATCCTTGATAAGGCCGGAAGAGTACAGATATCCAAAGATGCGCTTGATATGGCTGGCATAGATACCAACAAGGTTAAAGTAGAAGTTAAGGATGGTAAAATAATAATTTCTAAATAAAAAGATTCCCACGAGGGAATCTTTTTTAAAGAATTTATCAAAATAAAATAATTATCATATATGAAATCTTTTCTTGAATTCGGATAAAACTGTTCTTCTCTTAAACACGAAGAGCGCAACGAATGCAAGTACATTGATTACCATGCATATCGACCACGTAAGAGGAGGCAATCCTTCATAGAAGAAGAGTGCAATCCAGGGAACGACACCCACCAAAATATTAAGGAACATATATATAAGCGAGTGATCCGTGAACTGCTTGTCAATAAAACTGAGAACAAAATTGGATACCATGTTAAGGCTGCACAGAATCGGAATAACGTAGCCTGAAGTAATGCCTAAGTAAGGGACATCCCAAGACAGATGAATATAGAATTCCGATATCTGACACAAAAACGATATTGCGATCATTCCGAGAAATGTAGTCTGCAATAAGTTATAGTGTCTTTTTATTACCGATTCGAGAGTCCATCCGGATACAAGAATCCAGGCTACCGCGATAGGGCTCCATGAAGGATGCTCGGCGGATATAAAAAGATAATCCAGGGCAAGATTAATAATACATGTTGCTATTGCGGCAAATGTTACGATTCTGAATGCTTTGAATCTTTTTGTATTAAGTTTTATTATCGGCCAGTGATCTCTCTCGCCTTCTCCGTTAAGAGTGTTTTGACACAGAGGACATTTTTCCAAGTTACCGCCGACTTTTACATTGCAATGAGGACAGTTTTTCATATTAGCTCTCTATCAACTCGTTTGAGTATACAGTAACATCGATTCCGTTGTCTGAAAATGACTTAATGAAGTCGCATAACACTTCCGTATTTCTGTAAGCGCTGCTTATTCCCATAATAAAATCATCTTTATAAGTATTAAGTACCACGAAGAGTGAATCCGTAGAACAAAAAGCACAGTATGAACTGATGTATTTTGCCATATCTTCGTTGACAGTCATTTTACCCAAGTTGGATACAACCGCACTTACGGTTTTTTTCTGTTTCCTGGCACCCTGATTAACGACAGGGTTTTTAATAAAGAGAGGAACCATTCTTATAAAAAGAAGATTCTCGAGCCTCTCGTAAGTATACATCCTTGCTGCAACTGCTTCCGGCGTAAGTTCTTCTTTGAGACTGGCATTGTATTTGGCACACAGATCATCGATGGTTTCGTCACCCTTAAACACATGGGATACGTTAACAGAGTTGAAAAAATTTCTGGATGTGTTGGAAGGGTAATAGTTTCTCAGATTAACGGGCATGCTTATGGTAATCGGTTTTTTTCTTTTTAAGACAGGCATATCTTTGTAGATAGACATCATAAGAAGAGAACCGATGTATGAAGTAAGCGTTACGTTTTTGGACTTGGCCTGTGCGAGCACATCTTTTACAGGCATATGAACTTCAAGAAACTGCACCTGGTTAAAAGGATGCTTTAAACCTTTTATATGATATGCTTTTCTGTCTTTCTTGACTGATTTGTATTTTTTATTGTTGTCGAAATACTGCTTGAAAGCATCCTGAGAAAGTGCTGATTCGGAAGCACCCGAAGTCATGTTGACGGCTTCTTTTAAGTCCGAATGCTTAAGCTTAAGATAGTGACTTACTATAAGATTAAGGTATTCTATCGCACCATTTCCGTCAGCGATGGCGTGAAAGAAATCCAGATTGATTCTGTTGTTGTAATAAGTAACACGGTAATGGAGCTTACCGAAAGTATCATTTCCGATAAGCATCATGCAGGGTCTGTCCTTTTCTTTGGTGACAACGGGCATATCGTCCGTCTGTTCCATATAATGCCAAAACAGACCGCGAAGAATTGTAACCTGATATTGAGGTCTTTCCTTGGCAGCTTTGGTTACGGCTTCCTGAAGGGCAGCTTCATCTATATCTTCATTAAGAGTACAGGTCATTCGAAATGATCTGGTGTCGCGTTCATTGGCACTGGCCAAAAAGACTTTGGCGACATTATCCATTTTGTACCATGTATCTTTTGCCATTGGTTTCTTGTTACTCCCGGTTAGTATAATTCGTCGATAAAATGCGCGATTGAATCCATGGCGCTGGATGCAATCTTAAAAGGCAGCATCTGAAATACATGCCATGCATCTTCGTATTCTTCAAGTGTAACGGTGACGCCTTCTTTTACGAGTTTGTCACACAGATTGTATGAATCGGATTTTAATATTTCGTTGGAACCGACCTGTATGAATACGGGCGGGAAACCTTCGAAATCAGCATACAGAGGACTGTACTTGGGATCCGCATAATCGAATCCCTTATCTTCTATCTTAAGATCTGCATTGCTTTCGTTGAACTTATTGTTAAGGCCGACAAAAGAGAATCTGCAGGTCTGTATATATTCGCGTGTAAGTATGGGATCGGCGTCCTTGCACGTATTATATGTCTCGCCGGTAATGGTCATATCCGTCCAGGGACTCATAAGTATTATACCCTTGGGCATGATTCTTCCCTGAGAACGAATCTTAAGCGCAAGTTCAAGTGCGAGATTACCGCCTGCCGAATCACCGATTAATACTACTTCTCTGGCGCCGAATCCAAGCTGCATAAGATAATTCCATACGGTTGTTGCATCATCTAATGCTGCAGGGTAAGGGTTTTCGGGAGCAAGGCGATATTCAAAAGACATAACGGCCATACCCGAACATAAGCACAGTTTGGAAGCGATTACTCTGGCGTATTTAAGCGAACCGCAGGTATAACCTCCGCCGTGACAATACAGGATAATATGTCTGGTGTCATGTCTGTGTTCGGGACGAACCCATTCGCACGGGATACCTTTGACATTGACTGATACTGTCTCGATACCGCTGTTAACGGAAGGTGCAGATAAAGTCGCAAAAAGATCCTGACCGGAACGCTGTTTTTTGATATCTTCAAGCTTGAGCGAATCTCCGGAAGAGGAAACAGAATGGAATGATTTGATCGCCTTCATAAGAGGCGTCATCTGAGAATCATTTTTTTCGAAATTGACTAATTTTACAAGTCTGCTCATTGTCGAATCCTTTTACACAAAATCTAAAGTACATTATATCATTTTATATGTGAAAAGTGTTTGAATATATTATTTTTTTGCAAATAATTGTCTAAGTTTTTTGCTGTATATTTTGATTATTTTGACATATTCTCAAGCATCAATTCTGCTACTCCGTCGAGCATCTCTATACCGTGTTCAAGAGTCTCCACGGGATCGAGAGAACTTTTACCTCTTATCCATTCAACCGTGGTTTCTGAGAATATTTTTGAAAAGAAATATGCGAGTCTTCTTTTATCCTTATCAGACACTTTTATACCCTTAGGTGCAATCTCTTCATCATAGATTGTACATATATATTTATAAGCCAACTTGGATACGGCATCGACTATATAATCACCGAATGCATCACGCCCCATTGAATTAAAAAGATTACGTATAAAAACTTCATTCTTTCTGGCGTATGCGCCTATGATACGAAGACTTCCTTTCCATGATTCACTTGTTGAAAAATCAAGATTGGAAAAAAGCTTTTGCGCCTTTACATAGATTATCTCTTCTTTGAGTGCATAGAGATCCTGATAGTAATAATAGAATGTATTTCTGTTGATTCCGCAGTTGTCACAGATCTTTTTAATGGTTATCTTGTCTATTGGCATTTCCTCTGCCAATTCAACGAAGCTGTCCATGATTCCTTTTTTGGTAAATTGTGCCATTTTTAATCCTCAAAACCGTATTTTAACAAAAGTTAATATTAAGTTAATATTCAATTTAGGCATTTCACCCTCGAATGTCTGAATTTCATACATATAATACCAAATGTTTATTGAAAAGGGAATAAGATTGAGAAAAAATAGTCACGGTTATAACGGGAGTTTCTTATGAATATTTTACTACTAAACGGAAGCATGAGAGGCAATTCAAGTTCGTCATTAAAGATTGCCGAAGCATTCGTTCGCGGAATAGTTGAAGAATTAGGTGAAGAAAATACCAAGGTTACAAAAGTTAACCTTCGTGATGCACATATAGAGCACTGTTACGGCTGCTTTTGCTGCTGGAAGTTAAAGAAAGGTGAATGTGTCATCAGAGATGATATGGACACCATCCGTAAGCAGGTTATGGAAGCTGATGTAATAATAGAAAGCTTTCCTCTCTACTTTTTCGGACTTCCTTCCAAGATGAAGGCTTTCATGGATCGAATGATTAACTTCGTATCCGAATACAGAGCTGTAAACGGTGATGAGGCAACAGGAAGATTCTTACATGAGATGAGATATCCTGAGCTTATGAAAAAGAAACTCGTTCTTGTATCAGCATGTGGATATGAAGAGACGGTTGACTGTTACGATGCAGTTATCAATCAGTTTGATAAAATCTGCGGACATGATAATTACACGAGAATCTTCGTTCCTCAAGGCGGTATGCTTGCTGAGAAGACTTTTGAAAACAAGATAGCAAGATATATTGTTAAGTTCGTTGAAGCGGGAAAAGAATTCGCTAAGAACGGTAAGTTATCACAAGAGACAGAAGAGAAATTACAGGTTCCGATGCTAGGACACAATACATTCGCCCAGGCAATCAATCTTAACTGGGATGAAGAAGGCGTTGGCCCTTATGGCAAGATAGTTAAGTAGATTAAGAAAGGTATTACTAGATGTTTTCCAAGATTAGATACGGCGTTGAAACTGTCATAATCGGAATATTGTACATAACGGTTCTTCCGTTTTTACATATTTTATATCCCAGAAAAGTTATATGGGAAGATAAGAAAGCTACCAAAGCAGTTCTTAAGAAACCCTGCGTAATATATTCCAATCACACCGGATACGCAGACGGACTTTTCGTATACGGAATGCTTACAAAATATAAGCCCTACACATTCGTTGGTAAGGACTGGTATGAGAATAGAAAACTTAACCGTTTACTCATTCACTTAAGATATATTCCTATCGACAGACAGCAGATGGATACCTCTTGGTTAATCAAGGGTAAAAAGGTTGTGGACGAAGGAAACAGTATTTACTTCTTCCCCGAAGGACACACAAGTAAGGATGGATTACTCCTTCCTTTTCAGCCCGGATTCCTGATGCTTGCCAAGCAGTGCAATGTTCCTCTTGTTCCAATCAGCATCGACAGAAAGATTGAAGCATGGAAGAAGGTACGCATCATTATCGGTAAGCCTCAGTACATAGACTTTAACGAAGAAGGAAGACCTTCAGTTGTACTTAAAAAATATGCAGCAGTTTGTCAGGAAACAGTGGTTGACCTTAAGGACAGATTCGGAGATCCCAAGTGTGTAACTGATGATGTTATTAAGTATAGAGAAAAGAAAGCCGCAGAACAGTCAGGACAGAATTAATAATGAATATTTTATCGGGTAATCCCGTAAAAATAGAGTAACAATTTTTTAGTTTAAAAGGAGAGTAAAAAATGAACGAGAAAGAACTCGAAATTGCAGCAAGAATCAAAGAGATGTTATCAGAGAATCTTAGAATTCCCGCAGAAGAACTCGATTATGAGATCCCTCTTTTCGGTGACGGTATCGGACTTGATTCAGTTGACTCACTTGAGATCATCGCTTGCATCGATTCAGAGTACGGTGTAGCTATGACAGGTGTTGCAAAAGAGAACTTCTACAACATTACAAGCCTTACAAAGTATGTGGTGGCTAACATGTAATTAAGACAGGATAAAAAACTGCATGCACGATTATGCTTGCAATAATCGTGCAGCAGATTTTTTAGACGTCAACACACGAGGAAGTAGCGAAGCGGATTCCGAGTGGGTTAGAATTGCGAAGCAATTCGTCTTAATTAGGTAGATTAATTGCGAAGCAATTCGTTCTTATTATTTTCTTATTAACTAAAAAAACAGAAAAAGATATTTATTAATTTACATATAAAAACCAAAAGGAGATTTTTGCAAATGAGTAATATCAATGCAAGATGCGTTGTAACCGGTCTTGGTATGATCAACGCTATAGGTAAGAACGTGGATGAATGCTGGGAGAACGCCCTTAAGGGAACTCCCGGAATAGATAGAGTAAAGAGTGTTAACTCGGATGATTGCTACGCACATCTTGGTGCAGAAGTTAAGGATTCCGATATTGAGATGAACGACAAGGTAGACAGAGTATCAATGCTTTGCCTCCAGGCATCTAAGGAAGCACTTAAGGACGCTAACCTTACAGTTAATGAATCAGAAGCCGGCAGATTCGGTGTTATCATGGGTAGCTGTGTAGGTGGTGTAGTAAGTATCGAAAACTACATTGAAAAAGGCGAAAAGACAGAAGACATCAACAAGATGACAATCGCATCCATCGCTAACCATGTTGCTAACATGGCAGGTGCTAAGGGTGTTGTTACCAATATAGGTAACGCTTGCGCAGCAAGTACAATGTCAGTTGCATATGCATGTGAGCTTATCCGTGCAGGTGTTGGCGATGTATTTATCGCAGGTGGTGCAGATGCATTTGCAAGTGTTCCTTTTGCAGGATTCACTGCACTTCATGCATTATCAGAAAATCCTTGCTCACCTTTCAATCATTCAAATGGTATCACACTTGGTGAAGGTGCAGGCGCAATCATAGTTGAGTCATATGAGCATGCTAAGGCAAGAGGAGCTAAGATTTATTGCGACGTATTATCAGCAGGTATTAGCTCGGATGCTCATCACATCACTGCTCCCAGACCCGACGGTATCGGACAGATGTATGCAATCAGAAGAGCACTTGATAAGTCAGGTGTTAAGAAAGAAGACCTTGATTACATCAACGCGCATGGTACAGGAACTGCTAAAAATGATGAGGCAGAATTCCTTTCAATTCATACAATCTTTGACGACGTTAACGATCACTTAAGCGTATCTTCAACCAAGGCTATGGTTGGTCACTGCTTAGGTGCTGCGGGTGCTATCGAAGCAGTATATGCTATCAAAGCACTTACGGATAACAAGGTTCCCCCGACAATCGGATACACTGCAGAAGACCTTGAAGCACTCAAGGAAAAGGCAGGTAAGATTGACTTCATGCCTAACGACATGAAGGAAAAAGAGATGAACTACGTAATGAGCAACTCATTCGCATTTGGCGGAAGCAACGCAAGTATCATCTTCTCCAAGAATGAATCAAAGATGACTGAAGAAGAGAACAACGAGAGCATCTACGTAACCGGTATGGGTATCGTTCTTCCTTCAGGTAACGGAGTAGAAAACTATATCGATACAGTTAAGAATAAAAAGACAGCAGAGGGCGTAAGCCTTACATCAGAACTTGGTAAGGAAGACTTCGACAAGTTTGATATTAAGCTCGCTTTCTACAGAAAACTCGACAAGCTCTCAACAATGCAGGTTGTTTCAGGTATCGAAGCAATCAACAATGCAGGCTTTGAGTTCAACGAAGACAATGCAGAAGATTTCGGTATGATTATCGGTACAGGAGATGGCCCTCTTACTACTGTATATGAGTTCCAGGATCATATTTCAAAAGAAGGAACACAGAACGGTTCTGCATTCAACTTCCCCAACACTGTATACAATGCAGCAGGCGGATATTTATCAATTAAGACAGGTATGCGTGGTTACAATGTAACAGTAACCAACGGTAGCCAGTCAGGTCTTAGCTCAGTATGCTACGCAGCTAATGAGATTAAGCAGAGCAGAACAAAAGTTATGCTTGCTTCAGGTAGTGATGAAAACAGTGACATTATGAATAAGCTCTACTCACAGCTCAACTTACTTGCTAAGGAGCAGGGCGGTATATATGACAACGAGAAGGGTATGACTCTCTCAGACGGTTCCGTAACAGTTGCTTTAGAGAGCGCTTCACAGGCAGCTAGCCACAACGCTAAGAAGTACGCAGAGGTTGTTGGTTATGCAATGACACATGAAGGTGTTGAGTACGGTGAAGTTAAGGGCTCAGATGCAGGTCTTAAGAATGCTATTGATGAAGCACTTAAGGATGCAGGTATCACAGCAGACAAGATCGATGCAGTATTCGGATTCGGTAACGGTCTTAAGGATGTTGATGACATCGAAAAGAATGTATATGCAAAAGTATTCGCTAACGAGATTCCTGTAATCAACGTAAAGGATTACGCAGGCGAAGCAAGAGCAGCTGCAGCAACTCTTGCATTTGCTCATGCATCACTTACTCTTGCTGGCGAACTTGGTACATCACAGGATGCTTACCTTATGAAAGACGGCAATGCTAAGAAGGGAAGCGTTGATACAACTAACTTCAACTACGTACTCGTTACTTCATATGCAGTCGGCGGTTCATATACAGCAGTAGTTCTTAAAAAGGTTAACTAATATCGTAAAGGGGATAACATGGATAACAACGAAAAGAAAATCGCATTAGTTACAGGTGCAAGCCGAGGTATCGGAAGAGCATGCGCTATAGCACTTGGTAAAAAAGGATACACAGTAATCATTAACTACAATTCCAATGAAGATGCTGCTAACGAAGTTAAAAAGATTATCGAAGATAATGGCAGTGAAGCAGGCATTGTTAAGGCTAACGTTGCTGATCTTAATGAAGTTAAGCAGATGTTTCGTGAGGTTACCAAGACTTACGGAAAGATTGATGTATTAGTTAACAACGCAGGTATCGTTAAGGATGAATATGTTCTTATGATGACACCTGATACCATTGATCAGTGCCTTGATCTTAACATTAAGGGATATATGTACTGCTCACAGCAGGCAGCACTCAAGATGTTCTCTAAGAAGAAAGGTTGCATCATCAATGTATCATCTGTAAGTTCACTTCTTGCAGTGGCAGGACAGAGCGTATACTCAGCTACCAAGGGTGCTATCAATTCAATGACAGCTACTATGGCTAAGGAACTTGCTCCTTACGGAATCAGAGTTAATGCAGTTGCACCCGGGTTCATCGCAACAGATATGGTTGATAAGCTTCCTGAAGATAAGAAGTCAGAATACCTTCAGACAATCCCTTTTGGAAGATTCGGTGCTCCTGAAGAAGTTGGTAATGTAGTAGCAATGCTTGCCAGCGAAGAAGCGGCATACATCACAGGTCAGGTTCTTGTAATCGACGGTGGACTTAGTTTGTAATTGATAGATAAAACATTTTCGAACATTAGATAAAAGGTAAAAGATATGATGAATATTAATGAAGTTCAAAAGAGAATCAAGCAGCGCCCTCCCTTTCAGATGATTGAAAAGGTTATAGAGATTAGAGGTGGCGAATACGCCAAGGGTATTAAGAATGTATCAATCAATGAGCCCTACTTCATGGGACATTTCCCTGATGCACCTATTATGCCCGGTGTGCTTATTGTAGAAGCTTGTGCACAGCTTTGCTCCGTAACAATTGAGAGTGACGGAACTGATGACAGCAAAATTTACGTGCTTCTTAAGTGCGATGAATTCAAGTTCGTTAAGCCCGTACTTCCCGGAGATACACTTACTATCGAAGTAACCAAGGATGGCGGCGGAGCAGGACTCGTTAAGTTTGATTGTAAGGCAATGGTTGACGGTGAACTTCGTGCCAAGGGCAAGCTTGCATTCTGTGCAGTAGACAGAGCAAATATTTACGGATAAAAAACTTTCCTTCGAGAGTTAATCTCAAGAAGAGATAAGGAGATAAAAATGGGCAAGAGAGTATTTATGTTCCCCGGACAGGGATCTCAGTACATTGGTATGGGTAAGGAGTTCTATGATAACTTCCCCGTTGCCAAGGAAGTATTTGATAAGGCAAGTGAGATTACAGGCCTTGATGTAGCTTCCCTTTGTTTTGAAGAAAACGACAAGATTAATATTACGGAATACACACAGGTGTGTATGCTTACCGTAGAGGCTGCACTTTTTGCAGTATTAAAAGAAAAAGGCATTACATACGATTTAACAGCAGGTTTATCCTTAGGCGAATATGGTGCATTAATCGCATCAGGCGCAATGAGCATGGAAGATGCTTTTGCAGTTGTTAGAAAAAGAGGTATCTATATGCAAAACGCTGTTCCCGAAGGTGGAGCAATGAGCGCTGTTATAGGACTCGATGCATCTGTTATTGAGGATGCATGTGCTGAGGTTATGAACAACAAGGATATGTACGATAAAGGGGACAGCTCATTACCTTTTACAGTATCCGTTGCTAACTACAATAACCCCAAGCAGTCAGTTATTACAGGTAGAATCGATGCTGTTAAGGCAGCAGGAGATATATGTGCTACCAAGGGTGCACTCAAGGTTGTAGAACTTAACGTAAGCGGACCTTTCCATTCATCACTTCTTGAAGGTGCAGGCGAAAAGCTTGGTGAAGCTTTAAAAGATGTTAACTTAAATGACGTTGCAGTTCCTTATATTGCCAACGTTAATGCGGAATATGTTACAGACAAGAACGATATAAAAGAACTTCTTAAAAAGCAGGTTTCTTCATCAGTTAGATGGCAGCAGTCACTCGAACTTATGATTAAGGACGGCGTTGATGAGTTCATCGAGATTGGACCCGGACACACATTAACAGGATTTGTTAAGAAGATTGATCGTTCACTTAAGACAGTAAATATTGATACGCTTGAAGACTTCAATAAGTTTATGGAAACTGTTTAATTCCAAGTTTGATTCCGAATCAAAATAGATTCGCGAAAAGGAGCAAGATATGGGAATATTTGATTTTGCAAAAAAACAGAATAAAAAGACTGATGTGGTGGTATCACCTGAATCAATCATATGTCCTGTATGTAAAAAAGAGATATTCAAGGAAGAAGCTAAGCAGATGAAGTACATCTGCCCTGAATGTAATTATTACTTCAGAGTAAGAGCTAACAACCGTATCCGTATGGTTGTTGACGAAGGTTCTTTTGAAGCTTGGTTTGAAGATATCAGAACAGAGAATCCTCTTAACTTCCCTGATTATGAGAGTAAGATATCCGATACCATGGAAAAGACCAAACTTACCGAGGGTGTAACAATCGGTAAGGCATTACTTAGAGGTACTCCCATTGTGATCGGTGTTATAGATTCAAGATTCCTCATGGGTAGTATGGGACATGTTGTTGGTGAGAGAATCACAGCAGCTGTTGAAAAAGCTACTGAGGAAAAATTACCTGTTATTCTTTTCTGCTGCTCAGGTGGCGCTAGAATGCAGGAAGGTATTGTTTCCCTTATGCAGATGGCTAAGACATCCGCAGCACTTAAAAAGCATTCCGATGCAGGTCTTTTATACATTTCAGTATTAACAGACCCTACAACAGGCGGTGTAACAGCATCATTTGCTATGCTTGGCGATATCATCCTTGCTGAGCCCAAGGCACTTATCGGATTCGCAGGACCCAGAGTTATCGAGCAGACAATCGGTGAAAAACTTCCCGAGGGATTCCAGAGAGCAGAGTTCCAGTTAGAGCATGGTTTTGTAGATATGATTGTAGAGAGAAATAATCTTCGTGATACTCTTGCCAAGCTTGTTAAGATGCATTCGATTAAGGGAGGCTTCGCTAACTTCGATCCGGCACTTGATAATGTAAGATATGATGCAACAGAACTTATGAAGGAGAGAGCAGTTAAGAGCAAGCCTCTTCAGGTATGGGATAAAGTATGCGCAGCCAGACAGCTCTTCAGACTTCAGTCAGAAGATTATATTAAGACAATATTCGATGACTTTATCGAACTTCACGGAGACAGATACTTTAGAGACGATCCCGCTATCATGGGTGGTATCGGATATATAGACGGACAGCCTGTTACCGTTATCGGTGTTAATAAGGGTAAGAGCTTGGAAGACTGTAAGAAGCATAATTACGGTATGCCTTCACCCGAAGGATATAGAAAAGCACTTCGTCTTATGAAGCAGGCAGAAAAGTTTGGACGTCCTGTAGTAACATTCGTTAATACATCAGGTGCTTATCCCGGACTTGAGGCAGAACAAAACGGTCAGGGTGAAGCAATCGCGAGAAACCTCTTTGAGATGGCAGGCCTTAAGACTCCCATTCTTACCATTATGATTGGTGAAGGCGGAAGTGGTGGTGCACTTGCACTAGCAGTCGGTAACGAAGTATGGATGGAAGAGAATGCAACATATTCAATTCTTTCACCCGAAGGTTTTGCGTCTATCCTCTGGAAAGATTCAAGCCGTTCAACAGAAGCTGCAGAGGTTATGAGAATAACAGCTGCGGATATGAAGGAACTCAACATTGTCGAAGAGATAATTCCCGAGTACGGTATGGCGGATGAAGATGCATTAACATCGATATCTAATTACATAAAGGGCCATATGAAAGAGTTCTTAAAGAAGATGAGTGATAAGTCAATCGATGAGATAGTTGAACAAAGATATTCACGATTCAGAAAATTTTGATATAATAAAAAGTGCTTGCGGAAAACAAGCACTTTTTTCTTAACTAATTTTTTCTATATGTGTAATAAGGAGAAAAAGATGAAAAAGAATTTAATGAGGATAATATCACTTATTACCTGCCTCATTTTTTTAACAGGATGTACTATTCCGGGAATTGGCAATAATGATCCTTTTAGTAATCCCGGTGCGGGTATAGACCCTGTTAAGCCTGCAGAGCCCGTCGATCCTGATGAAGGTGATGGTAAAGACGGAGATGTACAGATAGATGTATCAATTATCCCTACAACTATTGAAGTATCATATGAGGTACGTTCCGATGTAGCAGGCGTAGATATTACAGTTGATGCCAAGGATGAAAATGCTAAGACTCTTTGGAAGAAAACTTTTGAAAAAGTAATGGTCGGTCAGTACGATACACATACTGTAATCGGCCCGAAGAACACCAATTACTATATAGTAGTTAGCGGAACTCTTTATTGCCTTAACATCTGCACAGGCGATGAATTATGGACAGTGGATACAGTTGGTGCTTCATGCGCATGGGATTTTGATGATAAGGATAATTTATATATAGCCGGATATGAAGGCCCCGCACTTGTTGTAATAGACAAAAACGGTAAAGAATTACACAGATACGATCAGATAAAAAATAAAGGTGAATACCAAGACTTTTATTGGGTAAGCGGATTGTATTATGAAGATGGAAAAGTAAGATGCACATATGATTCCTCTCCCTTATGCTTAATTATCGATCCTGAAACAGGAGAAGGAAGTGGGGAAGAATTTGGCGAGATTAAGATAGAGAGAATTGACAGAAAGTGGAAGATGCTTAAATATTCTTCCAATACAGACAAAGATACTCATTTTGCTGCCGAACTTGATGGAGAATGTACTATAAGCATAACAGATGATTATTATTTCACCTTCTCATATTCCAATGGAAATGATAAGTATGATTGCAGTTACGTATCATGCTGCTTAAGACCTTTTGATTTATTTGAAGGAATAAGCGATTACTATTATGGTGTATGGACTCTCGAATGTAAGGCTGATGAATGTAATTCATTTGCTTATCAGATGTCGGATCCTGATACACTTAACCTCTTATGGTTTAGAAAAGATGCAGATGGTAATGATTTAGGTTATATGTCATTTGAGTTCATGGATGAGGAACTTCTTCAGTATTATCAGGACAAGCTCAACCTTAACAATCAGAATAAATAGTTAATCCTAATTAATTATTAGTGTTAATAGAGAATACATAAAAGAAAGGAATAAACACATGGCACAAAACCCCATTGTAACAATCACTATGGAAAACGGAGATGTTATTGAGGCAGAACTTTATCCCGAGATTGCTCCCGAATCAGTTAACAATTTCATCTCACTTATCAAAAAAGGATACTATGACGGACTTATTTTCCACAGAGTAATCAACGGCTTCATGATTCAGGGCGGATGTCCTGACGGAACAGGTATGGGTGGCCCCGGATACTGCATCAAGGGCGAATTCTCACTCAACGGATTCGAGAATAACTTAAAGCATGAGCCCGGTGTACTCTCAATGGCCAGAACCGCAGTTCCTGATTCAGCAGGAAGCCAGTTCTTCATTATGCATAAGACTTCACCTCATCTTGACGGATCTTATGCAGCATTCGGTAAGGTAACCAAGGGCCTTGAAGTTGTTAACAAGATTGCAGAATGCGATACCAATCCTTTTAATGACAGACCTTTAACACCTCAGGTTATGAAGACTGTAACAGTTGAAACATTCGGGGTAGATTATCCCGAACCCAATAAGATCTAAAAAGTGGCATAAATAGGCGATTTCGTGCATAAAAATCGCTTTGTTCATAATTTGTTCATATTTTAATTACAATTTGTTAATCTCATTAACATTGTTTGTTAATCTTGATTAAATATAATAAGTATCGTAGAAAGCAGATAAACATGCATGAAATACACTAAATAATACTTATGTCACAGTTTTTCAGATCTAATGCCCGACTACAAAAGTAGTCGGGCATCCTCCTTTTTAGGGGGATTTTTTTACGTGATAAATATGTGAATAGTTTTAAGATACATTGATATAAGGGCGTGCGTATGATATAATTCGACTGTTTTAAGGCAACAGATAGATTGCGTAACAATATTAATATACATTTGGAGGTTCAAGATAATGGCAGATTTTACAAAAGATATGACAATAGGCGAAATCATCTCTACAGATCCTAACGCTGTTCCCATCCTTATGAGTGCAGGTATGCACTGCGTAGGTTGTCCTTCAGCTCAGGCAGAGACACTTGAGGAAGCATGCATGGTACACGGCATTGATGTAGATGCACTTGTATTCGCGCTTAATAAAAAAGAAGCATAAGAAACATATGCAGGCAAAAATAAAAGCCGACTCGTAAGAGTCGGCTTTTTGAATATATCAAATTGATTAGTTGTTAAAAGATGATACTGCGTTATCTGCTGCAAGAAGTTTAGCATGTTCTTTTAAGTAACTCTCAAAGAACTTCTCATTGTTGACATTCTTACCATACTCGAGAAGAGTTACGCAGTTCTGTCTGAAGTTATCATCGGGAGCCTCGTTGGTATACATCTTAAGATAATATACGTTCTTGGACTCATCGTAGTAAAGAGAACTCATATGGTTATATGTATGAGCTACTGCCTTACATGCGTCTATCATGTTACCAACCTTATCAAATGAGAAAATGATAGGATTGGATGTCTCGAATGATACTTCCTTAATCTCGTCCTTGCCTTCAACTGTATCCGTAGGGAAGAGAGCGCTTATCAGGTTCTTGAAGCTCTCTGATAAGTCTGACGTATCTTCTTTTTCCGGATTCTTCATCTTTTCATATACTGCAGGTGAGAAGTGCGAGTAGGAAGGATTGAGTTCCTCAGGCTCTTCAACCTTGGTGATGAAAAGAACTGCTGAAGTTCTAAGCGGAATAACATCTATCTTAAGAGGTACGTTATTGGCATCAAAACCAAAGTTATTGTACGCGAGACGGATTACTTCAGCAAAAAGCTTACGAATCTCAACTGAGTTGTACGATAATTCCTTAAGGTTAAGGTGACGATCCTCCAGGTCCTGCTGGGTCAGTATGCACTTTATCTGATTGTCGTTGATTTTGTTAATTCTCATAAGCAACCTCTGTGCAATACGTGCTTTCTTTTTCTTTATTTTATCATATATCGACATAAATGGCAAAATAATTTATATGTGCTCTTTGTGAAATATTACTAACGAAATTAAAAATCTCTTGACATATTGCACAATAAGAGATATATTAGTCTTACGTTAGGTGCTTCGAAGAAACCGTACCGGGAAGGAGGCACCGAGAGTTTACTTTTATTTTGCCTATATATTAGGCATCTTGCAGGCAGCGTGCACTTCGCACGCAATTCCCCTATTTTTTTATTTTTAGCAATACAATACATTTATCTTTGGTACTCTTCGCATCTGGCGGGTAGTGTTACCTTTTCGCATTATTTCATCACGGATTCCTTTTGGTTATGTTGATTAATTCTCTAAGTCCCTCGAGCCGATTTAAACGCTAACCAAACGAATGCCAAAACGCGAAAAGGTAATGACTACATTCTTTTTTTTTGTTATAATATATTGATTAAGTTTTTGGAGGCTTGAATGAGAGGCGAACAACGTAATACGAGAGGAAGCAAGGCTTCAGCCCGCAGAAGAAAAAAGAAAATCAATGAGGCACTTGGTAAAATAATACCCGTATTTGTGGCATTAGTTTTAATAGTCGTACTCGTCGGAGTATTTTACGGAAACAAGTTAATTAACAAATATAAATATTCTGGTAAATATGCAGACCTTGGTGAGTATTTCGACATAGTCTATGATTACCAGGTCGCTATGATAGTCAATAATGTAAAACTGGACGAAAAGGCAGTTTATTATAAGGACACATATTATCTTTCTCAAAAGGAAGTTACAGAACTCTTTACAGATAGATTCTATGTAGATACAGATGAACAGATAGCTTTATTTACTACTCAGGATACCGTTATAAAAGCGGATCTCAATCAGAGTGAAAACTTCTGTTATTATTATGGTGATGAGGCAAGAAGTCTCGAAAGCGCTCCCGTTGTTACCAACGACGGACAGACTTATTTCTCAATGGAATACCTTCAGCTTTTTGCTGATTTTGATATGCAGATTTTTGATAATCCCAAGCGTATGGTTATCTATACCGAGGATACATCATTAACAACTGCAACAATTAAGAAGGACACCAAGGTCAGATACAGGGGTGGCGTTAAGAGTGACATCCTTGAAGATATGACCGAAGGAGATACGGTATACGTTCTCGAAGAGATGGAAGACTGGGCCAAGGTTCAGACCAAGGACGGTATCATCGGGTACGTTGAGATGAAGAGATACGACAAGGGTTCGGGAGAATCAATAAGTATCCATAGAGCTGAGATTAAGCCCGAGTTCAATTCGATTGCGTTTGACGGAAAGATTAACATGGCATTCCATCAGGTATTTGCCAAGAGTGCCAGCGATTTCTCAAGTGATGTTCCTACAGACAAGGGCATCAATGTAGTTGCTCCCACATGGTTTAGAATAACCAATACAGAGGGAGACATCTCAGATTTTGCCAGCGAAAAGTATGTATCCAACGCACACAATGCAGGCGTAAAAGTATGGGCTGTATGGACTGATGTAGATAATACTGATGTTGATATGTCCGATATGTTCGCAACTACAGAAAAGCGACATAGACTTATAAGCACTATGATTAATACAACAACCCAGTACGGAATTGATGGTATTAATCTTGATATGGAAAGAATCCCTTCATCAGCAGGTGATGATTGGGCACAGTTCCTCAAGGAACTTTCAATAGAGACACATAAGGCAGGCATAGTTTTAAGCGTATGTAACTATGCACCCACAGAATCAACCAAGCATTTCCACAGAGAAGTTCAGGGCGAAGTATGCGATTTCGTTATCGTCATGGGATATGATGAGCACTGGGCAAGCGGTGGAGTTGCAGGTAGTGTTGCTTCGATTAACTTTGTGGAAAATGGTATCGTTAATACAGTTGCAGCAGGCGTACCTGAGAACAAGATTATCAATGCAATTCCTTTCTATACAAGAGTATGGAAGACCAAGGATGCTGAAGTTACAGCAGAGACACTTGGTATGGGCAAGGCAGCAACATGGTGTAACGATGTAGGCATGGAGCTTAACTGGAGCGATGAATGCTGCCAGAGATACGGCGAGAAAGAGATGAACAACACTCTCTATCAGATATGGCTTGAGGACAATGATTCCATTAAGGCTAAGTTATCTGTTATGAGTGCTCACAACTGCGCCGGTGTAGCCGAGTGGAAGTTAGGACTTGAAGATTCATCCGTATGGGATGTAATTATCGAATATCTTAATTCATAAGGATTATAATGAATACCAAGATAGTTAGTATTACCGAAGACAATATAGACCCCTCTCTTATAAAAGAAGCGGGCGAGATTATAAAAAGAGGCGGATTGGTTGCTTTTCCAACGGAGACCGTGTACGGACTCGGAGGAGATGCACTCAATGCTGACTCATCCAAAAAAATATATGCTGCCAAGGGTCGTCCCAGTGACAATCCTCTTATAGTACATATCTATAGACTCGAGGATCTTGATTACATAGTAAAAGAAGTTCCTGAAAAGGCAAAAAAGATAATCGACGCTTTTTGGCCCGGACCTTTGACACTTATTTTTGAAAAAAAGAATACGGTTCCTTACGAGACCACAGGCGGACTTGATACGGTAGCTGTAAGATTTCCCATACATCAGGTTGCTGCATCTTTTATAGAAGCAGCAGGAGGATTCGTGGCAGCACCAAGTGCCAATCTTTCCGGAAGACCGAGCCCCACATTGGCTAAGTATGTCAGGGAAGATCTTGATGGCAGAGTGGATATGATAATCGATGGCGGCAATATTCCCATCGGACTTGAATCAACAATTGTTGATGTTACAAGAGATATACCCATGATTTTGCGTCCCGGATACGTGTCTAAAGAAATGCTGGAAGAAGTAGTCGAGAGAGTGGACATTGATCCGACTATTCTTGATGCATCTTGTAAGGACAGACCCAAGGCACCCGGAATGAGATACAGACACTATGCTCCCAAGGCAGATATGTGCATCGTCCGTGGTGAAGATAAAAATGTGATAGACAAGATAAAAGAACTTGTATCTGATAAAGACAATTACGTAATCATAAGTGTCGATGAACACATGAAAGATTACGAAGGACTTAATACAAAAAACATAGGCAGCATATCGCATCCGGATGATATCGCATCCAACCTTTACAGGATACTCAGAGAATGCGATGATGAAGAAGTGACCTATATTGCGTCGGAGAGTTTCGACGATAAGGGGATAGGTGCCGCTATTATGAATCGACTCATTAAAGCGGCGGGGCACAAGATAATTAATGCATAATGGAGGAGAGGATATGATGAAAGTATCTATTGCATCTGATCACGGTGGTTACAATCTTAAGGAAGGTCTTAAGGAGCATCTTAAGGAGCAGGGAATAATGATTAAGGACTTCGGCACCAACAGTCTTGAATCCTGCGATTATCCTGATTTTGGAAGACCTGCTGCACAGGCTGTTGCAGACGGTGAAGTTGACTTTGGTATTCTCATTTGTACAACAGGAATCGGCATGAGCATGGTTGCCAACAAGATTAAGGGCGTACGTGCTGCACTTTGCTCGGATTCAGTATCTGCTCAGTTAACAAGACTTCATAACAATGCTAACGTACTTGTGCTTGGTGCAGGAATCGTTGGAGATGTATTGGCAGAGTCAATTGTCGACACATTCTTATCAACTGATTTCAGCAATTCAGAAAGACATCAAAGAAGAATCGACAAGATCGAGTCTTTATAAAAAAATAAACTAAAATATACAACAAGGAGAGGGTTATGGGAAAGATTGTAGTAATGGATCATCCTTTGATTCAGCACAAAATCGGTTACATCAGAAGAAAGGATACCGGTACCAAAGATTTCAGACAGACTATCAGCGAGATAGCAATGCTTATCTGCTATGAGGCCACAAGAAATCTTCAGCTTGAAGATGTTGATATCGAGACTCCTATCTGCAAGACAACAGTAAAAGAATTAAAGGGAAAGAAAATGGCGGTAGTGCCTATTCTTAGAGCAGGACTTGGTATGGTTGACGGTATGTTAACACTTATTCCTACTGCTAAGGTTGGACACATAGGATTGTACAGAGATCCTGAAACTCACGAGCCCGTAGAGTATTACTGCAAGCTTCCCGAGGATTGCTCACAGAGAGAAATATTCGTAGTAGATCCCATGCTCGCAACAGGCGGTAGCGCTTCAGCAGCTATCACAATGCTTAAGCAAAAAGGATGCAAGAATATTCATTTCATGTGTATCATTGCAGCACCCGAAGGAATAGACAGATTATCCAAGGATCATCCCGATATCGATATCTACATCGGTGCTAAGGATGAAAAGCTCAATGATCATGCATACATAGTACCCGGCCTCGGTGATGCGGGTGACAGAATATTCGGAACCAAGTAATAAATTGTTATTCTGACGAAAGGAATAATCATGGAAAAAAGAGAAGACTACATATCATGGGATGAATATTTTACAGGCATTGCGATGCTCTCAGGGATGCGTTCCAAGGACCCCAATACTCAGGTTGGTGCTTGCATCGTAGATAAGAACAATAGAATTTTATCTGTAGGATATAACGGATTCCCCAACGGATGCAGCGATGATCTTTTCCCCTGGGCAAGAGAAGGAGACGTACTTGATACCAAGTATGCTTTTGTTGCTCACAGTGAGCTTAATGCCATTCTTAACTACAGAGGCGGCAGCTTAGAGGGCGCTAAAATATATGTATCATTATTCCCTTGCAATGAATGTGCCAAGGCTATTATTCAGAGCGGTATAAGGGAAGTAATATACGATTCCGATAAATACAATAATACACCTACCAATATTGCAGCCAAGAAGATGTTCGAGGCAGCAGGCGTTAAGTGTGTTCAGTACAAGAAGAGCGGACGAAAGATTACTATAGAAGTCTGATGAATGTAAAAAATATTTTCGTAAAGATAATATCGATTGTTTTATGTTTGCTACTCGTGTTCATGGTAACTCCCAAGAGAGTTTTTGCCACGGGTTCTCTTTTGCAGCAGATTAACGAGGCTGAAAAGCAAAAACAGGAGACTGAAAAGCAAAAGCAGGAAGCCGAAAAAGAAAAGGCCGGCAAGAATGACGAGATTAACAAGTTAAAACTTGAACAGGGTACATTAAAACAACAACTCGATGAATTCAATACTCAGCTCGCGGATGAGAATGCAAAGTATGAAGAAATCCAGAGTGATATTGTTGATAAAAATGCGGAGATAGAAGAGACTAAAAAGGAATTAGAAGAAGCCAAAGAAACAGAAAAAGCTCAGTACGAGGCTATGAAAAAGAGGGTGCAAAGCATCTACGAACAGCCTGATAATGCGTACCTGGAGATGGTGTTATCTGCGGACAGTTTTGCATCATTCCTTAACTTGTCAGACTACATCAAGATGATATCCGAATACGATAATAAAATGTATGAGGATTATAAGAATGCAACCATTGCAGTTGCTGACAAAGAAAAGGAACTTGAGGGAGAATTATCTGACCTCAAAGAACTTGAAGAGCAGAGTGAACAAGAACAGGCCAGAATTAATGAGCTTATTACTACAACCAATGATTTCGTTAAGGAATATACGGTTCAGATAGGAACAGCCAATCAGGAACTTGCTCAGATTGAAAAAGAGATTGCTGATAAAGAAGCAGCGATAGCAGCTCAAGAAGCTGATATTGAAGCTTTAAAGAAGAAGTACGAAGAAGAGCTTAGGATGTCACGTCTTGCGGCTAATTCGTCCAAGAGAGATATCTCAGAAGTTCACTTCTCTGATTCAGACAGAGTGCTTCTTGCCAACCTTATATACTGTGAAGCCGGAGGAGAACCATACGAAGGACAGTTAGCAGTTGGTGCGGTAGTTATTAACAGAGTATTATCAAGTTGTTATCCTGATACGATTAATGACGTTATATATCAAAGAAGTCAGTTCTCACCTGCAGGAAGTGGTAGACTTGCATTAGCACTTGCACAGAACAAAGCTACACCTTCATGTTACCAGGCTGCTGATGAAGCAATGGCCGGTATGACCAATGTAGGTAACTGCGTATACTTTAGAACACCGATTCCCGGACTTACAGGAATACAGATCGGAAATCATATTTTCTACTAATAAATAATTAAAAAGCGCCTGGCTCATAAAGAACCGGGCGCATATTTTTTTGTTTAAGCACATTTGTTTGTTTTATTATTGATTGGGATTGATGTATGACTCCAACATTTCAGTATATTTGGAGAAGTTTCCTGAATAGATTGTCTTTAATAATGTATTACATCTCTTAAGGGACTTTCCAAGTAACTCATCACTTATAAGACCTTCTTTATGAGCATCTGCAAGTTCATCCATATCAAGAACTCTTATTTCTCCGTTAGGGTTGATTGTGATATCCAAGAGAAGATCAAGAGTGGTATATGAATTCTCTTTTTCATCGTAGATATACTCGACTATATCGCTATACCATTTATAAAGTGAATCGTCTTCTTTGCAGAACTTGCTTACCTTGATACCTTCATCAAGAAGATATAATGAATAACCGTGGTGAATATCGGTTCTAGGACGTATCGCATCCCATTTTGTAACAAGTTTATGCTTGTCTGCATACAGAATTACGTCTTTGTTAAGCAAGACGTTTTCGTTAGGAATCAATCTTTTTCTGTAAAGAGTGATTTTTTCCATTTTTCACCTCAAGATGTTGCGATACAAATAGTTTTGAAACACTATATGTTTAGATGTTACACTCAATAGACTAAAAAGTCAATTTTTCTTTTTATGATGGACAAACTTGCTAAAAAATAGTATAATTTAACAAGTTTGTGAAGTATATAGGGGTAGGGGAATTGTCAAAGATTATCAAGATACTTTCTTTTATATCTCAAATTACTCTCATAATGCTTATTCCAACTTGTGGCTTGTTTTTTCTAGGGTACTATCTTGACGGTAAGTTAGGTACTTCATTCTTGGCAATCGTTCTCTTTTTTATAGGAGCGGCCGGAGGAATGACAGGAGTATACAAGCTCGTTAGAAGTACTTTTAGGGACGACGAAGGATGAACTATTTCAGACAGACCCTGCGTGAATTGCAGGTTGGAGTAATAATATTCGGTGTGTTGAACATACTTATTGGAATGTGGTTTCCGAAAGATATGCTCGCATACGTGCTCGGCGGAGTTCTCGGTACCGTAACGGCACTTGTATTAACTGTTAACATGGCTAATGCGATTACCAAGGCGGTTAGTGATGAGAGCAAAGCTTCGACCAGAATAAGAATTGCGTTTTTTATAAGATATGCAATATCGATAGTTGTTATGGTTGTTGCATGCGTGACACCAAGAGTTAATCCGATAGCAACATTCATCGGAATCTTTTGTCTCAAGTTTGCAACATATCTAACACCTGTGATACATAGGATTAACCTTAAGATTAATCCGCATTCTTTAGAGTCGGATGGCTCAGAAGAAATCGAGGAGGGAGAAAATGATGCCACATATGCTTCTGGCGAACGCTAACGGCGGCGTCGACTTCATGATCCATGGAATCTTTTCTTATGAGATCTTTGGACAGGAAGTATGGATTACAACTTCACATGTATGCCTTTTGATAGTGGTTATATGCATGCTAATCTTCTTTTTCGCAGCAGGTCAGGTATTCAAGCATGCTAAGGCCGTTCCCGGATATCTTCAGTGCGCACTCGAATTCGCTGTTGAATTTCTCGATGGTATTGTTAATGGTGCAATGGGTGAAAAAGGCAAGGGATTCAGAAATTACGTCGGAACTCTCTTTTTATTCATCTTATTTTCCAACATATCAGGCTTACTCGGACTTAGACCTCCGACAGCCGACTACGGTGTTACGTTACCGCTTGGTCTTATAACATTCTCATTAATCAGAATCAATGAAGTAAGATACAACAACCTCTGGAGTATATGGAAGGATAAGTGTTCACCTCTTCCTCCATGGCTTCCCATCTGGTTACCGATTAACGTAATCGGTGATTGCGCGGTTCCCGTATCATTATCACTTCGTCTTTTCGCTAACGTACTTTCAGGTACTGTTATGATGGCACTTGTATACGGACTGCTCGCTAAGATAGCAATCGGTTGGCCCGCAGCTCTTCACGTATACTTCGACTTATTCTCCGGTGCTATCCAGACATACGTATTCTGTATGCTGACAGTAACATACATCGGCAGTGCAATAGGTGACAACGAAGAGACAGTACTTAAGAGAATGATCAGAAGATCAAAAGAGAAAAAAGCGGCTTAAAAAGTAAAACAGGAATAAACATAAAATCATAATTTCAGGAGGAAACCACAATGGAATTCAATGAGAACTTTATTTTAGGATGTTCCGCCATAGGTGCAGGTCTTGCGGTTATCGCAGGTATCGGACCTGGTGTAGGACAGGGTATCGCTGCAGGTTACGGTGCTTCAGCAGTTGGACGTAATCCCGGCGCACAGGGCAAGATAATGTCAACTATGCTTTTAGGACAGGCTGTTGCCGAGACAACAGGTTTGTATGGCTTGTTAATTGCAATGTTGCTCTTATTCGTTAAGCCTCTCATTAGCAAGTAGTTTTATAGAATAAAAAAAGGAGGCAGGGCTTAGATATGAGCAGACTGTTCAACCTGGATTTTCAGCTTTTGCATGATTCAGTTTTGACACTGATTGCCGTATTCGTGCTCTTTTTGGGCGGCTCATTCTTCTTCTTTAATCCCGCTAGAAAGTTTCTCGAAAAGAGAAAACAGGGAATAGCCGATGATATCGAGACGGCTCAGAAAGAAAAAGAAGAAGCAGCTAAGCTTAAGACTGAATACGAAGAGAAACTGAAAAATATCGATGCCGAGGCAGAGACAATTCTTGCTGATGCAAGACAGAGAGCTTTGGCTAATGAGAACAGAATAGTAACCGATGCGCGTGAAGAAGCGGGCAAGATTATTGATAATGCTAACCGTGAGGCAGATCTTGAAAAACAGAAAGTTGCCAACGAAGTTAAGGAAGAAGTTATCAATGTTGCATCCGCTATGGCCGGCAAGATAGTAGCAACTTCGCTTAGCGAGGTTGAAAAGAAGCGTATGTTAGATGATACCTTAAAGGGAATAGGTGAGGATACATGGCTAAATCAGCAGTAACTACATACGGCGAAGCACTGTATCAGACAGCGGTCGAATCATCCAAGTGCTCTGAGATGCTTAGTGAGGCGAAAGAATTAAAACAGATTCTTTCAGACAATCCCGAACTTGGCTCTCTTATGGCTAATCCCAGATTTGACAAGGAAGAGCATCTTAGGATTATCGCTGATGTTTTCAAGGGCAGACTATCGGACGAGTTGTTTGCATTCCTTGATCTTTTGGTAAAAAAGAACAGATACACCGAACTTAAGGGTATTCTTGATTATTTTATCTTAAGAGCAGAAGAGCAAAGCGGTATCGGACACGCTAAGGTTACAAGTGCGGCTGTAATCGATGATTCCACTAAGAAGAAAATCGAACAGAAACTTTTGGAAACTACCAAGTATAAGTCTGTAGAGATTGAGTACGAAGTGGACGAATCGCTTATTGGCGGTATGATTATCAGAATAAAAGACAGAATTGTAGACAATTCAGTCAAGACTAAGCTAGAGAGCATAAGCAGAGAATTACACAGGATTCAAATATAATTTTTTAAGAAAGGTGCGACAGATCCATGAATTTAAAACCGGAAGAAATAAGTTCTGTTATTAAGGATCAGATAAAAAGATACGCTGACAAAATGGTTGTATCGAATGTCGGTACGGTTATTCAGGTTGCTGACGGTATAGCACGTATTCACGGTCTGGAGAATGCCATGCAGGGTGAACTTCTCGAATTTCCGGGTGAAGTTTACGGTATGGTTATGAACCTCGAGGAAGATAACGTAGGTGCCGTTTTACTTGGTAACCAGCGTAACATCAACGAGGGTGACATTGTTAAGACCACGGGTCGAGTTGTTGAAGTACCGGTAGGCGATGCATTAACCGGAAGAGTTGTTAACGCACTCGGCCAGCCTATCGATGGCAAGGGACCCATTAATACAGATAAGTATCGTCAGATCGAGAGAGTTGCATCGGGCGTTATCACAAGAAAGTCCGTTGATACTCCTTTACAGACAGGTATTAAAGCTATCGACTCCATGGTTCCTATCGGAAGAGGACAGAGAGAGTTGATTATCGGCGACCGTCAGACTGGTAAGACAGCAATCGCTATAGATACAATTATCAACCAGAAGGGTCAGAACGTTAAGTGTATCTATGTTGCTATTGGTCAGAAGGCATCAACAGTTGCCAATATAGTTAAGACACTTGAAGAATTCGGAGCTATGGCATATACAACAGTAGTTGCTTCTACTGCATCCGAGCTTGCTCCCCTTCAGTACATAGCACCGTATGCAGGATGTGCAATCGGTGAAGAATGGATGGAAAAAGGAGAAGACGTACTCGTTATCTATGATGACTTGAGTAAGCATGCTACTGCATACCGTACACTCTCCTTACTTCTTAGAAGACCACCCGGAAGAGAAGCTTACCCTGGTGATGTATTCTATCTTCACTCAAGACTTCTCGAGCGTGCAGCAAGAATGTCAGATGAGTACGGCGGAGGATCACTTACAGCTCTTCCCATCATCGAGACTCAGGCAGGCGACGTATCAGCATATATTCCTACCAACGTAATTTCTATTACAGATGGTCAGATATATCTTGAGACAGAGATGTTCAATGCCGGTTTCAGACCCGCTGTTAACGCCGGTCTTTCCGTATCCCGTGTTGGTGGTGCGGCACAGATTAAGGCTATGAAGAAGATTGCTGCTCCTATTCGTGTGGAACTTGCTCAGTACAGAGAACTTGCTGCTTTCGCACAGTTCGGTTCCGAATTGGATGCAGATACAAAAGAAAAGCTTGCTCAGGGTGAAAGAATCAAAGAGATACTTAAGCAGCCTCAGTATAAGCCGATGCCTGTTGAGTATCAGGTAATTATCATCTACGCAGCTACCAAGAAGATGCTTCTTGATGTAGATGTAGCTGATATTACAAGATTCGAAGAAGAACTCTTCGAATTCATCAAGACCAAGTATCCTGAGATTCCCGAAGGTATCAAGACCGACAAGGAAATCAAGGAAGATAACGAGAAGAAACTTCTTACCGCTATCGAAGATTTTAAGAAGCAGTTTAAATAAATCGGGTTATCCGAAAGGAAGATAAGCCTATGGCTTCAATGAGAGATATTAAGCGACGCCGAGAGAGTGTATCAAGCACTCAGCAGATTACCAAGGCTATGAAACTTGTATCCACGGTTAAGCTTCAGCGCGCAAAAGGAAAAGCATTAAAATCCAAATATTATTTCAAGGCCATGTACAACACGGTTACCAAGCTGTTATCGGAGTCAGGCAATGTAGACACACCTTATGTTGAAAAGGGTAAAAGCGATCGCAAAGCGGTGCTTGTTATCACTTCCAACAGAGGTCTTGCCGGCGGATATAACTCCAATATTGCCAAGCTTGTAACTAACGGTGATTTTGAAAAGGACAATACGGATGTCTATATAATCGGTCGTAAGGGTAAGGAATTACTCGAGCGAAAAGGTTTCACCATGAAAGCCGATTATTCAGATCTTGCAGATGGTTTCGAGTATGCAGATGCTATTAAGCTTTGCAATGTACTTTTGCATGAGTTTAAGTCAGGCAACATCGGTGAGATATACATCGCGTATACCAACTTTAAGAATACCGTAAGCCATGAGCCCACGCTCTTAAAACTTCTTCCCATCATCCCCGGAGAGATTGATAAGGACGATGATGACGATGATGAAGAGACCAAGAACCTTTTGCTCATGAACTTTGAAATACCTGATGAAGAAGCACTTGAGTATATCGTTCCCAAGTACCTGACGAGTCTTATCTATGGTGCGTTGGTTGAAGCGGTAGCTTCTGAGAACGGTGCAAGAATGCAGGCAATGGATTCTGCAACAAACAATGCAGAGGAAATGATCGGCAAGTTAACCCTTCAGTACAACCGTGCTAGACAGGGTAATATCACTCAGGAACTTACAGAGATTATTGCAGGAGCCGAAGCAATCTCGTAAATTTTTGACGAGTAAACGATAAAAAAGGAGTATCAGAACATGACAAATATCGGTAAGATTACACAGATTATCGGTGCGGTTTTGGATATCAAATTTTCAAATGCTGCTTTGCCCCAGATTAACGAGGCTATCAAGATTAACAACAATGGCAAAGAACTCGTAGTCGAAGTAGCACAGCATCTTGGAGACGATACCGTTCGCTGTATCGCAATGGGACCTACCGACGGACTTGTAAGAGGAATGGAAGCCGTTGCAACCGGTGCACCTATATCTGTACCTGTCGGTGAGAATACACTTGGAAGAATATTCAACGTACTCGGACAGCCTATTGATAATAAGCCTGCTCCCGAGGATGTATCATATGAACCTATCCACAGAAGTGCTCCTGATTTCGTAGAGCAGTCTACAGAAGCAGAACTTCTTGAGACCGGTATCAAAGTCGTTGACCTCCTTTGCCCTTATCAGAAGGGTGGTAAGATCGGTCTTTTCGGCGGTGCCGGAGTTGGTAAGACAGTTCTTATTCAGGAACTTATCCGTAACATTGCTACAGAGCACGGCGGATATTCAGTATTTACCGGTGTAGGTGAGAGAACAAGAGAAGGTAACGACCTGTATCATGAAATGCAGGAGTCCGGAGTTATTGATAAGACCACCATGGTGTTCGGTCAGATGAACGAGCCCCCGGGAGCAAGAATGCGAGTTGGTCTTACAGGACTTACAATGGCTGAGTATTTCCGTGATAAGGGTGGTAAGGACGTACTTCTTTTCATTGATAATATTTTCCGTTTCACTCAGGCAGGTTCCGAAGTTTCAGCTCTTCTTGGACGTATGCCTTCAGCCGTAGGTTATCAGCCTACATTACAGACTGAAATGGGTGCTTTGCAGGAGAGAATTACATCTACAAAGAACGGTTCAATCACATCGGTTCAGGCTGTATACGTACCTGCCGATGACTTAACAGACCCTGCTCCTGCTACAACATTCGCTCACCTTGATGCGACCACCGTTTTGTCGAGAGCAATCGTAGAACTTGGTATCTACCCCGCAGTTGATCCTCTTGAGTCAACATCAAGAATTCTTGATCCTCGTATCGTTGGACTTGAGCATTATCAGGTAGCCAGAGGAGTTCAGGAAATTCTTCAGAGATATAAAGAACTTCAGGATATCATCGCCATCCTTGGTATGGATGAACTTTCTGAAGATGACAAGCTTCTTGTAAGCCGTGCAAGAAAGGTACAGAGATTCTTATCACAGCCTTTCTTCGTAGCAGGTCAGTTTACAGGACTCGAAGGTAAGTATGTTCCCATCTCTGAGACAATCAGAGGCTTCAAGGAGATTCTTGAAGGTAAGCATGATGACATTCCTGAGAGTTACTTCCTCAATGCCGGAAGTATTGATGACGTGTTGGCTAAGAAGAATAAATAATCACACGGAGATATATAATGGAAGATAATAATCTTTTCGATGTTAAAATCATAACTCCGGAAAGAATGTTCTATGAGGGCAAGGCCTCAATGGTCGAATTCAATACGACCGAGGGTGAGATAGGTGTACTTAAACACCACATTCCCATGACTGTCATTATAGAACCCGGAATACTCACGATAACAGAACCCGAGCAACCTAAGAATGCTGCACTTCATTCAGGATTCGCTGTTATCAAGCCCGATAGCGTAACGATTCTCGCTGAGATTATCGAATGGCCGGGCGAGATAGATGAGAAGAGAGCGGAGGAAGCACTCAAGAGAGCTCAGGACAGACTGGCTAATAAGGACCCGGGAACCGATGTCGACAGAGCATCGATAGCACTTAAAAAAGCTATATGCAGATTGAATTCAATAAAGTAGTGTAAAGGTCTGTAACGAAAGTTGCAGACCTTTTGTAGCACTTAGGATTTTTATATTTTTAGGAAAGGAGGAGCATATGAAACTGATACTTAAAAAAGCATGGCAATACCCTATAGTATTGATATGGTTTATCATTTCCATACTCTTTTTTGAGTACTTTCTAAATACAGGCAATACAGATCTTGCAAAAGATATGAGCCAGGCTTCCCTTCCTATTTTTGTTGTTAGACACGATGATCATGATTATAACCGCCTCTTTGGTTATACCAAGGAGATGGATTATTCATATATAAGAGATGGAATTACTCCTTTGGAAGAAGGCAGAAAACTTAATGCAAGACTTTATAAAGAAGGAAGCAGAATAGAAAAAATCTCTTACAAACTTAGAAGTATTGATAAAGACAGATTCATTGAAGAGGGTGAAATAACAGGATATAAAGAGACTGGAGAATATGTCGATCTTGCTTTTTCTTTCAGAGACCTTATTAATGATAAGACAGAGTATTCATTAATGATAGATGTAACTCTTGCTTCGGAAAAGCATGCATATTATTATGCAAGAGTTATCCAGGATGATGAACTAAATTTCAGTGAGAAACTTGAATTCGTATATCATTTTAATGAATGTACTTTTGATAAGGATTTAGCGGATCAGGAACTAACTGTTTACATGGAGAGTAACTCTTCCGGAGACAATACCAATTTTGAACATGTTAATATTCATAGTTCCATGGATCAGTTAACATGGGGAAAACTTAGTGTATCAAAAAAGACAGAGCCCGTATGTACTGTCGAAGAAATAGATTCCAAGAATGCATCAATGAAACTGGAGTACATGGTTACTACAGCATCCGATGCAGAGAATAGAAGTAAGAATTATGTAGTCACAGAATACTATCGTTTTATCAAGGGTAAGGAGAGAATGTATCTTCTAGACTTTGACAGATATATGGATACGATTATATTTGCTGATGACGGTGTTGTATATAATGATAAATTGATGCTTGGTATTACCAAGGATGATTTTGAATCAATGGAGAGTGAAGATGGCAATACATATGCTTTTGTAAATAACAATTCGCTCTTTATAGTTAATTCAAAAAACAACAGATTCCAGACAGCGTATTCTTTTTATAATAAAGATAATTTCGATGCGAGATGTCTTAACCCTTCACATGATATTAAGATTCTTAACGTGGATGATTCCGATAATGTATTATTCTGCGTGTACGGATATTTTAACAGAGGGGACCATGAAGGCGAATGCGGTATTAATATCCTGCAATACGATGCTGCAAGAAACGTTGTAACTGAAATAGTATTCATTGATTCCGACAAGCCTTATGAAATCATGAGGCATGATGCAGAAAAACTTGCTTTCTATGATTCGGTTAATAACTTTTATTTCTATCTTGATAATAAGTTATATAAAGGATTCGTTGATTCTTATGAGACTCAGGTTGTAGTAGATAATCTTAAAAACGATATGCTTTATGTATCGCCCAGCAAATCCAATATAGCATGGCAGAAAAATGACAGTAATAACGGTAATGGTAAGATTACATTTATGAGGCTTAAGGATGGATACGAATATTCGCTTGAGACATTCGGTAATAATTCATTAAAAGCACTTGGCTTCATGGGTGAAGATCTGATATACGGCAGAGTACTTGAGGAAGACGTATATAAGGACGAATTCGGTGATAAAGTATATCCCATGTATGAAGTCAACATCATCAACAACAAGAATGAGATTATTAAGAACTATCAAAAAGACGGAATATATATTTTAAGTTGTAAGATTAATGATAATCTGATAACCTTAACCCGTATTGAACGTAATGAAGATGGAGAATTCATCTCTGCGGCTCCTGACAGTATAGTTAATAACTCGATGGAAAAGACGACAAAGAACAATGTTGAAATCGTCGCTACAGAGAACATGAAAAAGATTGTCCAGATAGCTCTTAAAAATGAGATGGACAATAAAAAAACCAAGTTCCAAAATCCCAAGACTGAGCTTTTCGAAGGAAGCAGGGATATAGTGGTAGATAGTAAATCAGACGAAGATACATCATTCTATGCTTTCAAAGGAAAGAAATGCTTAGGTAAGTTTACTGAAGCTACGGATGCAATTAAGATTGCAAAAGATGCTAACGGATGCGTAGTCGATTCACTTGGTCATTACATCTGGAAAAAAGAAAGCTATAGAAACGTTAATCAGATAATGAAGATTGACGGTGGCAATACAGCAGATGATGAGAATTCATCATTGGAAGAATGTATAGAGACGATTCTCGAATACGAAGGTTATCCTCTCAATATTAAGGATAGTCTTTTAAGAGGAGAAAAGTCAGAAGATATACTTAATAAGAATATCCCTTCGTCGCGTGCATTTGAAATCAAAAACTGCGATGATGATACGATAAAGTATTATCTTAATAAGGATATTCCGGTTATAGCAATGGCTGACAGCAATACAGTACTTATCGTCGGCTACAGCGATTCCGTATATGTATGGTTTAACCCTCAGACAGGTAACCTCATGAAAGTTAGTGTTGATGAGGCGGATAAATTCTATGCAAAATACGGCTACAGATTTGTAACATATGTTAAATGGGATTCGTAGAATCTCATATATTAAGGAGGCAAAAATGATACGTCAGGACTACAAGGAGATGCTTAATGCAAAATCGGTAATAAGAGAGATGTTTACTTATGCTACCGAGAAAGGAAAAGAAATAGGTTACGAGAATGTATTTGATTACAGCCTTGGTAATCCTTCAGTTCCTGCTCCCAAGGAATTCACTGAAACAATGATCAGACTTCTTCAGGAGTCAGACCCTGTTAAACTTCATGGCTACAGCCCTTCACCGGGAATCCCTTCAGTAAGAGCAGCTATAGCAGAATCACTTAATAAGAGATTCGGCATGAATTATACTATGGAGCATATCTTCATGGCTACAGGTGCTGCAGGTGCAGTTGCGCATGCTGTTAGATGCGTAACCAACCACGGAGACAAGGTATTAACATTTGCACCTTTCTTCCCTGAGTATATGCATTACATCAATGATACAGGAGCAGTACTTAAGGTAGTTCCTCCCAATCTCGAGAACTTCCAGATTAACTTTGATGCATTTGAAGAGATGCTTACATGTGATGTTCAGGCTGTATTAATCAATACACCCAATAACCCTTCAGGCGCTGCTTGTTCATCAACTACACTTAAGAAGCTTGCTGATATTTTATATAAGAAGCAGGAAGAGTACGGACATGATATTTTCATCATCTCCGACGAACCTTATAGAGAGATAGTATTTGACGGAGCAGATGCACCTTATGTATCCAAGTTCTATGACAATACATTAAGTTGCTATTCATATTCCAAGTCACTCTCATTACCCGGTGAACGTATCGGATATGTAGCAGTTAACCCCAAGTGTACAGATGCTGAATACATTGTTGGTATGTGCACACAGATATCAAGAGGTACAGGACATAACTGCCCTCCTTCAATTATTCAGCTTGCGGTTGCAGAGTGCTTGGATCTTACATCCGATTTATCTGTATATGAAAAGAACATGAATCTTATCTACAATGAACTTGTAAGACTCGGCTTCGAAGTTGTTAAGCCTTCAGGAACATTTTATATCTTCCCCAAGGCTCTCGAAGAGGATGCAAAAGCATTCTGTGAGAAGGCTAAAAAGTACAATCTGATTCTTGTTCCTTCAGATTCGTTCGGATGCCCCGGATACTTTAGAATGTCTTACTGTATTGAGACTGAAAAAGTAGAAAGATCGCTCGTTGCTTTAAGAGAATTTGTTAAGAATGAATATGGCAGAGAATAGGCTTTGTAGATAGTGCACAAGGCAAGTATATAATTTTCTCTAAAAGTATCCAAATGACAGAAATTACAACCGAATATTTGACAAAAAAGTTACTATAAGTTAATATTCCTTTATATGAGTTAGTTTTTCTATGTAAAATTTTAATAGTTTACCAAAGTAAATACACCATTATGTGGTGTGGAAGGAGAATTTGTTATGGCAGAAGAGAAGAAGATTACAACTACTGTAACTGTTAAGCCCATCGCTAAGGCAGTTGCAGCTAAGGTTGAAGAACAGAAGGCTGAGGCAGCTAAGGCAGCAGCACCTGTTGTAGCTAAGGTTGAGGAGAAGAAGGTAGAAGCACCTAAGGCAGCAGCTCCCGCAAAGGCAGCAGCACCTGCAAAGAAGGCTCCCGCTAAGAAGGCAGCTCCTAAGAAAGCAGCAGCTAAGAAGGCAGCTCCCGCAAAGAAGGCTGAAGCACCTAAGGCAGCAGCTCCCGCTAAGAAGGCAGAGGCACCTAAGGCAGCAGCACCTGCAAAGAAGGCAGCTCCTGCAAAGAAGGCAGCACCTGCTAAGAAGGCAGCTCCCGCTAAGGCAGCAGCACCTGCAAAGAAGGCAGCACCTGCTAAGAAGGCAGCTCCCGCTAAGAAGGCAGCTCCTGCTAAGAAGACAACAGTTGCTAAGAAGGCAACAGCTGTAAAGAAAGCAGCAGTTAAGAAGGCAACAACAGTTGCTAAGAAGGTTGCAGCAGTAGCTAAGAAGATCGAGACTAAGGTTAATATCTATGTTCAGTTCGATGACAAGTCATACAGCTATGATGATCTTTTAAAGATCGCTAAGGATGTATGGGTATACGACCTTGGTAAGAAGGCAGCTGATTTCAAGAGCGCTGAGATCTATGTTAAGCCTCAGGAGAGCACAGCTTACTATGTAATCAACGGTAACGTTGAAGGAAGCTTTGGCATCTAATTAGAATATTACTTGAATATATAGAAGAGACTCGAGCAATCGGGTCTCTTTTTGCACACGAGCGCATATGGAAATTTGCTGCTTTGCAGTATGCGGGCAGCGCTACGAGTAGGGCAGAATGGAATTCTCCCTACTCGATTTTTATATGCGCACTCCCGCACGAGGAAATTTGCTGCTACGCAGCATGCGGGAGGCGCGGCGAGTAGGGCAAGATAAATCTTCCCTACTCGATTATAAAGAATTATTTAGGAAAAAAGTGTTGACAGGAGTGATACTCGGTTGTATAGTATGAGATGTGGATATTAGCACTCGACACAAATGAGTGCTAACGATTATAAAAAAGGTTGATTATATGGAACTTGATGAAAGAAAAACCGTAATACTTCAGGCAATTATCAAGAATTATCTTGAGACGGGTGAACCGGTTGGTTCAAGAACAATATCCAAGTACACAGATCTTAATCTCTCATCCGCTACTATAAGAAATGAGATGGCAGATCTCGAAGAACTTGGATTCATAGTTCAGCCCCATACCTCAGCAGGTAGAATTCCCTCCGACAAGGGCTATCGTTTCTATGTAGATACGATGATGCAAGAGCATGAGAAGGAAGTCGAACAGCTCAAGGATGTATTGCTTGAAAAGGAAGAGAAGCTTGACCATATGCTCAAGCAGGCCGCTAAGTTAATGGCAATCAACACCAACTATGCGACCATGGTTACAGCTCCCAGAAGTTCGAATAACGCCATTAAGTTCTTACAGCTATCCAGAATAGATGATGCACATATACTTGCGGTAATAGTTATCGAAGGCAATGTAATCAAGAATACTGTTATAGATGTAGAAGAAAAACTTGATGATGAGACAATGCTCAAACTCAACATTCTTCTTAATACACATCTTAACGGACTCTCGGTTGAAAACATCAACTTAGGATTAATTACATCACTTAAGCAGCAGGCCGGTATATACGGTTCGATAATTGAAGATGTGATGGATGCTGTTGCAGAGACCATCAAAGAAGATGATCTTGAGATATATACATCAGGTGCCAACAACATCTTCAAGTATCCTGAGTTATCAGACAACCAGAAGGCCAGCGATTTAATTAACGCATTCGAAGAAAAGCATCTTCTTACACAACTTATAGATGAAGATGAGAGTGATAACAAGAATGAGATTAAGGTATACATCGGTGAGGAATCTCCGATTCAGACCATGAAGGATTGCAGTATTGTCACAGCCAATTATGAATTCGGCGATGGCATGCGCGGTATGATAGGTATCATCGGACCTAAGAGAATGGATTACGACAAGGTAGTCGGAACCATCAAGACGATTAAGTCACAGCTTGATACGATGTATAAAAAAGATGATAAAAAATAATCGTTAGCGATAACGAATTGAGGAGGAGATAGAAGTGGCAAACAAAAAGAAAAATGCCAAGTCCAAGCCCGAAAATAAAAATATTAATGAAGAGGCAGTAAAAGAAAAATTAAATGAAGAAGTTGCTGCTGAAGAAAAAGAAGAAGTAAAAGAAGAAGCTAAAGCAGATACAAACGAGAATGCTGAAGCAGAAGAAAACAAAGATACTTCAGAGGAAACCGGCGAAACAAAGAAGACAAAAGAGCAGGAAAAAATCGAAGAACTTGAAGACAGAGTTAAGAGACAGCTTGCTGAGTTTGAGAACTTCAGAAAAAGAACTGATAAAGAAAAGGAGCAGATGTTTGAAACCGGAGCTAAGAGTGTCTTAGAAAAGATTCTTCCGATAGTAGATAACTTCGAAAGAGGTGTTGCAAACATCAAACCTGAAGATGAGGATGACCCTCACGCAGCAGGTATGAAGATGATCTACAAGCAGCTTATGACAGAGCTTGAAAAACTTGAGGTTAAGCCTATCGAAGCAGTTGGATGCGAATTCAATCCTAACTTCCACAATGCTATTATGCAGGAAGCAAGCGATGAATACGAATCAGGTTTTGTATCCAAGGAACTTCAAAAAGGATATATGTATAGAGATACGGTACTAAGACACAGCATGGTTGCAGTAGTACCTTAGTATTAAAAAATATAATCAACTATCCACACAACAACAGAGAACAATCAGAGAACAATCCAGGAGGATAAAATCATGGGAAAAATAATTGGTATCGATTTAGGAACAACTAACAGCTGTGTAGCTGTTATGGAAGGTGGTCAGCCCACCGTTATCGCTAATACAGAAGGCGCAAGAACAACACCTTCAGTTGTAGCTTTTACAAAGACAGGTGAGAGACTTGTCGGTGACGCAGCTAAGCGTCAGGCAGTTACTAACGCAGAAAAGACCATCTCTTCAATCAAGAGAGATATGGGTACTGACAGAGGCAGAACAATTGATGGTAAGAAGTATTCACCTCAGCAGATTTCCGCTATGATTCTTCAGAAGTTAAAAGCTGATGCAGAAGGATATCTTGGTGAGAAGGTTACTGAAGCAGTTATCACAGTTCCCGCTTACTTCAACGATGCTCAGCGTCAGGCTACCAAGGATGCAGGTAAGATTGCAGGTCTTGATGTTAAGAGAATTATCAACGAGCCTACAGCAGCAGCTTTGGCATATGGTCTTGATAACGAAAAAGAGCAGGTTATCATGGTATACGACTTAGGTGGTGGTACATTCGATGTATCAATCATCGAAATCGGTGACGGTATCATCGAAGTTAGAGCAACAGCAGGTGATAACAGACTTGGTGGTGATGACTTCGACCAGAAGATTACAGATTACATTCTTGATGAATTCAAGAAGAAAGAAGGCATAGATCTTTCTAAGGATACAATGGCACTCCAGCGTATCAAGGAAGCAAGTGAGAAGGCTAAGAAGGAACTTTCTTCAGCTACAACAACTGATATCAACCTTCCTTACCTTACAGCTACAGCAGAAGGACCTAAGCACTTCGAGATGTCACTTACAAGAGCTAAGTTCGATGAACTTACACATGAACTTGTAGAGCGTACAGCAGGCCCTGTACAGAGAGCGCTTTCTGATGCAGGTATCACAGCAGCAGAACTTAGCAAGGTACTTCTTGTTGGTGGTTCAACACGTATCCCTGCAGTTCAGGATAAGGTAAAAGCACTTACAGGACATGAGCCCAGCAAGTCACTTAACCCCGATGAATGTGTTGCACTCGGTGCTTCTATCCAGGGTGGTAAGCTTGCAGGTGATGCAGGTGCCGGCGAAATCCTTCTTTTGGATGTTACTCCTTTGTCACTCGCTATCGAGACAATGGGTGGTATCGCTACAAAACTTATTGAAAGAAATACAACAATTCCTGTTAAGAAGAGTCAGGTATTCTCAACAGCAGCTGATAACCAGACAGCCGTTGATATCAATGTAGTACAGGGTGAAAGACAGTTCGCTAGGGACAACAAGTCACTCGGACAGTTCAGACTTGATGGTATTCCTCCTGCAAGAAGAGGTGTTCCTCAGATCGAAGTTACATTTGATATTGATGCTAACGGTATCGTTAACGTATCCGCTAAGGATCTTGGTACAGGTAAGGAACAGCACATCACAATTACTGCAGGTTCCAACATGTCAGATGATGATATCGAGAAGGCTGTAAAAGAAGCTGCTGAGTATGAAGCTCAGGATAAGAAGAGAAAGGAAGCTATCGATGCTCGTAACGATGCTGACTCTATGGTATTCCAGACAGAGAAGGCTCTTAACGAAGTAGGTGACAAGATTTCTGATTCAGAAAAGACTGATCTTCAGGCTGAAATCGAGAACGTTAAGGCTATCCTTGAGAGAACAAAAGATAAAGAGATGAGCGAAGACGAAGTTGGCGAACTTAAGGCAGCTCAGGAGAAGATGATGGAAAAGGCACAGGGTCTCTTCTCTAAGATGTATGAGTCAATGCAGGGCGCAGCAGGTGCACAGGGTGCAGGTCCTGACATGAGCCAGTTCACACAGGGTGCAGCTGACAATGGTCCTACAGATGGTTCAGAAGCAGGCGACTTCGGTGATTTCCGCGAAGTATAATTAATTAAAAGATTCAACATAGAATCATAAGTGATTGTGTCGGGGCGTAATGTCCCGACACATATTTCGATATATAATCCCTTGGAGGAAATTATGGCAGATAAGAGAGACTACTACGAGGTCCTCGGAGTAGATAAAAATGCAGATGAAGCCACTATAAAAAAGGCATACAGAGCTGCTGCAAAAAAATATCATCCCGATATGAATCCCGATAATCCGGAAGCAGAAGCCAAGTTCAAAGAGGCTACAGAAGCATACGGAGTACTGAGTGATCCCGATAAGAGACGTCAGTATGACCAGTACGGACATGCAGCATTTGACGGTGCAGCTGGCGGCGGAGCAGGCGGATTCGATTTTAACAGCGCTGACTTTAGTGATATCTTCAGTGACTTGTTTGGATTTGGCGATTTCTTTGGCGGCGGCAGACGTGCATCAAGAAACGGTCCCAGAAAAGGCTCAGATATAGTACAGAGAGTTCGTATCACTTTTGAAGAAGCAATCTTCGGATGTGAGAAAGAAATAGAAGTTAACGTTAAAGAAGAATGTAAGACCTGTAAGGGTACTGGCGCTAAGCCCGGTACATCACCTGAGACATGTACAACCTGTAGAGGTAAGGGACAGGTAGTTGTTACAACCAATTCATTCTTTGGACAGGTTCAGCAGGTACAGACATGTCGTGATTGTGGCGGTACAGGTAAGATTATAAAAGAGAAGTGTACCGATTGTAGAGGAACAGGATACACTACCATTAAGAAGAAGTATGCAGTTAAGTTCCCTGCAGGTATTGATGATGGTCAGTTGGCATGCAGAATCCCCGGTAAGGGTGAACCCGGCAGCAATGGCGGACCCAGAGGTGATATCCTTGTTGGTGCAGTAGTAGGAAGCCACTCAACATTCAAAAGAGACGGCATGAACATTTACTCTACAGTATCACTTCCTTTCTCAGTAGCTACACTTGGTGGTGAGATATTCATCGATACAGTGGATGGTAAGGTAGTATATGATATTAAGGCAGGTACACCTACAGATACTACACTTAGACTCAAGGGTAAGGGCGTTCCCAACGTCAAGAACAAGGATGCTAGAGGTGATCACTACGTTAAGTTAGTGGTTAAGGTACCTGAGAGATTATCTTCAGAAGCCAAGGAAGCGCTTCGTCAATTCGATGCATTAAGTGGCGATTATCTTAACGCTACCAAGAATGCAGCAAAGGACGGCATTCCTAAGGAAAAGAAGAAAAAAGGTTTATTCAAATAAAGGCTAGTTTTATAGGAGGAAAATAATGGCAGCAGCAGTAGCGTTTCTTTTAGCGCATATGGTTATTGTATTTATAGTTTTGGCAATAGTATTTTTATTCGTTATCGTACCCGCATACTTGATTCCTGCGATTTCACTTTATAATATTGCAAAGAATGCAGGACATCCATATCCCTGGTTAGCATTTATTCCTTTGGCTCAGACATTTTTGGAATATACTCTTCCCAAGAGAAGATACAAGGTATTCTTTATAGATACTGCTGACAGAAAGATGATGGGTATTTTGGTGTTATGTCTTGCTAACTTTGGAAGTGGTATTATTGCCGGACTCAATGTTATCCCTGCAATCGGTCAAATTCTCGATATTGCGCTTGCTGTTTTCCTTGCAGCGTTTAACTGGAGAAAAATGTATGATATGTTGAGAACAATCAGCATGGACCATGAGAATGCATTAATAGTATCAATTATTTCACTCTTTATTCCTTGGGTATACGCTATCGTTCTTCTTATCAACATGAAGAAGGAGCCTGAATTCGGATTCGGTAATTGGGCTACAACAGAGATAGAAGGCAAGGGCCTTGCTACAGCAACAGAGAAAGCAGAAGCACCTTCATCTACCGAAGAATAAAATATACTGATGATATAATTAGTTATTAAAACGTTAGATTAAATATTTTAAACAAAATTATAAGTGCAGTGAACATACAAATGTTCATTGCACTTTTTTATATCCAATGAGAAACTACATGAATACTTAAAAATATCACTGTGAAGATGTTAATAATGCGTGAAATGTAGTATAATAACTATGTATGTGCTGATAGAAAAAGAGGTGGAATTATGTCTCGAAAAGAATATAAAGGAATTAAGAATCTTCCAACAGGAAGAGCAAGCGATAATATCACAGAAGGCTGCATGGTATTGGAAGGTGGCGGCTGGAGAGGAGTATATACTGTAGGCGTTCTTGATGCGCTTATGGAGAGAGATATTAACTTAAGTGCAACTGTAGGTATATCAGCAGGCGGACTCTGCGGATTAGGATATACTACGGGACAGATTGGATGGGGTGTTCGTATCGACTTATTGTATCGTCACGATCCCAATTATTGCGGTAGAAAAGCATTCAAAAATGAGCATGGTATTACAGGCTTCAGATATCTATACAAAGATATCATGGAAAAGGAGACTCTGGATAAAAAGAAATTAAAAGAGACCAACAGACGACTTGTTGTAGGTGCTACAGACATGTACTCAGGCCGTACAAGATATTTTGAAAAAGGTAAGTGCAACCTCTCTGCTGCAGTATGTGCTTCAGCAAGCGTGCCTTACGTATCAAGACCCATCGTTATCGATGGTGTACCTTATCTTGATGGTGGTTGTTCTACCAAGGTTCCTTACTATTGGGCAAAAGAAAATGGCTACGACAAGATAGTTGTAGTTAAGACAAGAGAAAGAGGATATTGGAGAAAAGAAAAGAAGAGTCGTCTTGCAAGAGCGATGTATAGAAAATATCCTAACTTTATCAGAAGCATAGAGACAGCCCCTAAGAAGTGGAACGATCTTATGAAGCATCTTTATCGCGAAGAGGAAAAAGGCAATGTATTTATCATTGCTCCAAGCGAGAAGGTTAATGTAAAAAGATTCGAAGGCAATGTAGATAAGCTTGCACATCTTTACTGGCTTGGCTACAAAGATGGCCATGAGAATGCAGAAAAGCTTAAGAAATATCTTGGAATGGAATAGTCCAAATGGCAACCTGGAAATCACGAGGACTCAGGGGCTCTGCACTTGAGGAACTAATCAACAGAACCAATGAAAAATACAGGGAAGAAGGACTTGCTCTTATACAAAAGATTCCGACACCCATTACTCCGATAGAGATGGATCAGAGTACAAGACATATCACTTTGGCGTATTTTGATCAAAAGAGTACTGTCGATTATATAGGAGCGGTTCAGGGTATTCCTGTGTGCTTTGATGCCAAGGAAAGTAAGAACTCAACATTCTCTTTGCAAAACATTCACGAGCATCAGTACAAGTTCATGGAAGAGTTCGAAGCGCAGGGCGGCATAGCATTTTTCTTAATCTATTACACTGAACTTGATGAATACTATTATCTGCCTTTTGAATACCTTAAGTTATTCTGGGAGAGGGCTCAAAGCGGTGGAAGAAAGAGTTTCAGACATGATGAATTAAATCCCGCTTACATCATTCCGAGAGAGGACAGTGTGTTGGTGCCGTATCTTGAGACACTTAAGATAGATTTAGCAGATAGAGATTGAGAACAAAAAAGGTGAATTGTGAAGGGGCTGCGAATGTACAGTTTCCTCTGCGGCACGTTCTCACTCGTTGGCTCATGTAGCGGACACTAAGCTCGAAGCACGTAAAACGTACTTCTCGCTAAGTGCCGACTTTCGCCAAAGGCCGCTTCGGGAACAGTACATCCACATCCCCAAGTCAGGTTAAAAATTTATTACAACCACAGTTCGATTGAAATAGAAAAAATATATAGGTAGTGAATTATGAAGTGGAATAAGATTACAATCAAAACAATTACGGAAGCGGAAGATATAATTATCTGCTACATGGAAGACATCGGATTGGAGGGCGCTCAGATCGAAGATAAGATTCCCCTCACACCTCTTGAGAAGGAGCAGATGTTCGTAGATATTCCTCCCATCACAGAGGAAGATGACGGTATCGCATATCTTAACTTTTTTGTTGAAGAAGATGAGAATACAGACATCAACGAAATAGTTGCCAACGTAAAAGAAGAATTAAAAGCAATCGCAGAATTCACTGATATAGGTGAAGGAACAGTGATGTTATCACAGACTGAGGATATCGATTGGATTAATAACTGGAAGAAATATTTCCATCAGTTTTATATCGATGATTTACTTGTTATTCCCTCTTGGGAAGAGATTGAGAATCCTGATCATAAAGGTAAGATTCTTCATATCGATCCCGGTACTGCATTCGGTACAGGAGCACACGAGACAACTCAGTTGTGCATCAGACAGATTAAAAAATATGTAACTCCCGATACTGAGATACTCGATGTGGGATGCGGAAGCGGCATACTCGGAATCGTTGCATTGATGTATGGTGCAAAACATGCCAAGGGAACGGATCTCGATCCCTGCGCAATTGATGCATCAAATGAAAATCTTGAAAACAACGGTATATCAAAAGATGATTTTGAGATTATCATCGGAAATATTATTGATGACAAGTCCGTACAGGACTGGGCCGGATATGAGAAATATGATATTGTCGCAGCCAATATTTTGCACAACGTGCTTGATATCTTAACACCCGTAATCAAGAATCAGCTAAAGCCTGGAGGAATCTATATTACATCCGGAATCATTGATGAAAAAGAAGAGTTCATGCTTGATGTTATGAAACGAGAAGGCATGGAAGTATTGGAAGTGACAAGACAGGGTGAGTGGGTATCCATTACTGCACGTAAGCCTGCATAAACATAAGTAATTCATAATGATAAAGGTTTAAAATGTATCATTTTTTTGTAGACAGATCGAATATATTCGACAATACCGTCATTATCGACGGACCTGATTACAATCATATAAAGAATGTCCTTCGTATGAAAGAAGGCGAAGAGATATCTGTTGGCAACGGTGAAGATGAAAATGAATATCGTTGCATGATAGACAGATTCGAAGATGATAAGGTCTATTGTAAGCTTATGTTTGTTAAGGAAGCCAATGTTGAACTTCCCGCAAAAGTAACTCTTTATCAGTGCCTTCCCAAGGCAGACAAGATGGAACTTATCATTCAAAAGTGCGTAGAACTCGGCGTATCCGAGATAGTTCCTGTCGCATCAAAAAGATGTGTTGTAAAACTTGATGATAAAAAAGCATCCGGAAAAGTATCTAGATGGCAGGGCATAGCAGAAGCTGCAGGCAAGCAGAGTAAGAGAGCATATGTCCCTATTATTGGACAGGTGCTTTCATATAAGGATGCTCTAAAAGATGCCGCCAAGGCAGATATTAAGATTATCCCTTACGAGTTATCAGAGGATGTTGAATCCACCAAAAAGATATTTGAGAATATTAAGCCCGGACAATCCGTTGCTGTCCTTATAGGACCCGAAGGTGGATTTGAAGAAGAGGAAGTAGCTATTGCAAGAGAGGCGGGATTCACACCCATATCTCTTGGTAAGAGAATACTTCGTACTGAGACAGCAGGTATGACAGTTATGGCATGGCTAACATACTGTTTAGAAATACTGTGATTAAAGTATAGAAATATAAACCATAACAGAAAGAAAACTCTTTGATATTTAATATATCAAGTTTAAAGGTTTTAATAATATATATGGAATGTTACTTGGATAATTCAGCCACTACTCGTTGCTTTGATGAAGCAATCGCTGCAGTGAATGAAGAGATGAAAAATACATACGGTAATCCTTCGAGTCTTCATATGCAGGGTGTTAGGGCAGAGAAACTCATTAAGGAAACTCTTAGTATTATCGCATCAACTCTTAAGTGTGATGAAAAAGAAATTGTTTTCACATCGGGTGGAACAGAGTCCGACAACATGGCTCTTATCGGTGTTGCAAGAGCATACAAGAGAAGCGGAAAGCATATCATAACGTCCGGCATAGAGCATGAAGCAATCCTTGAGACATGCGCGTTTCTTGAGGAAGAAGGATATGAGATTACATATCTTCCTACAGACAATACAGGTGTTGTAGATCTTAAGGTATTGGAAGAATCCATTAGAGAGGATACAATTCTTGTTTCTATTATGGGAGTTAATAACGAGATAGGTGTTATTGAACCCATAGAAGCAATATCCAAGATTATCAAGGCTAAAAATCCTTCAACTTTATTCCATGTGGATGCTGTTCAAGCATACGGCAAGATTAAGCTCATACCCAAGAATATGGGCATTGATTTAATGAGTGTAAGTTCTCATAAGATTCACGGACCTAAGGGTACGGGATTTTTATATGTAAATAAAAAGGTTAAGATTAAGCCCATTATATTCGGTGGCGGACAACAGCGTGGTCTTCGTAGCGGTACTGAAAATGTATGTGGTATCACAGGCATGGGCGCAGCGATAAAAAAAGTATTTGCATCATTTGATGAAGATACCAAGCGTATGTATGAACTTAGAGAACACTTAATTAACAGACTTTTGGAAAATGAAGACGTGTTTATTAATGGTGCCGCGCCTCAAGGAAGTGCGCCTCATATAGTTAGTGCATCAGTAAAAAATGTCAGAGCGGAAGTGCTTTTACATGCGTTGGAAGATAAGGGCGTGTATGTGTCATCAGGTTCTGCATGTGCATCCAACAGACCATCCGTTTCCAAGACTCTTAAGTCCATAGGAGTTGAGAATGAATATCTTGATTCCACGATACGTTTTTCAATGTCCGTGATGACTACAAAAGAAGAGATAGATTATGCAGCCGATTGCTTTTCGGATATAGTTAGTAACCTTAGAAAATATGTCAGACGATGAGGACATTATATGCTACCTTTTTCTACAACGATTGTATTAAGTTTAATTGAGTATTTCTGCGTGACCATCTTGCACGTTATATATGCGTATGGTCATTTCTCGCTTGAAGAGACACTTTGGTCTGCGCTTGGTTTCATACCCATTCTTCTTACCATTCTTCTTTCCAGAACAGCTAAAAAAGAAAGCGTCATTGTCAGAGGCTTTTATATATCAATGCTCATTGTGAGCTACATGATTTCTTACAAGCTTGAAACACTTGGTATGTTAATCATGGTTTATTTTGCGGGAGCGTTGATGATAGCACTTCACTCCAACAGAAAACTCATGCTTGAATATTCCATCGTGTCATCAGTCATCATAACTGTAATGGCAATTTTCCAGATGGAAACAATCGACAAGGTATGTCCTTCGCAGCTTTACTATATCTACATGATTCTCTATGCATTCGGTATGGTAACGCTAGTCTTCATGACTAACGGTATCAAGAATTACAAGGAGAGAATGGAAGAGAAAAATGAAGAAGCGCAAAACGCTCTTGAAGCTAAGAGTAACTTCCTTGCAAATATGTCCCATGAAATCAGAACTCCTATGAATGCCATCTGCGGTATGGCACAGCTTTTATCCGAGGAAGATCTGGGTGAGACTGAAAACGAATATGTAGAGACAATACAAAAGTCTTCTGAAGGACTTTTATCAATCATTAACGAGATCCTCGACTTCTCCAAGATTGATTCCGGTAAGATGGAGATTAACGAGGATGAATATCATTTCAATTCACTTATACATGATGTATTAAGTATTATCGAATTCAGATTAAGAGATAAGTCAGTTAAGCTTGTTACGGACATCAGTCCTAACGTACCGAGAGTTTTAATCGGTGATGAACTTCGTATAAGACAGATTCTTATTAACCTCTTAAACAATGCGGTTAACTTCACATATAAGGGTAGCATTACTCTTAAGATCAGATGGATTCAACAGGGCGTTGGTACCGGTGTTATGGAAGTAGAAGTCAAGGATACAGGTATCGGTATCTCTGATGAAAACATGGGCAAACTTTTCAAAGCGTTTGGCCAGATAGATACAAGAAAGAATAGAAACGTTGAAGGTACCGGACTTGGTCTTGCAATTTCCAAAAACCTCCTCGAATTGATGGGTGGTGGAATCTGGGCAACCAGTGTTCCTGACTACGGTTCAACATTCAGTTTTTCACTTCCTCAAAAGGTTAAGGATAACAGACCTTCCAACTACGTTAACGATCACAATCTTATCGTCAGACAAAACGACGAATTCAAGATATCATTCAAGGCTCCTAATGCCAGAGTAATGATCGTCGATGATAACAAAGTTAACCTTCAGGTTGCTTTTGAGATTATGAAAAGATTCGGCTTTGAAGCTACAACGATTGATAATGGTGCAGAAGCTGTCAACAGAATAGAAGAACACTTAATCACATACGATATCATCTTCATGGATCACATGATGCCTTTTATGGATGGTGTTGAGGCAACAGAAAAGATTCGTGCTCTTGATTCGCAATACGCAAAAGAGATTCCTATCGTTGCATTAACTGCTAATGCTATTAAGGGTGTTGAGAGACAGTTTAAAGAGGCCGGTATGAATGATTATCTCTCAAAGCCCATTCATGTTAATCAGTTGAATGACATCTTGAAAAAATGGCTGCCTCTTGAAAAGCAGATTCGTGTTGTGGACGGCGAAGAGATGAAGCCTGTTCAGTCCGCAAAAGAACGTACGAAAGATGAGATGGAAGAAGATCTTATCGGAGCAGTTAAGGGTGTTAATGTTGAAAACGGTATCAGAAACTGCGGTGGAAGCAGAGGAGTGTATATTCGTATCTTACAGACATTCTCATCATCCAATCTCTCTTCGGGACTTGATACCTATTATGAGGCTCAGGATTGGGAGAATTATGAGGTTATGGCTCACTCCATCAAGGGTGCATGCAGAAACATAGGTGCCGATGTATTGGCCGACAAGGCTTTTAAACTGGAGACTGCCGGCAAGCAAAAAGATATAGAATACATCAAGAAGAATCATGACAGTTTCTCAGATGAATATAAGGAGCTTATAAGCTGTATCACGAGGGCGATAATCGACAATATGACAGCAGCCAAGTTGGAGGGCAATTGATTGCCAAAATGCCTATAATTTAGTATAATATAGGGATGCAATAAATGACTTACCAGGGGGATTTATGTTTAAGATTGCAATATGTGATGACGAGATGACGTCATTAATGATCAACAGGGCTCTTACAGAGCAGGTTTTGGAAGAAGAACACATCGAATATCAGATTACTACATTCGAAGATATGTACACGATGATGAAGGGTGTTCTCGATGACAATTCGGATTTCGATCTTCTTTTATCAGACATTCTTGCTGTGGGAATGAATGGTATTGAAGCAGCAGAAGAGATTAGAAGACTTGGTGATAAGTTACCCATCGTTTTCATCTCATCAACTGCAGAATATGCGCTTGACGGATACAGAGTCAATGCACTCAGATATCTTCAAAAGCCGGTGCAGATTGACAAGCTTAGAGAAGCACTTCTCGAAGCATACAGCAACATAGGAAAGAAGCGTACAGAGTATCTCTCATTCCAGGTTGCTGATAAGTTTTACAAGGTTAATTATGACGATATTATCTACCTTGAGAGTATGGGTAGAGATACATATGTGGTTACCAAGACTGAGAGTATCACAGTACATGCCAAGTTCTCCGACATGGAGAACAAGCTTCCTTCTGACAGATTCGTAAGATGTCACAGATCTTACATCATCAACATGTCAGAGGTTAAGGATATTGCTCGTTACAGATTCTTAACCAAGGGTGGAGTTGAGATTCCTATCAGTCAGCTTCAGTATGCAGATGTGAAGCAGTCATTTATAGATTTTGAAGGGTAACCGGGAAGGATACACTCCCAGATGAGTAATCAGTCTAACAAGACGTATTTGATAAAATACGGCGAGATTTTTCTAAAAGGCAAAAACAGATATATCTTTGAAGATGCTTTGGTGGCGCGTATTACCGAGGCACTTGAGAGAGTGGAAGGCGAGTTTAGAGTACATAAGTTTCTCGCAAGAATATATGTCGAGAGCGATACGGATTTTGATGAAGATGAATTACTTGGTGCCCTTACCAAGGTATTCGGTATTACTGCTATCTGCCCAACTCTTGTTCTTGAAGATAATGGATTTGATGACTTAAAAGAACAGGTCGTTAAGTACATTAAGGATACTTACGAAGATACCAATTTTACATTCAAGATGCTTTGCAAGAGAGCAAGAAAAAATTATCCTGTGGATTCACAGGAGATGAATTGTCTTCTTGGTGAAGTTCTTCTTGATGCTTATCCCGGATTAAAGGTTGATGTACATAATCCTGATGTACTTATTAAGGTCGAGATAAGAGAGAGAGTATATGTGTATTCCAAGTCGATACCCGGACCCGGCGGTATGCCGGTTGGCACGGCAGGCAATGCCATGGCACTTTTGTCCGGCGGACTTGATTCGCCCGTAGCTGCATATATGATTGCTAAAAGAGGCGTTAAGATAGAGGCTGTATATTTCCATGCACCTCCTTATACATCCGAGAGAGCTAAGGAAAAGGTTGTTGACCTTGCTAAAAAGATCTCCGTGTATACAGGTAAGATGAAACTACATGTAATCAACTTTACCGATATTCAGATGGCGATATATCAAAAGTGTCCGCCCGATGAATTGACGATTATCATGCGTCGATACATGATGAGAATTGCTGAGCATATTGCGAAGGAAAATAAGTGCATCGGTCTTATCACAGGCGAGAGCATCGGACAGGTTGCAAGCCAGACCATGCAGTCACTTTTGTGCACCAATGCAGTATGCGAGTTGCCGGTATACAGACCGCTTATAGCATTTGATAAGCAGGATATTGTCGATATAGCCGAGAAGATTGATACTTACGAAACCAGCGTCTTGCCTTATGAAGATTGCTGTACGATATTCGTTGCCAAGCATCCGGTAACCAAGCCGATCCTCGGCGTTATTGAGATGCATGAACACAATCTTGATGATTGTATAGAAGAGATGCTTAACAAAGCTATCAATGAGAGAGAGGTAATCGACATTTAAGGTGTCGCTTACCCTCTTTTTGACTTAAGTATTTTTGGAGAGGATTGAATAATGATTAAAAAACTGTTTGCAAAAAAGAATGTGATTAAGGCAGTAGCCATGCTTATGTCCATTTCGTTTTTATCATCGACATTTGCATGTATTCCTTCGATTAATGAAATCACAGGAAAAGGCAATGACAATACTCAAGCCAACATCATTGGAAATACGGGCAATGAAGATGATGGAGAGAATGGAGAGGATGACAACAGCGAAAATGAAACTGATGTTAAAAAAGAATACACTCATGATTTTTCAGTAAAAAACGAGGCTTCATTTGCTGCCAGAGTTCAAGGTGTATATAAGCTTACTTACGATGATTCAACAAGTGAAAATGGTGATGAGGCAGATGCTCATGAAGTCGAGATATATGCTGTAGGTGATAACCTCTATGCGATGTATTCCGGACTTGGATACATTGGAGTTGAGTTTTTCCCTGCCGGTGACATCGGTTTTGATTCAGAGGTTGCAACATCAATTAAGGTTAATGCGGTTTCTTTTAGTTCACAATCCAACATGGGACACTATTTCAATAATGGTTACCCCACAGAAACTACAATTACGATAGATGGAGATAATCTTATTTTTGATGATTGTCCTGACAGGGATTTCTTCATACTTGATAATTGCAAGCTCGAGAGAATCGATAGAGATATGGGTTATCTTGGTAACTTTGATTACAAGTCAGATATTTACAAGGCAGAAAAACTTGCAAAAGATGCAGGAATAACAACTATTGATACTCCCAAGGAATTAATAGGTGGCTGGATGATTCTCGGTGATATTGATGCAGGTGTGGCGTTTGAATTTACTGAAGATGGTCTCGTACAATCGTATTTAAAAAATATGGACGAGGAAGTGTCTCTTTTCAGAGGTACTTATGTAGTAGCCGAAAACAAGGATAAAGGCTGCTATGATATCTTGATGAGTATGATGAAATTTGGAGAAGGTTCACATCCTTATCAGTATAAGATTAGTTTCAATTGGTATGAAGATGGAACAGATAGTTTCACAGTTACACGTGATGATACCTTATGGGATGAAGATGCCATATGGGAAGGAGCTATGCTCTTTAAGATGGAAAATCCTGCAGAGGTTATGACCGCTGGTATCAATACATCCGAAGAGTATCTTTCAAGACCCAGAATGTTTGGTCACTATGTATCAAGTGACGGTTGGTCGTTAATGTTAGATGGTAGAGAATTTAGAATATTTAATGCAGCCAATCCTGCTGATGCTACCATATGGTACGAAGGATATTTAAGCAAAGGTGATACCAATACAGAGTTAATTCTTTATCCCGACATGGGTGAGGATGATACTACATACTACGGATATTTGGTTGAAAATGATGACTACTCCATAGATGTGTATGAAGCATCTACAGGCAAGACTAAAAAATATAAATAGATAGCGTTTTAGAGCTAGAAGGGCAGATATGGAATCAACATTAAGAAGAACATGGTCTGAGATAGACTTGGATGCTCTGATTTACAATTATCGAACAATTAAAGAAAAGATTGGTAAAGATGTTAAGTTCTTAGGTGTTGTAAAAGCTGACGCGTACGGACATGGCTCCATCAATGTAGCCAAGACTCTCGAAGAAGAGGGTGCAGATTACTTGGCAGTAAGCAGCATAGACGAAGCAATGGAACTTAGAGTCAATGGCATCAAGATGCCGATATTGATCTTAGGACATACACCCAAGGAACAGGTCTCCAGACTTATCGAATATGATATTACCCAGGCTGTTACTTGTAAGGCTAAAGCTGTTGAGTATTCTGAAGAGTCGGTTAGAATCGGTAAGACACTTAAGATTCATATCAAAGTAGACACAGGTATGTCGAGACTTGGATACCTCTGCGAAGGCGATTATTTTGACAATGGCGTTAAAGGCATCTGTGAGGCCCTCAATATGCAGGGACTTGATGCAGAGGGTATATTTACCCACTTCGCAGTATCTGACGAATATGGCGAAAAAAACGACGAATATACCAAGAAGCAGTTTAAGCTTTTTACCGATGTGATTAGTGAAGTGGAACGCATATCTGGAAGAAGATTCAGAATAAAACACTGTGCCAATACAGGTGCGGTTGCAAGATTTCCCGAGACATATCTTGATATGGTTCGCCCCGGGCTTCTTTTATACGGATACGGTGAGTTTGCTAAAAAGATGGGACTTAAGCCTGTAATGAATCTAAAGACAACAGTATCGACGATTAAGATATATCCTGAAGGAACGCCGATTAGTTACGGCGGTATATTCGTAACTGATAAGACAACAAGAGTCGGAGTTCTTCCTTACGGATACGCTGACGGATTCTTAAGAAGTTTATCCAATAAGTGCTCACTTATGACCAAGGATGGTCCTGCAAAAGTATGCGGCAAGATATGCATGGATATGTGCATGATTGATATAACAGGCATGAACAATGTCGAAGTCGGAAGTGAGATAGAAGTATTCGGTAAGAACAATTCAATCGATACACTTGCAGAGATAGCAGGTACGATTCCTTATGAGTTAACATGTGCGGTTAGTAAGAGAGTGCCGAGAATGTACATTAAGGATGGAAAGATTATCGATCAGGAATTAATGTTACGAATGTAGTAGTAAGTAAGTTTTTCATCAAAATATTTAGGAGAGCACATAGATATATGTTTAGAATCACAGAGAATACTAAGATAGGCGAGTTACTTCGCAATATGCCCGAGGCAGCAGAGATTTTGGCACAGATGGGTATGCATTGCCCCACATGTCCTTCTGCTCAGAATGAGACATTGGAAGAAGCTTGTGACGTGCATGATATGGATGTTGAGGCGCTTATAGAGGATTTAAAAGGTTTTCTTGAGAACATGTAAATAAATAGGGGGATTACATGAAGACATTAATTAAAAATGCAAAATTAATCAATGTATTTACTGAGTCAATCGAGGATACCAACATACTAATCGAAGGCTCCAAGATAATCGGAGTTGGCGATTATTATACCGATAATGATGCCGATAAGGTTGATGATGTCAAGGGCAGATACGTATGCCCCGGATTCATTGACGGACATATACATATCGAGAGTACTATGATGGTACCTCATTCACTTGCCAAGAGTGTACTTCCTCATGGTACAACAAGTGTTGTTACTGACCCTCATGAAATTGCCAATGTATGTGGTGTTGACGGAATAAAGTACATGCTTGAGATGAGTGAGAACATCCCTCTTCATGTATATGTAATGATACCTTCATGTGTACCCGCAACATGCTTTGATGAAGCAGGTGCAGTACTTCATGCGGAAGACATAGAAGAACTCTATGATGAGAAGCGTGTAATAGGACTTGCTGAGATGATGAATTATCCCGGTGTTATCTATAACGATGCACCTACCATGGATAAGATTCATTCATGCCTAAATAAGGGCTATCAGATAGACGGACATGCTCCCATGCTTAAGGGTAAGGACCTTGATAAGTATGTGGCAGCAGGCATTCATACAGATCATGAGTGCTCAGAATTTAAGGAAGCAAAAGAAAAGATTGCCAAGGGCCAGTGGATAATGATTCGCCAGGGCTCCGCAGCTAAGAATCTTGAAAAGCTTTTACCTCTTTTTGAAGCTCCTTACTATTCAAGATGTCTTCTTGCAACGGATGACAGAAACCCTGCAGATATCTTGGATGAAGGTCATATCGACAATATCGTAAGACTTGCTATTAAGGCCGGAAAAGATGCTATAAGAACCATCAAGATGGCATCACTTAACTCGGCACTTTGTCATAATCTCGCATACACGGGTGCGATTGCGCCGGGCTTTGATGCAGATATATTAATCCTTGATGACCTTAATGAAGTTAAGATTAAGGATGTATATTCGCTTGGTAAAAAAGTAGTATCGGATGGCAAGACACTCGAATTTGATATACCTGAAGCACAGGATATGATTACCGGCAGTGTAATGAATTCATTCCACATGAAGGATGTCAAAAAAGAAGATTTCTTTGTGGAAAAGAAGAACGGTAAGGTTAGAGTTATAGAGGTAATTCCGGGAGAAATACTTACCAACGAATTGAATTTAAATCTTAACTTTGACAACAATAATGGTATCGATATAGAAAAAGATATTTTAAAGATTGCTGTTATTGAGCGCCATAAAAACACAGGACATAAAGGTGTTGGATACATTAAAGGTATCGGACTAAAAAGCGGTGCTCTTGCAGGAAGCGTATCACACGATTCACACAACCTTATAGTTATCGGTACCAATGATGAAGATATGGCGGTAGCTGCAAATTATATAAAAAAGATTGGCGGTGGCTTGGCAGTTGTTAAGGATGGCGAAGTACTTGCCAAGGTTAAGCTTTCTGTAGCTGGACTTATGAGTACTGACTCTGCAGAAAAGATTGCAGAGGACAATAAAAAGCTTAGAGTTGAGGCTAGTAAACTTGGAGTAAGTGAGAAGATTGAGCCATTTATGAATATGGCATTCGTTAGCCTTCCCGTTATTCCTGAATTAAAGATGAGCACCAACGGCCTTGTTAAGGTAAGCCAGTTTAAGAGAGTGGAATTATTTACTGAGGACTAGATTAGAAGACTGGATTAAGGAGATTGGAATGATATACAGATCGCTTGCATTAGCCGGCATGGCGATATTCTATATATTATATTTTTTCAAACTGTTCTCTCAAAAAAAGAAGGGAATAGATACATATAAGTTAGGCAAAAAGTCAGATAAGAAAAAAGGAAGTAAGATTGAAACGGCATTAAAAATTGTTACCTTCATACTTCCGGTTATAGAACTTGTAAGCATCATTGTCGGACGCTCTTATTTACCCATCATGGGCAAAGTATTGGGAGTGTATCTCATAATCGGAGGAGATATCATTTTCCTCTACGCGTTAGTATCCATCAAGGATTCGTGGAGAGTCGGAGTTGGAAGTGATGAAACCGATAGGAAGCTTGTGACGAATGGAATATATGCATATTCCAGAAATCCGGCGTTTTTGGCATTTGATCTTATATACATTGGCGTAGTGTTAATGTATTGTAACATACCATTAATTGTCTTTACGCTTATTGTTATGGTTATGCTTCATCTTCAGATTCTTAACGAAGAGAAGTTTTTGGAAAGTATAAAAAAAGAAGAATATCTTGAATACAAAAAACATACAGGAAGATACATAGGATACAAGGAATTCTCATTCCAGTCCGTCAGAATGTTCGCTTACTTCTTCCTTTTCGTGTGGTGTATTTTTTACATTATCACGCTTGTATGCTATGCGGGTATATTCCTCTCCTGGATATGGATTTGGCTACTTATAGGCGCATTTGCATTTCTAAGGTTTATGATGCTTAAGCTTACAATTGATCGCGATAAGAGACTTAGAGTCCCTAAGCCGATTAAGATTATCTATTATGTGTTATTCTTTATATCACTGATTGTATTTTTGTTTGTAGAGACCAATATTTTTGCATCCATGAATGCAACACCCAAGAAGGATTTAAAGTACGTTATCGTTCTTGGGGCAGGATTAAATGGTACCACTCCTTCGATACCTCTAGTTAAGAGAATAGAAGAAGGATATCAGTATATGTCCGATAACCCGGACACTATACTTATTGCATCGGGTGGACAAGGATTTAATGAGTCAATCAGCGAAGCTGAATGTATAAAAAATGAACTCGTTCGAATGGGAATAGACGAGGACAGGATTATCCTTGAAGATAAGTCAACAAGTACAATAGAGAACCTTAAGTTTTCTATGCAGATAATAGGAGATCCTAATACTGAGGTTGGTATTATAACCAACAGCTTTCATGAATATAGAGCGAAACTGATTGCAAAAAGTGTGGGATACGAGAATGCTTATTCCGTACCTGCGATTACATTATTCCCGGTTGGAATACACTACATGCTTCGAGAGTTTTTCGGAGTGGTTAGACTGTGGTTAGAGCTTAAACAGATTGTGTTTTAAGGAGAATTAAATGGCTGAAATTAAAAGATTACACATGGGGAAAGCACAGTGTGCAATTGACCTTGGAGACGGAAGTGAGAGAGGCGAGTATGTAGATCAGGATTACATCCTTAACACATTAGGACGTCCTGTAAGAGCGATATCTCTCATGACTTCATATTATCCTCTTGATGAGGGATTTCCCAAGAGAGCACACGATGCATTCGCTGACAGCAACATTACGTTCCAGTGGGATTATCCCTATGATGATTATGAGACATATAAGGGTGGCTTAATTGGCGACAAGGAAGCCGAGCCTTTTAACTGGATGAGAGATGTAAGACGTCATGGTATGGATGTATGTCTTACCATTACTATGGATCCTCATCTTGATGATAAGCATATAGAGGCGATTGCTGATGACCTTGCAACTTTTGGCAGAGTAATGCTTAGAGTTAATCATGAAGCTACAGGCGACTGGTTTGCTTTTGTAAAAAGAGCATCTTACGAAGAAGTAGCCGCATTCTATGCAAGGGTATGCGATATATTCCATGAAAGAGCTAAGAACGTTAAATTGATTTTGTGTCTAGATGGTTTCAAAGAACATGGAGATGAAAAGCTTAACATGGAGGATATCTTTGCTGAAGCAATTAAGAAAACGGATATCTTTTCAATAGACAGATATATGTCACTTCATTGGGGATGGCCTTATGATGTGGCTACAAAAGAAACCAAGAATTACTACAGAGAAAAAGTTGAAAACATATATACTAACGGCAAGAGAGCATCAAAAAGATTCGCAACCGTGGCAGGTGAAAAGAGAATTATGGTTCTCTCTGAGATGAATGCTGACGGTGATGTAACAGGCCCTTACGAGCAGTGCGATATGCTCAAGGAATTCTGCGACATGGTTAAGAATGATGAAGAAAAGTGGCTTGATGCATATACTTTCTATCAGTTTAGAGACAGAGGGCGACTTGGTCTTGAGACAGAAGATCCCAATAATCAAAATGTAGGAATCAAGTTGCCGCTTTTAGATACTTTTATCGAGATAATAAATGATGAGTATTTCAAACAGCCAATCGATATTGAGGGCGACGAGACAATTCCTGTTAAGTTAAGATGGGGATCAGCAGAAGATTCCGACGGTGTGGGAGTTGAGATTCCTGTAGAAGATGAACCTGTATTTTTTGAGGCGTATTTTGAAGATGAACTTGAAGATGCCAATCTTTTAATGGAGATTAACGACAGATGGTTTTACAAGGCTAAGGGCGTTAAGTTCGTGGATTTCATGCCTGCATTCTTTGGTAAGAACGTTAAGGGTAAAAACCTTACACTTAAGATATTCGCTCCCCCTGCAACAGGCGAAAACGATGCCACACAGGGCGACGATTGGAGAGAGAATTATTATTACACATTAACCAAGCTTCCTAAGATTAGACTAGAATATAAGAGTGTACTATAAATAGAATTAACAATTTTTTAAAATATATATTATTGTTAATAAACCAATAATGTTGTATTATCTGTTAAACGTATTTTTTTGCTTGAGATAGATACAAAAAAATTATTAGATTTTTAAACATATGGAGAGAAAAATGGACAGAATCATTACCAGTCTTCTTGAGACAGATGCTTACAAGTTTTCGATGGGACAAGCTATATACCATCAGTTCAGTGATTATAAGACTACGTGGGATTTTAAGTGCAGAAATACTGACGTACACTTTACTCCTGAGATGGTAGAGGAGATTAAGAATCAGATCAAGTTATACTGTGATCTTAGATTCAACGAAGAGGAACTTGAATACCTTCATAACATCAAGTGGATCAAGGGTTCATATGTTGATTTCTTAAGGCTCTGGAAGCCCAGATTTGATGATTTTGAGATTAGCAATAAGGCTGAGTGCGGCCTCTCAATCGAGACCAAGGGAACGTGGCTTAATACATCCATGTATGAGATTCCAACCCTTGCCATTGTTAACGAAGTATACTTCAGAATGGCATATGATTATAACGAGCTTATTGCAAGCTTCAAAGAGAGACTTGATGATAAGATAGCCAAGCTTGAAAACGGCGAGTATGATATCAGCGCATTCTCAGAATTCGGTATGAGAAGAAGACTCTCTGCAGAAGCTCAGGATATGGCAGTTAAGAGACTTAAGGAATGCAAGCCTGTTAACTCTAAGTTCGTTGGTACAAGTAATGTATATCTTGCTAAGAAATATAACATCACACCTGTTGGTACTATGGCACATGAATGGATTATGTGCGTTGGACAGGGTAATCACAAGCATAACCCCGCATATTCCAACTGGTATGCACTTGATGCATGGGTTAAGGAATACGGTGTGTTAAACGGAACAGCACTTACTGATGCTATCACAACCAAGTGCTTCCTTAAGGACTTCCAGTTGACTTATTCAACACTTTTCAGTGGTGTTCGTCATGACTCAGGAGATCCTTATGATTGGGGCAATATGATGATTGAGCACTACAAGAATCTCGGCATCGATCCTACAACCAAGACGCTTCTTTTCAGCGACAGCCTTGACTTTGAGAGAGCAACTGCTATCAACAAGTACTTTAAGGGTAAAGCAAAAGTTGCATTCGGTATCGGAACATACATTGCCAATGATACATCTGCACCGGCTCTTAATATCATTATGAAGACCACTGCTTGTAACGGTATGGATGTTGCCAAGATATCTGATGTTGAGGGCAAGGGTATGTGTAAGAATCCTGATTACATCCATTACCTTAAGAGATGTATTGAGTGGAGACTTTCTCATCAGGACGATTTACTCAGATAAGAAAAAAGAATTAATAGTTCAAGAGAAAAAAATTATCCTATGAAATTTAACTAATAAATAATTGTTAATTAGTGGATAAGAAGAAAGGATTATATAATGGAATATACATACAAGACTCAGGGCGTATGTGCTCAGCAGATTAAGTTTGATATAGATGGCGACAAGATTTCTAACATAGAATTTTACGGCGGTTGCAATGGTAACCTCAAGGCTATATCGAAGCTTGTAGATGGCATGAGCGTTGATTATATTGAGAGTAAGCTTAAGGGCAATACTTGTGGGTTCAAGAGTACCTCATGCGCAGACCAGCTTGCCATAGCTGTAAGAAAAGCATACGAAGAACAAAACAAATAATTGAAATAAAATACTATAAAAAAGAAGAAGCCGGGTCTCATTTGAACCCGGCTATTTTTATCTTCTTGAATGTTATAATCAGTTTGATTATTTGTTGTTTGAATTATTAATCCATTATAACCTGTCTGATGAAATTGATTTTTCCATCTCTGTCGAAGCCTATATGAAGGAAACTGAAAGTGGTTGAATTAGGATCGTTCCAATCCATTTTAGGTACTTCATAGTGTGTAAATTCATCAGCTTCGGTAAGAGTTTCTACATAAGGATTATAGTAATCATCATTGAAATACTTTACCATATAATCCATTCCATCTGTTTCAAAGTCATCATAGATATCCCCGTTTTCAGGAATATGAGAGAATTTAAAATCATCAGAGAATTCAGCAGTATATAATGCAGGATCGAATTCCTGAGGACCTTCGGGACCGCTTATTGAAGCATGCTGGAATAATAACTTCTTGGGTGTTTCACCCTTCTTTCCAACGAACCATGCTCTTACCATAAGTGTATGGTCGGTAGGATTATCATCATTGAAAAGTGTGGGAGTAGTATTTGCATCATCGTAGTAGTAATAATCAACATCAAGCAAATCGTATGAACCCAACTCTGCCTGATTCCACTGAGCTGAGTAGAAGCAATCAGCAACGATTACATAGGTCTTATCGTATACTTGCTCGATGCACTGTATTACTCTTGCAAATCCGTTATCTCCTGATTCTACAACTTCGAGGGAAGCAAGATTGTTAGGAACATCAATGAAATCGGAAGGATTACCGGTATAATATTTTTTAGTTTTAGAAGCCTGCTTGGTAAATAAGGCTGAGTCTGTAACTGCCTTAGGATCTTCGTTAATATCTACTGTTATATCATAAGCATCCTGAACATATGCTCCGTTACCTTCGCAGTAAAGCAATGAAAAACTAAGCTTTTTGTCTTTTATAACTCCGTCTTTGATTACAGGATATGATATGTATTCATCTATTCCTTCAGGTGCTATTGCATAGTCCAAATAATAAAGCTTATCGTTGATGTAATCATACTGACAGATGGAACCATCACAAGTGTTGTTATCAGCCATGAAGATGTAGAGATTATTCGCATCCACAGCAATAAGTTCGTTGTACACATTGGTTCTGTCCATTTTGTAGGAAGCTACTTCTTTGCCTGCGTCGTATATTGTATAAGCATCACATGTTTCAGGTTCAAAAGTATCTGTTACTATGAATCTGCCATCCTCTGATGCTGCTTTGATATAACCTTTTCCAACATCTTCTAATGCACCTGTTGATAAATTGGCTCTATATAAGAGAGGGTGGGGATATCCCTCTGACCACTCATATCTTGTAGAGTAGATATAGCCATCATAGTAATATAACTCGCCCTGGCCCTGATCTTCTTCCTTGGTTACAGCCACGATTTCATCGGGCTTATCGGGTGTGAAGTAGCATATTGTGTTGCCGTATCCACCATCACCGCTTGATAAAAAGTTTCTTTTGGACGCGACAGTTTTAATACCATATTCAGCGTACTGACGGAAGTATATTTTTCCATCGACACCTACGAAGAAGCTACCGTTATTGGATACGCCTGCATAGATATCTTCTTCCACATCAACTACAGGTTCAGGATCAACTTGAGGCTCAGTATTAAGAGTAGCCTGAGCGTTCTCATTACCTTTTCCTGTAAGTTCTGCAAGATCGCAACCGGCAAATGCTGTGAGGGTTACGAATGCAAGAATTGTACATAAAATTCTACGTTTCATCGTAATAAGTCTCCTTACACATATATAAAAGTTAGTTTTTTACTCGACTCAAAGCATATTTTATAATAAATCTTCAAATAGTTCAATTAAACATAAATAATGCAGTATAGATGTAGAATTAGTCGCTATACACAGAAAGGACATTATTTTATAATATAATTTAATTGAAACGAGGAACCGATTGAATAATATAGGTGATTAGCATGAATGGAAATTTCTACGGTTGGTACTTAAAATGTCAGTCCAAGGAAGATACGGTAGCACTTATTGCTGCAAGGCATGAGAATGCAGGTAAGAAGACTTGCTCACTTCAGGTTATTACCGATGATGGTGCATACGTAATCGATATTCCAAGGGATGAATATAAGAAAAGTAAAGAGTGCGTTAAGATAGGCAACAACAGCTTCGGTATTAACGGAATCTATGTCAATATGAATTCCAAGGATGTTATTATTAAGGGACGATTGTCATTCGGTCGTATAACTCCGCTAAAATACGATATTATGGGACCCTTTGCATTGGTTCCTTTTATGGAATGCCGTCACTTTGTAAAAAGTATGAGACATGTTGTTAACGGTAATCTTACAATTAACGGCAAAAAGTATGTCTTTGATAATGCAGTGGGATATATAGAAGGTGATTCCGGAAGATCTTTTCCGAGGGATTACATCTGGACTCAATCATTATTCCATGGGGGCTCCTTGATGCTCTCAGTCGCAAATATCCCAATGGCGGGTTTCGAGTTTACCGGAATAATCGGTGTTATTTACTATAGGGGTAAAGAATACAGATTTGCAACATATCTTGGCGCTACAGTGAAAAAACTTGGAGATAACAGTGTCACTGTTAAGCAGGGATGCATGGAACTTGAGGCGACACTTATTGAGCCTTCTTCTTTTGGACTTAACGCTCCTTGTAACGGAAGTATGGTTCGAACAATCAGAGAGAGTGCTTCATGCAAAGCATCATACAGATTCAGAATAAAAGGAAAAACAGTATTCGCATTCAAGACCAATAGGGCTTCTTTTGAATACGAATACTGATATTACCAATACATCTATGTAGATAAATAGATAGATTTAGCAGGAGAGAAGTTCGTTGAATGAAGACACAGCGTAGTTATCAGTCATTCCTGCGATGAAGTCTATAACTGCGCGATAATACAGCTCCTTCGTTTCGAGGCGGCTGTATATTTTTTTATTCTTGGTATTCATTGCTTTTTTAAGATAGTAATCAGGATATGTTTCATCTATATCAACGTAACAACATACCCAATTGGCAAACTGCTTTACGAAGTCATGATTATAAAAATCATCGGCTAACAATTTAGCCAAAGTATCTTCTCCTTCATAGAGATTCTTAAGATACTCGAATAATGAATTGATTATCAATTTTGCATATTCATTATAAGGTTTTAATCTGTCGTTAAGATATATTCTTCTATAGTTGAATTCCTTGATTTCCATCAAGTTTTCATGCATCTTGTCTGAGAATCTGAGTCCCTTTTCAGGACTTGAATTCTCGCATATATCAACAATCATGCTGTGTGTGATAACAGTGGTATTAACAGCACTTTTATTACATTTTTCAGCAATCTTTCTGAGCTGCTTTAAGTCGTCATTATTAAAGTACGAGAGTCTCTTGGCATCCTCTATATCTCTTCCAAGATATGCAATCTTATCAGCCAATTTTACGACGCATCCTTCCCATGTTACGGCATTATACATACCTGCTTTTTCAAAGTTTGCAAGGTCCATATAATCATCTCTTGGGAAGAGCCCATTATCATCCACTTCGCCGCAATGAGAGATAATTCCATCTCTTACAGCATAGGTTAAATCGAGGTTCTTTTTGTTGTCTTCCGGATCCATGAGAAGCTCAAGATTATCAACAAAGTACACGCCATTTTTCTCATGCCAAAAGTCATCATTTAGGTTCTCTTTTGTGAGTGAACGAATAATGGATTCACCACTGTGACCAAAAGGTGCATGACCTATATCATGACCGATTGCGATGGCTTTTGTAAGCTCGTCATTAAGGCCAAGAGACCTTGCAATAGTGGAACTTACGGACTCGACATGTGCTACATGCTCAATACGTGTGCAGATATGATCATTACCTGCTCCGTTAAAAAAGACCTGTGTCTTATGCTTAAGTCTTCTGTATCCAAGTGAATGAAGAAGACGAGTATAATCTCTGGCAAATTCGCTACGTATATCAGAATCCCTCTTATAGAGTTCCCTTTCTCTTTTTATCGCTTTCTCATAATTGGGATTGTCCTTATTCATTGCGTAAGATGCAAACTTTTTATTATCCATATAATTACCCCAAATTCACTATTTAATCACTACTTTTGAGTATAATATTTTAACCTCTCTTTTTCAAGTAAAGTAAGGACTTTGCATATAGTTTGTCCATATATAAACAATAGGTTTTTTAGTTGCCTGCCTTTGAACTAATTGTTATAATTAAAGATGGTATTTTTTACACGAATGGAGATGATATACGTGAAGGATTTTATCAGAGAATTACAGTCATACCCAAGAATCGGAACCAAGCTTCTTTTACACAAGCATGAGATAAAACCAACAAAGGTCAATGTTGGAGGAAGCAAAGAAGTATACTTCCTTCATTATGCGCCTGTTGATAAAAAGCATCAGGAAGTTATTCTTTACATTCATCCCGGCGGATGGAATTCCAAGGCTCCAAAGGATTTTACTTTCATAGGAGAACGCCTTGCAAATGAAGGATATGAGTGTTTCCTCATGGGCTATAGAAGAGTTCCTCACGTTCATTACAATGAGATTATTGAGGATGTATGCATAGAATACAAGGCCATACTTCAGTATCTTAAGTCCAAGGGTATTCCTGCAAACAGAGTAATTGTAATGGGTTCTTCCGCAGGTGCTCATCTTGGCAACCTCCTTGTGTACGATAAAGAACTTCATCAAAAATATAGAATCGGTGCAAAAAGATTTGCCGGCTTCATAGGTATGGCAGGTCCTTATTGCTTCGAGGGAGATCCCGGATGGATACTTAAGCAGCTTTTATCGGATCTCTTCGAAAAAGACCAGGATTGGAAAGAAGGCGAGCCTTATTCCAAGCTTGATTTACTTAAGCCTGACGACGTGGAAATGAGTATTCCCATGTATCTTATACAGAGCGACCACGATGGTGTAGTAGATATGAAACAGACTCTTGCTTATGCGAGAAAAGCTATTGAGATGAATATGTCTGTAACATTCTACAAAGTTATTGATGCACATAATACTCATACAGAGTATTCAACAGCAGTATTCTTTGAAGATCTTGCCAAGAGCAGAACTCTTCAGATGATTTTTGCATATTTAGGACAGTTAACCAAGGACAACTAATCGGAGAATGCATGGATATAACACACAGACTGACCAACAAGACACTTAGGATTACTGATGCTTCGGGCAATGTATTGGCCAATAAAAAAATACATGTTCTTCAAAAAAATCATAAGTTTCTTTTTGGATGCGGAGCATTTGGATCAATCCCTCTTACTAATGGTAATGGGGATGAGGAATGGTTCCCCAAAATCAGAAAAGCTTCTGACGAATGGATAAGACTTTTTAATTACGGAACACTCCCTTTTTACTGGGGTTCATATGAGCCCGAAGAAGGCGATGTAAAAGAAAAAGAACTAAGAAAAGCAGCAGATTATCTTAAGTCCAAGAATGTTGCCGTTAAGGGACATCCTCTTTGTTGGCATACAGTATGCGCCGATTGGCTCATGAAATACGATAATGAGACCATCCTTAACAAGCAGCTTGATAGAATTGAGAGAGACGTAACTGCTTTTAAGGGTACAATCGATATATGGGATGTTATCAACGAAGTTGTTATAATGCCTAACTTCGATAAATACGATAATGCGATTACACGTATCTGTAAGGATATGGGTAGAATCAAGCTAATCAAAGAAGTCTTTAATAAGGCAAAAGAATGTAATCCCAATGCTACACTAATCCTTAATGATTTCAATACATCGGCAGCGTATGAGATATTGATAGATGGTTGTCTTGAAGCAGGAGTGCCTATCTCTGCAATAGGTATCCAGTCACATCAGCATCAAGGATATTGGGGTGCGGAAAAGGTTAAGGATATTCTCGATAGATTCTCAAGATTCAACCTGCCGATTCATTTTACAGAGAATACACTTGTATCCGGTGATTTGATTCCTAATTACATTGAGGATCTTAATGACTGGCAGGTGGAAGAATGGCCCTCGACCGAAGAAGGTGAGGAACGCCAGGCAAAAGAGATAGAAGAGATGTATACAATTCTTTTCTCACATCCTCTTGTGCAGGCTATTACAACATGGGACTTTAAAGACGGTGCATGGCTTGGAGCTCCCAGTGGATTGCTAAGAGATGATTTATCCAGAAAGCCTTCATACAAAGTGCTTGATAGACTCATTAATGAGGATTGGATGACAGATAAAACTGTTGAAACCGACGAGAATGGATATGTTACTTTTGAAGCCTTCAAGGGTGGATATCAGATTAGTGCTGGAAATGCGAAAGCTAATATTTCGATAGTCGACGATACAGAAGAGAGCATTAAGTTATTGGAAAATTAAACATACAAAAATCGCCGGGTTATGCGCCCGGCGATATGTTTGTAGGTCTAAAATATCTTTAACCTAAAAGAAAAAAAGCAACACAGTGAACTGCATTGCTTTAAACTCAACTTAATGATTATCCTGATTATACGATGTAAGGAGCAAGTACCTTTAATACTTCTTCGCAATCGTTCTCAGCATGAATGTTAAGCTCGATGTTCTTGGATAAGTCAAGTGAGAAGATACCCATGATTGACTTTGCATCGATAACATATCTGCCTGATACTAAATCAAAATCATAATCAAATTTAGTAATATCATTAACAAATGCTTTTACCTTGTCGATTGAGTTTAAAGAAATTGTAACTGTTTTCATGTCTTTATAACCTCCTATTTACAATTCTTGCGATTTCCATCACGTGTTTATAATAGGTTATAAGCAAAAAAATGTCAATCATAAAAACTGCCGAAAAAACGGAGAGCGAAAATGAGAACAATAGCATTCCATAACCTTGGGTGTAAAGTTAATTCATACGAAACGGATTATATGGAACAAAAAAGTATCGAAAACGGATACGAAATTGTAAAGTTTGAACAAAAAGCAGACGTATACGTGGTTAATACTTGTTCCGTAACTAATATTGCAGATAGAAAAAGTCGTCAGATGCTTCATAAAGCCAAGAAGATGAACCCTGATGCAATCGTTGTTGCAATGGGTTGTTACGTACAGGCTAACCCCGAAGAAGCAGCTAAGGATGAATGTATAGACATCATAGTTGGCAACAATAAAAAGAGTGAACTATTCGAAATCCTTAACGAATATTTAGAAAAGAAAAACAAAGAAAATAAAAAGAAAGTTTTATCTGACAAAGATTTGGATGGCAGAACCTTAACGGATATTAATCATTGCGAATTCGAAAACATGATTGTTGAAAAGAGCGCTGAGAGATGTCGTGTATTTGTTAAGATTCAAGATGGCTGTGACAGATACTGTTCTTACTGCATTATCCCTTATGTCAGAGGAAATATTCGATCAAGAAAAAGTGATGATGTAATAAGAGAGATAGAGGCGATAGCAGCTAATGGTTACAAGGAAGTTGTTGTAACAGGTATTCATCTTTCGTCATATGGAAAAGACTGGGATGATGGTAAGGACAGTGCGTTTCATTTGAGCACATTGCTTAAGAGAATCAATGATATAGACGGTATAGAAAGAATCCGCATTGGTTCATTTGAGCCGATGATTCTAAGCGAAGAATTCGTAAAAGAATTAGCGTCGATTAAAAAGTTATGCCCGCATTTTCATATATCTCTTCAGTCAGGCTGCGACACTGTATTAAAGCGAATGAATAGACACTATAATGCTGAGCGTTTCTATGAAAAGACAGTGCTTTTAAGGCAGTATTTTGATGATCCTGCATTAACTACAGACGTAATAGTCGGTTTTCCGGGAGAGACACAAGAAGAGTTTAACGAAACATACGAATACCTTAAAAAGATTAGATTCTTTGAGACTCATATCTTCCCTTATTCGAGAAGAAAGGGAACAGTTGCGGATAGACTTCCGGGCCAGCTTACGATGAAGGAAAAGAAAGAGCGAGTTGAAAAGCTCGTTAAGCTTGACGATGAATTATCACTCGAATACAGGAAGAGTAAGATAGGGAAAAATGATCGAATCATTGTTGAAGAAGTCAAGGTAATTGAAGGCAGAGAATATTTGGTCGGTCACACGGCCGAGTATGTTATGTGTGCAATCGAGTATACAAATGATGGTATTGACCTAATTGGTCAATATATAGATGTTGTGATTGAAAAAATGCTTGATGATAAAACGGCATTGGCAAAAATCTTATAACTATGCATAGATGAGGGGGATTATTATGAACAAAAAAGATGTTAAAAAACTGATTATCGCATCACTTGAAGCAAGGAATTATTCCTACAGTCCTTATTCGGAATATTCTGTCGGAGCAGCTCTTTTATGTAAGAGTGGACGTATCGCAATAGGAGCCAATATTGAGAATGCTTCCTATGGTGCTACAGTATGCGCCGAGCGAACAGCTTTTTTTAAGGCAGTATCCGAAGGCGAGAGAGAGTTCGAGGCAATAGCCATAGCAGGTGGCATGCATGGGGAAGATCCGGCAGAGTATGCATACCCTTGCGGTATCTGCAGACAGGTTATGAGAGAGTTCTGCAATGCCAAGAAATTCAAGGTATTTGTGGTTAAAAGCGAAGACGATTATGAGGAATATACACTCGAAGAACTTTTACCCAAGAGTTTCGGTCCCGAGAATATAGTATAATACTTCATTTTTCTTTATTTTTATGATATAATTAGTCGTTAAATATGAGATATTTTCTGAGGTGAATTAATCCTTGGAAAATCAGTAATAAATTGTGTTAATAATACTTGTAAAAGTGTTTTGGAGGAAAGCGTATGGCAGTATCTACAGAGACTCAATATTTTAACGTTGGCTGGGATGAAAGAGGAGCTGTTAACAACGTAATCAAAGAAGTGTATATGGCTCTCAAAGAAAAAGGCTACAATCCCGTTAACCAGATTGTCGGATACATTATGTCCGGTGATCCCACATATATAACCAGTTACAAGGGTGCAAGAAGCCTCATCATGAAGGTTGAGAGAGACGAACTTGTAGAAGAAATGCTTCTTGAGTATATCTTCTCCAATGCATGGGATGTAGAAGCGGATGGAGAATAAAGAGATATCGCGCCTTATGGGCTTGGACTTTGGGTCTAAGACCGTTGGTGTAGCACTTAGCGATCCCACGGGACTTATCGCGTCTCCTTTTGAGATTGTTACGAGAGAAAAGGAAGACAAGTTAAGACGTACGTTAGCGCGTATTGAAGAGATAATAGCTGAGTACAATGTGAAAAAGATTATCCTTGGATATCCCGTTAACATGGACGGAAGCGAAGGTGAGAGAGTCAGAAAGACCGAGGAGTTTAGAGATATGCTCATCAGAAGAACGGGACTTGATGTTATCTTTTTTGATGAGAGACTCACGACAGTGGAAGCTCACGAGATTATGAGTGACGCCAATGTCAAAGGAATCGACAGAAAGAAATATGTCGATAAGATAGCTGCTGCACTTATACTGCAAGGCTACATGGATAGCGAAGAACAATAATCCAATGTATTCGGGAGAGAGATATGGAAAAAATACTTTTTAGCCCTGACAATGATAATCCGGTGGAGTTTTTTATACTTGAGCAGACAACAGTATCCGGAGTTAATTATATTTTGGTAACAGACAAAGAAGAGGGAGACAGTGAAGCTTTGATACTTAAAGATGTCTCCAAGAACGAAGACGAGCAGGCAGTGTATGAGATTGTATCCGATGATACAGAACTTAATGCACTTGCTGATATTTTTGAGAGCCTTGTTGAAGGCATAGCTTTCGAATAAAGATTTTTACTGTGAGGAATATATTTTGAAAAAGAATAATGACAGTGTTCGTATCATTCCGCTTGGCGGACTTGAGCGAATAGGAGTTAACATTACCGCGATCGAATACAACGATCAGATCATCGTGGTTGATTGTGGATTGGGATTTCCTGAGGACGATATGTTTGGTATCGATCTTGTAATCCCCGATGTTACTTACCTTGAGGAGCATAAGGAAAATGTTCTCGGATTCGTGATTACTCACGGACACGAAGATCATATAGGCGCTTTACCTTACATCCTTAAAAAGATCAATGTTCCCGTGTTTGCAACTACGCTTACACAGGGTCTTATAGAGAACAAGCTCATAGAGCATAAACTTAATGATGTGGTAAAAAGATACACGGTTCATTTCGGAGATACCGTCAGAATCGGCTCTTTTGGTGTGGAATTTATCAAGACCAATCATAGTATTGTTGATGCTGCTGCGCTTGCAATTCACACGCCTGCCGGAGTTATCATCCACACAGGCGATTTTAAGGTGGATTACACTCCTGTATACGGAGACAGTATCGACCTTGTCAGATTCGCAGAGCTTGGCAATCATGGCGTACTTGCACTTATGTGCGATTCAACCAATGCCGAGAGAGAGGGATTCACTCCTTCCGAAAAAACTGTCGGACATACTTTTGACAATATCTTTAATGATCATCAGGATTCGAGAATCATCGTTGCTACATTTGCTTCCAACGTAGACAGAGTTCAGCAGATTCTTAACTCGGCAAAAAGATATAACCGCAAGGTTGTAGTCGAGGGAAGAAGTATGGTCAACATCATCGATGTTGCCAAGAAGCTTGAGCGTATAACGATTCCTGAAAATACATTAATCGACATAGAGAATATCAAGGATTATCCTGACAACCAGACAGTGCTTATTACCACAGGTTCTCAGGGTGAGAGTATGGCTGCGCTTTCGCGTATGGCAATGGGTACTCATAGAAAAGTTAAGATATCACCCAATGATGTTGTTATCTTTTCATCCCATCCCATACCCGGTAATGAAAAGGCAGTTACCAAGGTTATTAATGATCTCTTAAGACTTGGTGCGGATGTAATCTTTGAAGATACACATGTATCAGGACACGCATGCAGAGAAGAGATTAAACTTATATATTCACTTACCAAGCCCCAGTATGCTATACCCGTTCACGGTGAGTATAAGCATCTTAAGGCGCATGCAAAACTTGCTACCGAACTTGGAATGGACAAGGAGAATATATTCATCCTCTCATCCGGTAATGTTTTGCAGCTTAACAAAGAAAAAGCAGAGATTATCGGCAATGTTGAGGCAGGCAGTGTATTTGTCGACGGACTCGGTGTTGGTGATGTGGGAAACATCGTACTTAGAGACCGTCAGAAACTTGCTGAAGACGGAATAGTTGTTGTAGTTATTGCACTCGATTCATATTCGGGTGAATTATATGCAGGACCCGAGATAGTAACCAGAGGATTCGTATACGAAAAAGAATCCGAGGAACTTTTAGGCAATGCACAGGCACAACTTAGAGATTATCTTGAAGAAAAGAATTCCAAGGATATAACGGATATCCATAGATGCAAGAATATCATCAGAGATTTTCTCAGTGATTATTTCTGGAAAAATACCAAGCGTAAACCGATGATTTTACCTATCATCACAGAGGTATAAAACTATGAGCGAGCTTAACAGGATAACGGAAGCTTACGTCAAAGAAGTCAGAAAGAGTAAGACTTATCAAAAGTATAAAGAGCGTCTTAATGCATTAAAAAAGGACGAAGAACTCTACAAGAAAGTTGAAGAGTATCGTACCAAAAGATATGAGATGCAAAAGAATACTCCTGCGCATGAACTTTATGACAAAGCAGATTATCTTGAAAGAGAATATGCATTTCTTTATGACAATCAGCTTTCGGCAAGATTCCTTGAATCAGAAGTTGCGCTATGCAGAATGATACAGGATATATGCTTTAAGATTGCACAGTCGATTGATTTTGATCTCTTTTAGTTAATAAATTATTTGGAGTTAGTAATGACCAGAAAGATTATTCAGGAAATAATATTTATAGTTTTAAGAGTTGCATTCATTGCGGCTCTTATATTCATTGGATACAGCATGATATCCAAGTGCTACGATTTCGGATACAAGATTTTCGCTGACGAAGCAAAAGATCCGGCTCCCGGAATCACAAAAACAGTTGCTATTGTTGATGGAAAAACAAATAAGGAAATCGGAGATATCTTAAAGGAAAAAGGTCTTATCGATGACAGTTTTCTTTTCTCGCTTCAGGTAAAATTCTCTGATTATAACGATATGTTAAAGCCCGGTGTATACGACCTCTCAACAGCTATGACACCTTATGAGATGATGGCTGTAATGGCTGCAAAAGATGAAGAAGAGGTTGATACAGAGAGCGAAGATTATGTACCTACCAAGAACGAAGCTAACCTCTGGGATGAAGCTGACGACGAGGTTAAGGAAGAGGGCTCTGATTCCGAGGGCGGAGAATAATCGTGGAACTTGAAGAAAGACAGGATGTATTCATAAATGCATATTCAAAAGATTTCCCTGAGTACTTAATCGAACTTGAAAAGATTGCCCTAAGCGAAGATGTGCCCATCATTCGAAAGGGATCTCAACAGATGATTAGATTTCTTTTGGCAGAGAAAAAGCCAACCTCGATTTTGGAGATTGGTACAGCCGTTGGTTTTTCTTCACTTTTGATGGCTCATTACACAGATAAAGATACCAAGATTACAACGATAGAAAATTACGACAAGAGAATAAAAGAGGCAAAAGAAAACTTCAAAAAATATGACACCGACAAAAAGATTACTCTTTTAGAAGGTGATGCTGCAGAAGTTTTAAAGAGCCTTGATGGAAAGTATGATTTCATATTTCTTGATGGCCCCAAAGGTCAGTATGAATCGTATCTTGATGATATATTAAGACTCATGCCTTCGGGTGGATTACTTGTTACAGACAATATTTTCAAAGAAGGCGATATACTCGAATCACGTTTTTCTCTTAACAGGAGAGACAGGACCATTCATTCGAGAATGAGAGAATTTCTCTTAAGATTAAGAGATGAAGAGTCGCTTGAAAATGTAATAATTTCAAGTGGAGACGGCATGACGCTGTCGGTTAAAAGGTAAGTTACTATGAAGAAACCTGAATTACTTGTTCCCGCAGGGAGCATAGAAGTTTTAAAAACTGCAGTCAACTACGGAGCTGATGCGGTATATATTGGCGGAGATGTTTTTTCTCTTAGAGCCAAGGCTAAGAACTTTTCAAAAGAAGAGATGATAGAGGGCATTGAATATGCTCACGCTCATAATGTTAAGGTATATGTTACAGCCAATATTTTAGCTCATAATGAGGACCTTACGGAGGCAGCAGAGTATTTTAAAGAGATGGCTACGATTAAGCCTGATGGTCTTATCATTTCCGATCCCGGTATGTATATGATGGCCAAGAAGTATTGTCCCGAAGTTGAGAGACATATTTCCACTCAGGCTAATAATACCAATTACGAGACATTCAAGTTCTGGTATGACCTTGGTGCAAAAAGAGTAGTAACAGCCAGAGAATTATCTTTAAAAGAGATTAGAGAAATAAGGGATGCGATTCCTGAAGATATGGAGATAGAGAGTTTTATTCACGGTGCTATGTGTATCTCTTACTCCGGCAGATGTTTACTTTCCAATTACTTTACGGGACGTGATGCCAATCAGGGCGCATGCACTCATCCTTGCAGATGGAAGTACACGGTCATGGAAGAAAAAAGACCGGGCGAGTATCTTCCTGTATATGAGAATGATCGCGGCACATATATTTTTAACTCAAAAGATTTATGCATGATTGAACATATACCTGAGATGATAGAGGCAGGTATCGATTCGTTCAAGATTGAAGGCAGAATGAAAACAGCACTGTATGTTGCGTGTGTTGCACGTACATACAGAATTGCGATAGATGATTATCTTGAGAGCAAAGAAAAATATCAGGAAAAGATTCCCTGGTATTTATCAGAGATTCAAAAGTGTACTTACAGACACTTTACGACAGGCTTTTATTTCCATAAGCCTTCGGAAGAAACTCAGATATATGATTCGAATACATATGTCAATGAATATGTATATCTTGGCATGACAGAGTCATTTGATGACAAGTCGATTTTCCTTGAGCAAAAGAACAAGTTCTCTACCGGCGATGAAATCGAGATTATGAAAAAAGACGGCAGAAACGAAAAAACCAAGGTACTTAGAATCGAGGATGAAGAGGGCAACGAGATGGAGTCCTGCCCTCATGCAAAGCAAAGAATAAGAGTATTCTTATCCGTTTTACCGGATAATGGAGATATATTAAGAATATTAAACGATACGGAGACAGTATGAAAGACATCATCAATGTAGAAGAGATTTTTGCAGAGAATGTATTCACATTCGGCAAGATGAAAGAGATGCTTCCCAAGGAGGCATATGAAGAGGTTATAAGTGTCGCAGATTTTGGCGGCGAACTCAGCAAGAAGACAGCTAATATAGTTGCCAATGCTATGAAGGAATGGGCCATTGAAAATGGTGCAACTCATTATACACATTGGTTCCAGCCTCTTACAGGTACTACAGCAGAAAAGCATGATTCCTTTATCACACATCCTGACAAAGATGGAAAGATGATAATGGAGTTTTCAGGAAAGGAACTTATCAAAGGCGAATCGGATGCATCAAGTTTCCCTTCAGGCGGACTTCGAGCAACATTTGAAGCAAGAGGATATACAGCGTGGGATATTACTTCACCTGCATTCTTAAGAGAAGACGCAATAGGAACAATCCTTTGCATCCCTACAGCGTTTTGCTCATACAAGGGAGAAGCACTTGATAAAAAGACTCCGCTTCTTCGTTCCATGCAGGCTATAAGCGAACAGGGATTAAGAATTGTAAAACTTTTTGGTAATACAGAGGCTAAGAAGGTTACAGCATCTGTAGGTGCCGAGCAGGAATATTTCTTAATCGACAGAGATATGTATCTTAGAAGAACTGACCTTATTCACACAGGAAGAACTCTTATCGGTTCACCTGCTGCTAAGGGCCAGGAGATGGATGATCACTACTACGGATGCATCAGAGAGCGTATCGGTGCATTCATGAAAGATGTCAATCTTGAACTTTGGAAAGTAGGTGTTACAGCTAAGACACAGCATAACGAAGTTGCACCTGCACAGCATGAGTTGGCACCCATCTACGAGACAGCCAATGTTGCAACAGACCATAACCAGATTGTTATGGAGACAATGAAAAAAGTTGCTGAAAGACATAACCTTACATGTCTTTTACATGAAAAGCCTTTCAAGGGAATCAATGGTTCCGGTAAGCATAACAACTGGTCACTTAATACTGATAATGGATGCAACCTCCTTGATCCCGGCGATACACCCAATGATAATATTCAGTTCTTATTGGTGCTCGCTTGTATCATGAAGGCAGTTGATACACATGCAGATTTGTTAAGACAGTCCGCATCCAACGTAGGTAACGATCACAGACTTGGAGCTGATGAGGCACCGCCTGCAATCATCTCTATGTTCCTTGGTGAACAGCTTGATGATGTTATCAAACAGCTTATCGAGACAGGTGAAGCAACACACTGCTTAGCTAATAATCACCTTGAGACAGGTGTATCAGTACTTCCCGATCTTTTGATTGATCCTACTGATAGAAACCGTACTTCACCTTTTGCTTTTACAGGTAATAAGTTTGAATTCCGTATGGTAGGAAGCTCTGATTCAATCAGTGATCCTAACGTAATACTTAATACAATTGTTGCAGAGAGTTTTTGCGAAGCTGCAGACAGACTCGAAGCAGCTAAAAACTTCGATGAGGAAGTACACAACATTATCAAAGAGTATGTTACAGCTCATCAGAGAATCGTATTCAATGGTAATAACTATGCACCTGAATGGGTGGAAGAAGCTGCAAGACGTGGTCTTCCCAATCTTCCTACCATGCTTGATGCAGTTGAGACTCTTACAACAGAAAAGAGTATCAAGCTTTTCGAGAAGTTCAACATCTTCACCAAGGCTGAGCTTGAATCAAGAAAAGAGATTTTATTTGAGACATATTCCAAGACTCTTAACATCGAAGCTAACTGCTTAAGAGAGATGATTAAGAGACAGATCCTTCCTTCAGAGATTAGCTATATGAATGAACTTGCTGATACAGTTAACAAGGGTGAGAAAGCAGGAGTTAAGATTTCAAGTGCAATCAATCTTTTGGAAAAGGTTAACGGATATTGCACCAAGTTAGCAGAGTCTGTAGACAAGCTTGAAGTTATCTTAAAGGAAGCAAGAGCGATAAAGGATAACAAGGAAAAAGCTTTTGCATTCAGAGATAAAGTTAAGGTATGCATGGAAGAAGTCAGAGTATACTCGGACGAACTTGAAAAGATTACAGACAAGGACTTCTGGCCTATACCTTCATACTCGGATATGCTTTTTGAAGTTTAAAAAATAGTTGTATTTTCATAGTATATATTGAGTATTTTTCAATGTATATATTGGGTACGGTTTTTGGGTATTCAGTAAAAGAAAATGTGGAGGAATGAGAATGAGTAAACCGATTTTAGTAATTATGGCAGCAGGTATGGGATCAAGATACGGCGGACTTAAGCAGATTGATCCTGTAGACGAAGAAGGCCATATCATTATTGATTTTTCATTATATGATGCAAAGCGTGCCGGCTTCGAGCGTGCTATTTTCATCATCAAAAAAGAAAACGAGCAGGCATTCAGAGAAGTCATCGGTGATGAAGTATCAAAATACATGGAAGTAAACTACGTATTCCAGGATTTAAACGATGTTCCTGATGGGTTCGTAATTCCTGAAGGCAGACAAAAACCTTGGGGTACTGCACATGCAATCTATGCATGCCGTGATATTATCGATGCTCCTTTTGGCGTTATCAATGCAGATGATTATTATGGCGTAGAAGCTTTCAAGGTTCTCTATGATTATCTTGTTAGCCACAGCGATGATGACAAGTACAGATACTGCATGGTTGGCTACAGACTTGGCAATACACTTACAGAAAACGGAAGTGTTGCAAGAGGTGTATGCGTAACAAGCGATGACGGACATCTCGTTACCATCGCAGAGAAGACTAACATCATCAAGACAGAAACAGGTGCTGCGTATTCAGAAGATGGAGGAAATACTTATACAGATATTTCACCCGATACTCCTGTATCAATGAATATGTGGGGATTCTATCCCAGCATCATCAAGGAACTTGGTTTAGCTTTAGATGATTTCTTCAAGAATAAAGTTGCTGACAATCCACTTAAGTCTGAGTGCTTCATCCCTATCGAGGTAGACAATCTCCTCAAGGCTGACAAGGCTACAGTTACAGTATTGTCATCCAAGGATAAGTGGTTTGGAGTTACTTACAAGGAAGATAAGCCCTTCGTAACTGCATCCATCAAGGCGCTCAAGGACAAGGGTGTATATCCTGCCAAATTGTGGGAGTAAGATAATAAATAAATACTTTAACAGTAAGTTTTAGAGTATCCAAAGATGCGGTTGTACTGTTCCTGAAGCGGCCTTTGGCGAAAGTCGGCACTTAGCGAGAAGTACGTGATAACGTGCTTCGAGGTTAGTGATCCGCTACTTGAGCCAACGAGTGAGAACGTGCCGCAGAAGGAACTTGTACATCCGCATCTTAAACTATGGGAAATAATAAAGAGGAAAAAATATGTCAATTTTGGTAACAGGCGGAACAGGATATATAGGAAGCCACACAGTAGTGGAACTTCTTAATGCCGGATATGAGATAGTAGTTGTAGATAATCTCTGCAACTCAAGTAAGAAATGTCTCGACAGAGTAAAAGAGATTACAGGAAAAACTGTAAGTTTCTATGAGGCAGATATAAGAGACGAAGACGCATTAAGAAAAATATTCACTAACGAAAAGATAGATTCCTGCATTCACTTTGCAGGACTCAAGGCTGTAGGCGAGAGTGTAGAGAAACCTTGGTTATATTATGATAACAATATCCACGGTACACTTACACTTCTTAAGGTTATGAATGAGTTTAATGTTAAGAAGATAGTATTCTCATCATCAGCCACAGTATATGGCGCACCCGCATTCGTTCCCATTACAGAGGAATGTCCCATCGGAGAGATTACCAATCCGTATGGTATGACCAAGAGAATGCTTGAAGTAATTCTTTCTGATATGGCTAAGGCTGATAAGGAATGGAAAGTAGTACTTCTTAGATACTTTAATCCTATCGGCGCACATGAGTCAGGTAAGATAGGTGAGAATCCCAACGGAATTCCCAACAACCTCATGCCGTATATCACACAGGTAGCAGTCGGCAAGAGAGCAGAACTTGGAGTATTTGGCGATGATTATCCCACACCTGACGGAACAGGCGTGAGAGATTATATCCATGTAGTTGATCTTGCAATAGGACATGTTAAGGCTATTGAAAAGATTAACTCTTTCGATGGTGTTGAAATATTGAATCTTGGCACTGGAAATGGCTACAGCGTTCTTGATGTAGTTAAGACTTTCGAGAAGGTTAATAATCTTACAATTCCTTACTCCATCAAGCCTCGTAGAGCAGGAGATATAGCAACATGCTATGCATCAGCAGATAAAGCTAAGGAAGTCCTTGGATGGGTTGCTACAAGAGGTCTCGAAGATATGTGTAGGGATTCATGGAATTGGCAGAAGAACAATCCTAATGGATATGATAACTAACGTAAATAACAACTAACAAATAAAAAACTAACGGATACGACAATTACTATTTTGATATTTATGGCAATAAAAAAGCTTCATCGTTTGATGAAGCTTTTTATGTTAGATATTTTTTTAATTACTTAACAAGTATATTGTCGTTTGAAGCGTAATTCTTTCTGCCTGTGCAATCTGTGCTGGTAAGTTCTACCTGAACACCGCCGTCGACGATTTCTACCATGCATTTGCAATCTGCTCCGTGTGCGGATCTTACATGTGAAGGAATATCAGAAACTGTCATTCCGATAATCTCTTCAAAGCTGTCTTTTAATACGCTTGATCCGATGGATGTTACATCTACTGCAGATCCGTCTTCCATATCACTAAGATAAGGCTGGCTGGCGGGATCTTCAACGACTCTTGCATCTGTAGCTGCACATAACATTGCGCTTCTTACTGTATCTGCAAGTTGAATATCGCTTGAAACATTGGTTTTCTCAACATATACGATGAGGAAAGGTACCAATAATCCAACAAGAATTGCCATTATGGCTATTACGATAATTAATTCAACGAGCGAAAAACCTTTATTACTCTTCTCCATACATTTGCCCTCACATTATTTTTCAGATCTAAATCTTCCCTACAAATGTAAAATA
>JAEEGK010000445.1_pt1 | contig 103764 bp, 81 predicted proteins | sample 8958771 | NCBI WGS metagenome assembly JAEEGK01 (sample SAMN16246547, study PRJNA631951) | gut metagenome | biome: gut microbiome; feature: rumen; material: SC-attached | host: Bos | place: Iran: Karaj | collected 2018-10 | reverse complement strand
CGCGGACGTTAGATTTGGATCGTTAAGTAGAAACTGTTAATCAAGCAGGATGGGTGAATTTGCATTGAGGATAGTTTGAGCATCCGTAGAACTTGCCAAACTTCCCTTTGCGTAAGACTAATGAGCCTCCACAACGGGGACATCTACCTGATGCTATTGCATCGTATTTCTGCTCCCTGGCGTTACGAATATCTACCAAATGCTGTTTATCTGTTTTTCTGCCGGGTTCCATTTGAGCAGCATTTACGGTCGCACAAATGGCGTTGACCTGATGCCAGGTGAGGCGTATTTCCTCAAACTGGTTGATGACCTTGCGTATCTGGCTCCAGTAGACCACGCAAGCGTCTTCGATCTTGACCTTTACATCGGCCTTGCCGGAGAATGCAACAATGGGAAGTATCGGCAGCGGTTCATAGTCCTTTAGGATACGCCGTAGCGCACGAACGTGACCGGCATTCTGCAGGATGGGATTGTAAAGCTGGTATTTTTTGCCGTAGATATTCTGTGTCCAGTATTCGGCGTGCTCGGCACCATAAATCCAGCCACTGTAGTTCTTTGTCTCGATAACGAAGATACCAAATATTGACACGACCAGATGGTCTATCTGCGAGCTGCCGTTTGGCGTAGGTATGATGACATCGTTGAGTACTCTGTACTGGTCTTTAGGTAACCGGTCCAATTTCCCAGCCACGACCTTTTCTCCCATCTTTCCCTTAGACGGAATCAGCCATCGGAGCAGAAAGAATAGCCCGATAACGATGATGATTCCAATTATGACGTCTGCAGATTGCATGCTCCGTTTCCTCCTATAAGACACAAAGATACAAAAGAATACCAGAATCAGCTAAGTTAATGCGGGTTTACGGCGGAGGAATAATTGTGCTCTCGAGAGATTCCGGTCTCTTAGCTGCCTCCGACCTCTCACCATATGCTCGTTCTCAGGGTGGACTGTTATTTGGATATGAGAATTCGCTAATTATAGTATGTTGATAACCATAGTTGGCATTTGTATATTTGCACTACTGCATAAGCAAAACAGTATACCATAAGATGAAAAAAGAACCTATTCTTTTAAGGTTTGGAAAGAACGTTCAGGTACTTCGAAGGGAACAGCAACTCTCTCAGGAACAGTTGGCAGAGATTGCTGGTGTTCATCGCACTTATATTGGCATGATAGAACGTGCCGAGAAGAATATCACTCTTTGCAATATCGAAAAGATAGCGAAGGCGCTTAATGTTCGTATTAGTCAGTTATTAGAGGAATAGTTTCTATGTTTTTCTTCTTTTTCTTTGATGACCCGGAAAGAGGGGATATTGCCAATCTGCTTCCCCAGCTTGTTGATGACTCTTCTAATGATGAGATGCCTCGTAGTTATACAAAGTATCTTAGGATTCATGGTGACAACATCGTTGAATGTGAGAGGACACTTGCAATTATTAAAGAAGCCTATAAAGGGAGGCTTACTTTATTGAAGTCGCCTTTATACAAGCCTAAGTACTTTCTTTCGTCTTCTGATGGAGTTTTTGTAATTGAACTTCTTTCTGGTCATAACAGATGGGGCATCGATGTGGTCGCAGTTATTCAGAATCAAGGTGGAGTTCTCCATGAGGGTGCAGATTCATATGTTACTGAATTAAACGATGGCGTTGAAACTGTATTGTTCGCATTAGAGTATTGTTCTGCGTTACAAGCGGGCAATAATGCTTGGCAAAGAAGTGGGCGAGCTTTATCTTCAACTCTTGCTGGTGTTCCTTATTTGTATTACACAGAATTGGGAGGTGTTGAACTTGATGAGAATAGGACCGTAAAATCATCGAGGTTCCCTAATCCTGTGGTCCCGTTCTCATATGTTTCTACGTCAAAGAGATATGGATGCTGCTGTATTCCGGTCTATAAAACACATCCATCTATTACAGAACAGTTGTATTCTCATTACAGTAGTATTCTTGGTGAGGAACAGGGACAGAGAATAATCAAAGGTATTATTAACAAAGAGGATTATAGCGCCTCACTTTCTACGCTTATAAACAAGGATCTGGCTCTGGTAAAACTCTTAGCTGATGATCGAAAAAGAACTGATACCCTCCAAGGTGCAGAATGGGATCAACTATTAAGTTCTGATAAAGCTGATGAATGGCTTGTCAACAAGACATCTACACTGATTTGGAAAAAGAGATCTACGAATACAGTTTCTGTTTCCATCACGTTCAAGAAGCTGATTGCCTCGGTTATTGGATTCAAGTGTAGGACTATCGGTGGAAGTACTTTACCCATTTGTGTCGTCCCTTCAAATTTAATCCCGACTCTGGAGGCAACTCTTCGTTCATTATATCCCTTTTTAAGTATTACTTTAGATAGATCCAAACCGCTTGCCATAGTTTGGATAACTGGTTTTAAGCCTCAAGGTGATGATTCTCGACCGGATCGCGGGCTGGTTCCGTTAGCACGCATGATTCTAGGAGGGAGTGCAAATATGATGTGCGTGGTTTCTGGCCCTGCTAAGAAGAGTACATGGAGAAAACTAGATGTTTCTTTAAATAATCTCTGTTCTGATAATGGATTGTGGCAAGCCATTTTCAATTTGTGTAACTACGTTCTGATTGATAGTAAAACTATTGATCGGCCGAGATTTTATAATAGAGGAATTACTATTCAAAGAAACACAAGGCCAGTAACATTTGATATGGCTGTGGATCCTCTTGTGTTTTCGGAGGATGACACTGATTGTGCTATTCATCAGATTTTTGCACACAAGAATAACCTTGGGATATTGGAAGGTATGTGCAATCCGCCGGGAGGCGATTGGTCCGGAATTAGTTGTGTTGACAAAACAGGAGAGTATCGATGGACTTCTTTAAGAAGAGTCTCTACGATTGGAGGTAAGAGGCCTGATCACGTCATTCAAGTCGCACTTCAGGATAGTAATGTGTTCTTTTCTATAGAGTCAAAGGGAGTTGGGAGAGATCTTGAGAATGGAATAGGTCCAAAGCTAACTGGATATTTGCAGAATGTATTCGTTTGTTTGCCTACCGCCTATAGAAAAGTTGGTGAGGAGTGGCGTAGAATGGGTAAACAGATTCCCGTTCTGGAACCGTTTAGGATTGTTTCTATTGGCGCTTTTATGTTTAAAAACGTTGAAGAACTTGAAGTTCATAGAAAAAGAGGCTGCTTGGATGCGATACTTGCTTTCCAACTAGGACAAGTGTCAATCGTTCATGTGATTGATAGAACTAATGATAGAATAGTTGAAAAGGTTCTAAGGCATGCGGAGCAGGCTATGAGTGGGTTCGAAATTCAAGTATACTGATTCTTGAATTGAATCTTTTTGAGAGTTCATGACCTTCGTAAAAGCTGAGTTCCCGGTACAAATAGAGAATTTATAACGAAAGACTCCTGTTGGAGGTGCATAGGAGTATTGTCTCTCTCCAGCTTCCCCGTCAAAAGTGAGCATCCAGTTAACACCCTTACTATTCAGTCTTTCTAATTCAGAATAGAAAGCAGCTAAATCAAAAGGAGTGCGAGTATACCGATCCTTTGTGCCTCCATAAGGCGGATCTAAGAAGACAAAATCGCCTTTTCTTGCCGCCTCTAAAAGCTCTCGGTAATCACAGTTCCTAAAGGTGAAATTACGAATGGCCTCACTCCATTGCTCAAGGATGCGCTTTAATGAATTCGGTTTGATTCCTGAGCGAGAGAGATGGAAGGAATTATTAAATTCTCCGTTAGAGTTGTATCGTATAAGACCGTTTACACATGTTCTGGTCAAAAATAGAAAATCGTAACAGTTCTTCGTTTGATTGAAACTGTCTCTTACATCATAATATACCTGTGGGCCATTTTCTTGAAGGTTTCGCCAACGTGACTCATACTCATTAGCTACACGTATCGGATTATCTTTAATCTCATTCCAAAGATTAACTAATTCTGGGATAATATCGCCGGCCATACCTTTTTTACAGAGTGAATATGGCATCATAGCACCGCCTCCAACAAAAGGCTCGAAGTATGTGTCGCCATATATGATATACTTGGCCAATTGTTTTGCAACAGGTCTTTTACTACCAGACCACTTTATAACTGGGGGATATGTTGTCATTTATAATAGTGACGATGAGATTTTCTCGATGCTGTATTCTAATCTTTTTTTGGCTAACTCATAAAACTCTTTATTAAGTTCATAGCCAAATACGTTCATTCCATACTCAAAGCCTGCTACCATTTCGGTTCCGGATCCTGCAAAAGGGACAAGAAGATTACCACCTTTAACGCCGGCAATTGTAAGAATTCTTTCTGCTACTCGTGTGGGCTTTTGAGTTGGATGGGTGCCAAAGCGCATCTCTTCTTTACTTTTGTTATTCGGGATGTCCCAAACAGTTCTCATCTGTTTCCCGGGTTCTTTTAACAAGTCTGAAGGATTTGAAAACGCTTTGGAGTCCTCATAGTTGAAAACATATTTTCGATTCTTTTCCCCGCCCTTATGAACCCACAGAATTGTCTCATGACTAGCTGTTAGCCGACGTCCAGAAAGATTAGGAAACGAATTGCGTTTATACCAAACTATTTCATTGATAATTTCTAACCCTAGCAGTTGGCAGCATACATTGACGAATCCTGAGTTATGGTACGTAGAGTGAATCCATATAGATCCAGTCGGTTTGATTACCCGTTTAAGCTCTTTAAGCCATGAATATGTATCCAAAAAAGAATCGTTCTGAGACAGCAAGTCCCAGACTTCGCTTGTTAATTTCCATTCACCTCCGAACCCCTTAACTTTTTCTTTATCCCCGTATGTCCATTTTTTTGTGCTTGAAGCCCCATATGGAGGATCTACAATGCATAAATCGAAGAAATCGGAGTCTAAGTCAGGGAGTGCTTTATATACGTCACCCGCAAATAGGTGTATTCTATCTGTTTCCATTCTTTATTCAATATTATTTGAGACAATATTGAGAACTATGTTCGCATCTTCTTCCTCGCTCACAATATTAAGAACCTTTTCCGCTAACCATAGGTTGATAAGTTCCTTCTCATCGATCCCAAGTTGTTTTGCAATACCAATCACTTGCTCACGCTTGGCAGGCCGTTCCCCCCTTTCAATCCTGCTGTACATTGGTACATCTATTCCGATAGCCTCAGCAATCACTTTTTGCGGAATATTAAGATCCTCTCTTGTGGTTTTAATTCGTTCTGCGAAAAGCATGGTTGTCAATTTTTGACAAAATTACAAAAAATGTTTTAGATAGTGGCGATAATAATATGCAAAATATCTACAATTATATATGCCTCAGGCCCAGAGATACCTGGGCCTGTTTGGCCCGTGAAGCGCAATCAATGAGTGTATGTTAGAAATCTTTTGAAAAGTCAATGTCTGTTTGTTTTGGGCTTTTTGATTACTTCGTTTTTAGTGTTGTAAGAATATGAAGTCCCGATTAATCGGTTGATTCAGCGGAAATTAAATGCCTTAGATAAAGACCCATTAGATATTGTCTTGTCTGGTTATTGGGGTTTCCGGCGGAGGAAGGGATGCGCTCCCGGGGGCTTGTCCACCCCCGGACGAGGGCAGGGGGAGGGGCCCGCCGGCTGGCCGTTCGCTCTGCGGACGAGCCAGACGGTGGGAGGGGCCGGAGTGAGCGAAGCGAACGGAGTCCTCTCAGAGGCAACTTTCGCCTGCGGCGCCGTATGACAAAAAAAAGAGGTCGACCATAAGGCCGACCTCTTATTCATAGTGTATTTAGCTCTTGGATTAGCGACGCTCGCCGCGACCGCCTTCACGACGGCCACCACGGTTACCGCCACGGCCACCACGCTCACCGCGCTCACCGCGACCGCCTTCACGACGACCGGAGTTTGCGGGGGCAGCGCTGGAAGCGAAGCCGGCGTTCGGGGAGAGATCCTGCTTGCCGTACTTCTCACCGTTGCAGATCCAGACCTTGATACCCATGGTACCCATCTGGGTGTGTGCAACTGCAAGGGCGTAGTCGATGTCGGCGCGGAAGGTGTGCAGCGGAGTGCGGCCTTCCTTGAACATCTCGGAGCGGGCGATTTCGGCGCCGCCTACACGACCACTGATCTGGACCTTGATGCCCTCGGCGCCCACGCGCATGGCGGTGGCGATGGCCATCTTGATGGCGCGGCGATAGCTCACGCGGCCTTCGATCTGGTGGGCGATGGAATCTGCCACGATGGTGGCGTCAACCTCCGGGCGCTTCACCTCGAAGATGTTGATCTGGACCTCCTTCTTGGTCACCTTCTTCAGCTCTTCCTTGAGCTTGTCCACCTCCTGGCCACCTTTACCGATGATCACACCCGGACGGGCGGCATGGATGGTGACAGTGATGAGCTTCAGGGTGCGCTCAATGATGATGCGGGAGAGGCTGGCCTTTGCAAGGCGGCTGCCCAGATATTTACGGATCTCGTAGTCTTCGGCGATCTTCTCGGCGTAGTTACCGCCTACCCAGTTGGAGTCCCAACCACGGGTGATACCGATACGGTTGCTGATAGGATTTGTTTTCTGTCCCATAGTTTATTTCTCCTCCACTGCTTTTTTGACGTCAAGTACGATGGTAACGTGGTTGGAACGCTTGCGGATGCGACCGGCGCGGCCCTGCGGGCAGGGACGGATGCGCTTCAGGGTGCGACCCTCGTCCACCATGATGGTTTTGACGATAACGTTACCGGCTTCAAGGGCGGCCGTCTGCTCGGGGTTTTTGGCTTCCCAGTTGGCAATGGCGCTCTTGAGGAGTTTCTCCAGACGAACGGAAGCGTCACGCTTCGAATAGTGGAGAAGATCCATTGCATGGTTGACTTCCACGCCACGGATGGTGTCGCAAACGAGGCGCATCTTCCGAGGGGAGGTAGGAACGTCGTTAAGTTTTGCTATAGCGGTCTGCTTCTTGGTCTCTTTCAGGCGCTCGGCCATCAAATGTTTTCTCTTTCCCATAATGTCAATCCTTTAAACATTATTTCTTGTTGTTGCCTGCGTGGCCGCGGAAAGTGCGGGTGGGAGCAAATTCACCAAGCTTGTGACCTACCATATTCTCAGTGACGTACACGGGAATAAACTTGTTGCCGTTGTGAACGGCGATGGTGTGGCCGACAAAGTCAGGGGAAATCATGCTGGCACGGGACCAAGTCTTGACAACCTCTTTCTTCTTGCTACCGTCATTCATAGCAAGAATTCTGTTCTCCAGGGCTTCCTGGATGTACGGTCCTTTTTTAAGTGAACGACTCATAATCTGTTAGTTTATTCCGTTATTTCTTACGTCTTTCAATGATGAACTTGTTGGACACGGCCTTCGGGTTGCGAGTCTTGTAGCCCTTTGCAGGCAGACCCTTACGGGAACGCGGGTGTCCACCGGAGGCGCGGCCTTCACCACCACCCATCGGGTGATCGTGGGGGTTCATCACAACACCACGGTTGTGAGGACGACGACCCTGGTGACGGGTACGTCCGGCCTTACCGTCGGATTCCAGATTATGGTCCGGGTTGGAAACGGTACCTACAGTAGCGCGGCAGGTAACGGGAACCATACGGGTCTCACCGGAAGGGAGGCGCAGGATGGCGTAGTTGCCTTCGCGGGCAGCGAGCTGGGCATAAGTACCGGCGGAACGGGCCATTGCGGCGCCCTGACCGGGACGGAGCTCGATAGCGTGTACGAGGGTACCAACAGGGATGTTGGCAAGCGGGAGGCAGTTACCCATATCCGGGGCAGCCTGAGGGCCGCTCTCCACCACCTGACCGACCTGCAGGCCGTTAGGGGCGATGATGTAGCTCTTCAGACCATCCTCATACTGGATGAGGGCGATGCGTGCGCTGCGGTTAGGATCGTACTCAATGGTGAGCACGGTAGCCTTGAACTCGTCACGGTTGCGGACAAAGTCCACCAGGCGGTACATTCTCTTGTGTCCGCCGCCGCGGTAACGAACGGTCATCTGACCGGTGTTGTTGCGGCCACCCGTGGAGTGGAGGGGAGCAAGAAGCTTCTTATAAGGCTTCTTCGCGGTGATTTCGTCGAAGGAGCTGATAGCTTTGTTGCGCTGGCCGGGAGTAACCGGCTTGTACTTTTTGATTGCCATAGTTTATTCTCCTTCTTAGATGTTAGCGTAGAAATCAATCTTGTCTTCACCTGCAAGGGTCACATAGGCCTTCTTGAAGTGATTCATACGACCGCGAAGCAGGCCAGCCTTGGTGTAGCGCTGTTTGCGCTTGCCATGGTAGTTGAGGGTGTTCACGTCTGCGACGGAAACGCCGTACATCTGCTCCACGGCGGCCTTGATCTGAAGCTTATTGGCCTTGCGGTCCACGATGAAACCGTAACGGTTGAGCTTTTCGCCCTCAGCCGTCATTTTCTCGGTTACGATTGGCTTAATTAAAATACCCATTTTCTTTTCTCCTTTACTTTACTCTTGCTGCGAGGATGTCCTGCACGCCGTCCACAAGCACCAGAGAATGGGCATTCATGATAGCGTAGGTATTGATCTCGTCAACGGTGATCACCTGCACGGAGGGCAGGTTGCGGGATGACAGGAAAATATTATTGGAGTTCTCCGGAAGGACGACGAGAACCTTGCGGTCTCCGGCCTTGATGTTGGAGAGGATGGTCTTGAACTCTTTGGTCTTGGGGGCGTCCAGGGCGAAGGGCTCGACGAGCACGATCTTGCCTTCGGCAGCCTTGTAAGACAGAGCGCTCACACGGGCGAGCTGCTTGACCTTCTTGTTCAGTTTGAAGCGGTAATCGCGGGGCTTGGGGCCGAACACGTTACCACCGCCTACGAAGATACCGGCCTTGAGGGAACCGTGACGGGCACCGCCGCCGCCCTTCTGACGACCGAGTTTCTTGGTAGAGTAAGCAACCTCGCTGCGATCCTTGGTCTTGGCAGTGCCCTGACGCTGGGCGGCGAGATAATTGAGGACATCCAGGTAGATGACGTGGTCGTTGGGCTGTACGCCGAACACCTTTTCGTCGAGGACGACCTTCTTTCCGGATTCAGTTCCGTCGATCTTATATACAGAAAGTTCCATTGCTTAAGCCTCCAGAATAATGTAAGAACCTTTGGCTCCGGGAACGGAACCCTTAACTACTACGAGATTGTTCTCAGGGATGACTTTCAGGACCTCGAGGTTGAATACTTTCACACGCTCGTTGCCCATGTGACCAGCCATGCGCATTCCCGGGAAAACGCGGGAAGGCCAGGAGGATGCACCCATGGAACCAGGGTGACGGAGGCGGTTGTGCTGACCGTGGGTCTGACCACCTACACCGGCGAATCCATGACGCTTCACGACGCCCTGGAAACCTTTACCCTTAGAAGTACCGACAACATCTACGTACTTGACGTCCTCAGTGAAGACATCGGCCACGGTGATGGTGTCTCCGAGCTTGAGCTCTCCGGCGAAGTCTGCCTCGAATTCCACGAGCTTCTTCTTGGGAGTAGTTCCAGCCTTTTCGAAATGGCCCTTCAGAGCCTTGCTGGTGCGCTTCTCTTTCTTTTCGTCATAGGCAAGCTGCACGGCGGCATAACCGTCGGTTTCTACAGTGCGAACCTGCGTGACAACACACGGACCAGCCTCAACGACAGTGCACGGGATATTCTTCCCGTCGGCACCGAAGACGGAAATCATTCCGACTTTCTTTCCAATTAAACCAGGCATTGGTGTTTGTTAATTAATTGTTACTTAATAATTTAATACGAATTGGAGGCCACTTGGGCACAATTGCGGACCGCAAAGATACGGATAAATTCCCGATAATCAAAAACTTTTTAACAGTTTTATGAACAACCGAACGAGATATTTTCATATCTTTGCGCTGGTCCCGCATCCCAACAAATGGGGATTTTTCAACAGTGGACAATATCGTACCTTTGCAGCCGAGAATGATGAGAAGAGCAGTAGCAATAGTTTTGGCCGTCCTTTTGGCATGTCCCGCCCTCCGGGCACAGACGCACAGCCTGAGCGGACGGGTGGTGGAAAAAGCCACGGGAGAACCCATCGAATTCGCGACGGTCGTCCTCGGCGCAACGGAACAGTGGGCCGTCACCAATCAGGAGGGCCGATTCACCATCAATAATATAAAGGTACCCGGAAGCGTCGTCACCGTCTCCTGCCTGGGCTATGCCAATTACTCCCGGGAGCTGAAGTTCACCAAGGATCTTTCCAACGTCCGCTTCCAGCTGGAGGAAGACAACCTCACCCTATCCGGCGCTGTGGTTACCGCCAAGGAAAACGATGCGGCCGCCACCACCTCCCGCACCGTGGACAAAACGGCGCTGGAGCACGTGCAGCTGATGAACGTAGGAGACATCGCCAGCCTCCTGCCCGGCGGCGTCACCACGGACAACAACCTTGTCAACAGCAAACAGTTCAGCATCCGCGCGGCCGATAAAGGCGAATCCGGCAACGCATCCTTCGGGACGGCCGTGGAAGTGGACGGCGTGCGCCTGTCCAATAACGCATCCTTCGGAACAGCCTCTTCCGGCGGGGCCGATGTCAAAGGCGTCAACACCAACAACATCGCCTCCTCCAACATCGAATCGGTGGAAGTCATCACGGGCGTTCCCTCCGTAGAATACGGCGACATGGGCTCCGGCGTCGTGAAGATCAACACGAAAAAAGGCAAGACCCCCTGGATGGTCACCATGTCCTCCAGCCCCAATACCAAGCAGCTTTCCGTAAGCAAGGGATTCGGCCTGGTCAACAACCGCAGCGGCGTATCCAGAGGCGTCGTCAATGCCAGCATGGAGTACACCCGGTCCGTCTCGCAGGCCCTGTCCCCTTACACGGGCTACGACCGCAAGCAGCTGTCCCTCTCCTTCTTCAACCTGTGCAACTCCGGCATCTTCGCAACCACACCGCTGCGCGTCACCGTAGGCGTTTCCGGCAACCTCGGCGGCATGGACACCCAGGCAGACCCGGATGCCGTCCAGGGTACTTGGTCCTTGGCAAAAGATAACAGCCTCCGGGCCAACATCAACCTGAACTGGCTGCTGAACAAGCCCTGGATTACCAACCTCGAACTCATCGGCTCGCTCTCCTACGGAGACAAGAGCACGCGGGAACGCACTTACAACTCCGCAGCCGTCACCAAAATTGTCCTGCACGGGAAAGAGGCCGGCTATTTCATGGCCGAGCCTTACACGAAACCCACCCCGGCGGTGAGCTACATCGATCCGGGATACTGGTACAACATCATGGCCACCGACGACCGTCCACTGAGCACCCGCCTCACGCTCAAATGCAACTGGAGCCGTCATTTCGGCGCGGTTAATAACAAGCTGAAAGCCGGTGTGGACTGGAGCACGGATTACAATTTCGGACGGGGCACTTACTCGCCGGAGATGGCCACCGCGCCCACGTTCCGCAAATACGCCTACTACGACATCCCCGTGATGCACAATATCGCCGCCTACCTGGAAGACAACCTGATGATTCCCGTCGGCAGGGGCCGGCTCAATCTCATCGCCGGTATCCGTTCGGACAATACCTATATCAAAGGATCTTCCTACGGACTTACGTCCAGCCTGTCTCCCCGTTTCAACGGGAAGTACACCATCCTGGAAGCGAAAGGCCGGCAGAACAGCACGCTGCGGGAACTGTCGCTGCGGGCCAGCTGGGGTATCGCCGTAAAGCTGCCGTCTTTCTCGGTGCTGTTCCCCATCCCCACCTACCGCGACGACGAAGTCTTCACTTCCACGACCAACTCCCTCAACCAGTCCTTCATGGCTTATCACATAGAGCCGCGCACGGTTGCCTACAACCCGGAGCTGCGCTGGCAGCGGAACCGCCTGTGCGAAGTGGGCCTGGAGGCCGATATCCTCGGGAACAAGCTTTCCCTGGCCGCTTTCTGGAACCGAAGCCACAACTCTTATCGGCTTTCGGCCCTGTACAGCGAAGGCACCCTCACCTATACGCCTACCGAAGCCCTCGACGGCATAGGGATTCCCGCCGATGACCAGATGTACGCCATCGACCGCGCCACAGGCGTTGTCACAGTGAGCGACCGCACCGGCGTCCTCCCTTCCCAGACGCTCGCCCACAAGGACTGGCGCATGCTGTCCCTGACCCATCTTCCCGCCAATGAAGACAGCCCCGCAGACCGCTACGGCATCGAATGGGTGGTGGACTTCGCCCCCATCAAGGCCATCAACACGTCCATCCGCCTGGACGGCACCTGGTACGCCTACCACTTCCTGGCTTCCAACATCATTGCTTATAATCCCACCGCCTTCAAGTCGGCCCAGGACGGGCTGCCTTACGGATATGTCGGCTATTACTATGGAGACCGTTCTTCCTCCAACGGATCGGAGAGCCGCGCCCTGCGCACCAACCTCACCATATCCACCCACATCCCGGCCGTGCGCATGATCCTGTCGGCCAAACTGGAGGCCAGCCTCATCCGGTATTCCCGCGCCCTGAGCGAGACGCTGGCGGGCGAAGAACTGGCCAAAGTCATCTCCAATAACGCCGACATCCTGAGTACCACCGGGGAGTCCATCTACGGGGGAGACAATTTCGTGGTGGTGTACCCCAGGTATTACACGGCCTTCGGCGATCCCACTCCGCGCGACTACCTCGCCGACCTGCAGGCCGCCCGCGCCGCCGGAGATGAGCAGCTTTTCACGGACCTGGCCAACCTGGCCTACAAAACCAGTTACCTGTACACCTTTGTACCGGACTACTACTCTCCGTATTTCAGCGCCAACTTCAGCGTCACCAAGGAAATCGGCGACCTGGCCTCCATATCTTTCTACGCGAACAACTTCTTTAACAACCGGGCCCGGATCTGGTCCTCCAAAACCAGGACATACTATCCCGCCTCCCGGTTTATTCCCAAATACTATTACGGATTAACACTTCGTCTGAAATTTTAACACCTATCTTTATGAAAAAAGTATTTTACATGATGGCAGCCGCCCTGATGGCGCTTACTGCCTGCAACAAGGAGCCGGAAGTCCTGGTAGAGGTCTCCGTCCAGCTCACCCACTTCGGCGAGGCCTACAAGGCCGTCGCCCCCGTCACGTTCACTTCTGCCGTGGCCAGCTATACGCAGAATTCCGACGAGAACGGTCTCGCCAGCTTCAAGGTCCCTGCGGGAATCTATACCGTGAGCGCTTCCTTCAAGGAGGGCAACACGAACTATAACGGCAGCACCCAGTTTACGGTCGAGAAGACCTATGTGGAAGAGAAGCCCGTCGAACTGGCTCTTACCGCCTCCAACTCCAGCGCCCTGATCATCAAGGAATACTACGATGGCGGTTGCAAGGACAACGCCGGCACCAAGAGCTACCTGTACGACAAGTACATCATCGTCTATAACAACTCCGACAAGGAGGTGGATGCCAGCCGCATGTGCATCACCATGGCACAGAACTCCAATACGCAGGCCGCCAACAAGTATGCGATCACCGACGGGGTCATCGAATATGAAGTCGCCGGCTGGACGCCCGCCAGCTTCGGTATCTGGTGGTTCCAGACCGAGGTGAAGATTGCCCCCTATTCCCAGATCGTGGTTGCCATCAACGGCGCAATCAACCACACTGAGACCTACAGCAACTCCGTGGATCTGAGCAAGGCCGACTATGTCTTCTACGACAAGGAATCCGGCTTCAATCTCGCAGCGGCCTATCCCGCTCCCGACGCCTCCATCGCGTCTTCCCATTACATGAAGACCTATCGGTTTGGCCAGGGAACCGTCTGGATGCCGCTGATGGCCAATTCCGCTCCCTATCTGCTGATCCCCGAAGAGGGCGTCGATATCACGGAATGGGTGAAGACCGCTTCCAACTTTGACCAGCGCGGAACCAACGGCTCCACCAATTACGCCATGATTCCCACTTCCTGGGTGATGGACGCCCTGGAAGAGTGGCCCGAAGCCGATGAAACCAAATACTTCAACCGCTTCCCCGCCGCCGTCAATTCCGGTTACAGCCTGGCAACCAAGAACCTGGGCTATACCCAGTACCGTAACGTGGACAAAGCTGCGACCGAAGCCATTGCCGGGAATAAGGGCAAGCTGGTTTACGACTATGCCGGCGCCGTTTCCGAGGAAGACACCGACCCTTCCGGTATTGATGCCGAAGCCTCCATCGCCAACGGTGCCAAGATTGTCTATATGGACACCAACAACTCCGCGAACGACTTCCACCAGCGCAAGAAATCTTCCCTGAAGAAATAAGCTTATGACATACCGTTTTGCGGCCACATGCTTGATTACCCTGCTCCTGACGGCTTCCGCCGCGGGGCAGGGATATCGGCATGACGCCCAGTATTTCCTGCAGACCCACCCGGCCCTGAGCACATCCAACGCGGCGGCACTGTCCCTCCTCGAGAAGGGGGATGTCTGCCAGGCCCGGCTCTCCTTCGAGAAGGAAGACGGGGGCCTGATTCCACTGGAAGGCTCCGACAATGCCTGGAAGGCGGGCGCCGCAACGGAAGCATTCAGGAAGGCGTCGGACCGCCTGTCCTATCACGGAAGGCTGTCTTATTCCCGCTTCCGCGGCCAGGACATGGGCGGCCAGGTGCTCATGCAGCCTTCCTACAATCCCATCAACTTCCTGGAGGAAGACTTCAGCACCAAAGGAACCCGGCAGCGCGAAACCTACAGCCTTTCGGGCGGCATCGCCTGCAAACTGTCGGAAGCCGTAACACTCGGCACCGCCGTCGATTATACATCGGCCGACCAGCTCAAATTCAAAGACCCCCGGTTCCAGAACGTCTGGATGGACCTCTCCGTGCGCCCCGGGGTGTTGCTGCGCCTGTCGGACAGCTTCCGCCTGGGGGTAAACCTGGAATGCCGCCAGACCCTGGAGAAAATAAACGCCGGGCTGTACGGGACGATAGACAGCGACTACTCCATCCTGGTGGACATGGGGAACTTCTATGGCCCCAGGGAGCGTTTCGAGGGAGATGCCGGGTATATCTCCACCACCAACGAACGTCCCCTCACCCATGGTTTCTACGGCCTGTCCCTGCAGGCTTTCGTAAACCGGAACGGATCGGAGTATTGCGGCGAACTCACCGCCCTGTACCACAACGGCTACTTCGGCAGCCACACGTCCTCTTCGGTCGTGTTCTGCGAGTTCAGGGGGCCGGAGATCTCCTATACCGGCACCTTCGTCCACCCGGTGCGGGAGAACGTGCACAAAGTGGCGGTGGAAGCCTCTTTCGGGCTCCTTGGCAACTACACCAACGCCTACCGCCACGAGACGGAAATCGGCATGACGGGAAAGATTGTCTATCTGGGGCAGACACAGACTTTCTCCCGCACCCACATCAAGGCCGCGGGCGCCTACACCTTTTTCGGCGACACGTCCGGCTTCCTGCCCGGGTGGGAGATAAATGCCCGCGCAGAGGTCTTCTGCAAACTGCAGCAGACCACCCTATATCCTTTCAACAGAAATTGGAACACGGTGAGCGTTGATGTTTCTGCCAGCGCGGCCCGCAACATCTCCCGCGGGAAGAACATCTATTCCGCAGAGGCATCGGCCTCCTTCCTCGTGGGATTCGGCGAACCCCGGAAGGACAGTATGGCCGGCGGGGCCACCACCACCTACCGTTCCTTTGACGATTACTCCGACCGGCAGTTCGAATACGAGACCGCCGGCCGCATGGGAATAGGCCTTGCCCTGAAGTATTCCCGTGTCCTGTCCGGACGATTCATCCCTTATGTAAAGCTCTCCGACAGCTTCACGACGTTGCTTTCCGCGCCCAAGTACCTGGAAGGAGCCGGCAGGAATGTAGCGGCCGTCTGCATTGGATGCAATTTCTAAACGCATTTAGTCATGAAGAAACTTCTTTTCACGTTGCTCACGTGCATGGCGGCCTGGACCGCCCGGGCCGACGAAGGTATGTGGCTGGTACAGTGCCTGGACCGGGCGCTGGAAAAGAACATGCAGGCGCGGGGGCTCGAGCTGGGCGCCCGGGAAATCTATAACGAGGAAGCGGGCGGCCTGACGGACGCGATTGTGTCGCTGGGCTTCTACTGCTCCGGCAGCATGATTTCCGAGGACGGCCTCATGATTACCAACCACCACTGTGCCTACGGCGACGTCGCCGCCCTCTCCACCCCGGAGCACAACTATCTGGAGGACGGCTTCTGGGCCCATTCCCGGGCCGATGAAGTCCCCATTCCCGGGCTTAAGCTCTACTTCCTGCGCAAGGTGCTGGATGTGAGCGAAGAGGTGGACGCCCTGAAGGCCGACCTGGCCGCCAAGGGCCAGCCTTTCGGCGGAAGGCGCATCGCCTCCATCATGGAGACCCGGTACCAGAAGGAATATGGCATGGAAGCGGGACTTGCCGGCATGTGGGCCGGGACCAAGCACTATATCTGCCTGTACGATGTCTATGCCGACGTGCGGCTGGTGGCGGCCCCGCCCGTGACGGTGGCGGCCTTCGGCGGCGACGAAGACAACTGGGAGTGGCCGCAGCACAAGGCCGATTTCGCCCTCTACCGCATCTACAAGGATGGCGAGCCGTTCCATCCGTCGCGGCACCTGACAATTAGCCGGAAAGGCTACCGGGAGGGGGACTTTGCGATGGTCATCGGCTATCCCGGCAGCACGGACCGTTATGCCAGCGCCGCTGAAATCCAGCAGAAGATTTACGTGGAGCGGCCGGCCGAAAACACCATCCAGCGCGGCCGCATGGAGATCACACGCAAGTGGATGGAGGCCGATCCCGCCATCCGCATGAAATACTCGAACCGTTTCTTCAGCCTCACCAACGCCGGTGAACTGTACGAGGGCGAGGAAGCCTGCGTGCACCGTTTCAACGTGGTGGAGAAACGTCGTTCCTTCGAGGAGGGATTCCGTGCCTTCTCGGCCGACAATGCCCGCATCCTGGACCAGTTGGACGCGGAGTACGCGGCCATATCGGCCCTTGAGAAACAGAAGGTTTACTTCCGGGAGATTCTTGTCCGCAGCGTGACGGCGGTACCGCTGCTGTTCCGCCTGGGACTTCCGCGAAACGGCCTCAACGAGCAGCGCGAACAGCTGGCCAAGGGCCTTCCGGAGATGGACGCTCGTCTGGAGAGGGAAATGCTGGGCTTTGTGGTGGAGAAGTTCTTCACCTGCATGGACCCGTCCTTCTTCAAACCCATCCACAAGGAGCTGCAGGAGCGTTTCGGAGAGGATTATAAGGCGATGGCCGACTGGCTCTGGAGCCATTCCTGCCTGGCCGATGCGGGCCTGAAACCGGACGCCGAGGTGGCTGCTTCCTTCACGGGACCCATCCAGGAGGATGTCCTGTACCGCTTCTTCCGGGAACTGGCCATCACGGACCTCAACAAGGCCGAGAAACATGTCGTGGACAATCTGAATGCCCTTCAGCACGACTACGTCCGTGCCGTGTACCGCTACCGGGAGGCAAAGGGCGAAATCCAGTACCCGGACGCCAACTCCACGATGCGTCTTTCGTACGGCAGGGTGCTGCCCCTGCGCCCGTGGGACGGCGTGTATGTCCACTGGCAGAGTACGGCCCGCGGTCTCCGCGAGAAATACGACCCTTCCAAGTATGACTTCTGCTACCCGACGGTGTGGAAATATCTGATGCCCCCGCCGGACTTCCCTGTGAATTTCCTGACGGACAACGACATCACGGGCGGCAACTCCGGATCACCGGTTCTCAATGCCCGGGGCGAACTCATCGGCCTGGCCTTTGACGGCAACAAGGAGTCCCTCGCCAGCCGGTTCGAGGCTGTTCCCGGCTACAACATGTGCGTATGCGTGGACATCCGCTACGTGCTGTGGGTCATCAAGTACCTGGGACGGCAGGAGTATGTGCTCGCAGAGATTAAAGAGTAATTTCTTGGACGCCCTGTAAAACGTCGTTCTTGCTCAACTCGACGCGGAAATAACCCTTCCATACGCCACCTTCCTCCAGCCGGAGTTCCCCACGGAAGATGGTGGTGTAGCCGTTATTTTCCAGGATGGCGCCGTTGGACACACATTCGATATCTCCTTCCAGGCCGGTAATCAGGAGGGTGGCGTCCAGGCTTCCGTCCATGCGGTGCTCTTCCTTGTATGTATCCGGAAGATAGACGATGGAGCACTGCCAGCTATGGTCGGATACGGGGACGAAGGTGTATTTCAGCTCCGTCTGGGAATCGTATTCCGTCCATCCGTAAAGGATGGCGTTGCTGCCATAGGAAAAGTATTCGGCAGGTCTCCTCAGGAACTCCTCGCACAGTTCCTCTGCATATCTTTCCATGGTATTGTTCTTCGGAGTCTGGAACTGGCAGGAAAACAGGAAGGGGATCGCAAGCAATATGTAAAACAGTCTTTTCATAACTAAAAACGATAACCTACACCGATACGTCCTCCCACGAACGGGAGAATGGTTGCATAATGATCACCGAAGCCGTAGCATTCCACCTCTGCGAACCACTTCTGACCGAACTGCATGCCGCAGAAAGTCATCTGAATGCCCAGGTGCCGTTCCGGCTCTGAGTAGCGGGCCCATTGCCGGGGTTGTGCCGACTGGAAACGAAGGCCCATCTGTGCGGCTCCATACATCTTAAAGTAGGGACGGGAGACATAATAGTAGCGGATACCGGCAAGGGCCGTGAAGCAGAGGCTGTTCTGGTGCCCTTCTCTCACACCCGTGGAGGGGTTTACGTAGATGAAGCTCGTATTGCACAGCCCCAGATTGCCCGTAAGCGCCCACCTGCGGTGGAACTTCCAGGCGGCCTGCAGCGAGATGAATCCGGTGGTGTATGCATAGAAGGAGTTTTCGTACAGCTGCGTCGCGGACATCGGCCCATACCTCTGCTTGCGATCGATGCCCAGGGGGGTTCTCGTCCACTCAGAAAGGGGCATTCCGCTGATACCCAGACTCAGTTCCCAGGTCTTTTTCTCGGGCGGGTACAGCATTTCGGGGTCGCGGAGATACGGGCCGATGACCGTGGAATCGGGGCCATCGACGTAGAGGATATCGGCGTACAGACGGCTTACCCCGGTCCAGAGGTGCGCGGGCGCGCGGCGGCTCTGGAGCACCAGCAGGGCGTTTCCGCCAGCCTTCCAGGCTTCCTTCGATGCCGCGCTCAGGGCTGCCATGTAACTTTGGTCGGCGCCGCGGTCCTCGACATGCACGCTTCCGAGACGTTCGGCCGTCTTGATGCCGGGCGCGCCTTCATCCAGAATGGCCACGCGCGGATCCGCCAGGTTTTGCGGCCGTTGCGAGATCAGGTCCACTGTCACCCGCGGGGAGCAGGATGCCAGTAAGATAAGGAAAGGAATCAGAAAACGTTTCATACAAGTTCCTTAAAAGGTTAGTCCATTATCTACAATCCCTCTCGCCTCCACTTCTTGCATGGGTATTTGGATTTTAATCAGTGCGGGCTTACTCCCCCAGATCCACCAACGCTTTATCCTCCGGGCTCATGTCCTCATATCTCACGTCATCTGTCAAAAACAATTGCTCACACTTAAATCTGTGTAAAGATAATGTTTATCTAATTATCTACAAACAGCAATCTCTTTCTGGTCACTTAAGATCGTTTCACGACAAAGGGATGAGGGGAAGGGTGAATCTCGTCCCCTCCGAGATTCCGTCGCTGCGCTCCGGCATCTCTTGTCCTCCCGGAGGGTCCGAACCAAGGCATTCAGCTCATATGCCTACGGCATAATGGGCTGTTTCGTTTGCACAGCCCTTACGAAAACAAGTTTTCGACGGGCCGTACAAACAAAAACAGCCCAGCGCGATGCGCTGAGCTGAATGCACTTGGCGGAGGGGACGAGATTCGAACTCGTGGTACAGAATAACCCGTACGGCAGTTTAGCAAACTGCTGGTTTCAGCCACTCACCCACCCCTCCGGGCTTAAAGCGTTGAAACCCCGTCACAATGGACGGGAGTGCAAAGATACTATAAATTTCTGAGTTAACAAGTGCCGGAACAAAAAAATGCAGTCGGGGTTCTCACCTGGACTGCACTTTTGGTTAAACCGAAATAACGATAACCTAATAACCAACTTTTCCTTAGTCAACGCAAAATTAACAACGAAAAAGCCATATATTACACACGATTCGCGTAAAATCCTTCACAAATTGCGTAAAAATGGACCATTTATTGCAAAATAATGTTTCGCCATGTTTCGTTTTGGGCTTGTTTCATGAGAACTTCGCCCTTGTTGCGGGCCGTTGTCCAGCCGCCTACTACATTGCTGAGGAACACGACGCGGATGTGATGTACGCCTTTTTCCAGGACCAGCATTCCGTCATGACGGAAGTTTTTCCGCACTTCGCCCCGGTTGTCAATGACCAGGCGGCCGTCTATCCACACCTCGTCATAGAGGGAACTGAAGCTCCAGGCATCCGTCTGGGGAACCTGGAAATAGCCCTCGCCCTCCGCAGCGAAGAAATGGGGATCCTGCATATTGGCATGGAAGGGGTAGAGTTTGGGAATCCTCCGGATGTCGTCCAATTCACAGGAGGTCCAGACGGCGTTAAGAGGGATGTCGTGCGGAATGGTAAAAGCTCCGGGCGTGTGGCGGACGGAGAGTTTGCCGGTGAGCTGCGCCGGATGAAGGGCGGGAATGGGATCCATCTTCTCGAAGGAGACCGTACGCTCGGCGCTCAGCTTGCCATAGGACGACAGGCTGGCGATGCGCAGCATGCCGCTGTTCCGGACGACGATCGGCCCCTCATAGCGGGCCGATTCCGCCGTGGGCTTGCTTCCGTCCAGGGTGTAAACCATCTCCATGGGCCGCGACGTAGTGAAGGTGAGGACGGCCGAATCGCGGAAGGCAATCTGGCTGATGGAACCGCCGGGCTGCTCCGGCAGGGGCATGTGGTAGGCTACGCCCAGGGAGTCCAGCCGTTGGCACGCCGCGTCCAGACGCCGGCAGAAATCCGGGAAGTCCTTCTTCTCCAGCGGGGTCCAGGCTGTCTCGGCCACGGCGAACATCTTCGGGAAGGTAAGATAGTCGCGCATGTAATCCGTATAGATATACTCTCCCCAAAGATTGCCCTGGATACCCAGGATGTGCCTGGCCTCTTCGGGGGTCAGTTCGGCGGGGACGGGGTTGTAGTCGTAGGCTGTCTGCAGGACGTAATGGTGAGCATAGCCCTCCGGCTCCGCCTTGGGATCTCCCTGGTAGTGATTGAGGTAAAGACCGCCGCTGCCGGGAGTCATCACCACGTCATGCCCCTCGCGTGCAGCCTGGATGCCGCCTTTCTCTCCGCGCCAGCTCATGACGGTAGCGTTCGGGGACAGGCCGCCTTCCAGGATTTCATCCCAACCCACAAGGCTCTTTCCATACTTGGCGAGGATTCCTTCCATGCGACGGACGGCATAGCTCTGGAGTTTCTCCTCGGCCGTCCCTTTTTCATCGGCCTTCAGTCCTTCGGCGGCGATTCGGGCCTGGCAGGCGGGGCATTTCTCCCAGCGCACTTTACGGCACTCGTCTCCGCCGATGTGGAAATACCGGCCGGGGAACAGCGGGGCGATTTCCGCCACCACATCCTCCAGGAACTGGAAGGTAAATTCACTGCCGGGGCACAGGACAATGTCGGGGGAGCCCCAGACGGAGAAGTTGCCCACGGGCTGCTTGTCGCAGGAGAGTTCCGGATAGGAACGGATGGCTGCCATGCTATGGCCGGGCATCTCGATTTCGGGAACAACGGTAACGAAGCGTTCGGCGGCGTAGGCCACCACTTCCCGGATCTGCTCCTGGGTGTAGTAACCCTTGGTTACGCTGCCGTCAAACTCGGTACGTACGGCGCCCACTTCGGTGAGGCGGGGGTATTTCTTGATTTCCACGCGCCATCCCTGGTCGTCGGTAAGGTGCCAGTGCAGGACGTTGATCTTGTACTGGGACAGGATGTCGATGTGCTGCTTGATCTGCTCCACGCTCATGAAATGGCGGGATGCGTCCACCATGAGACCGCGCCAGCGGAAACGGGGATAGTCTTTGATCTTGACGCAGGGAATCTTTCCGTCCTGCTCCAGCTGGGCGAGCGTCTGGCGGGCATAGAACAGGCCGGCTTCGGTGGAGGCCACCGCCTTTACGCGCGTGCGAGTCACTTCAAGCGTATATCCCTCGGCAGGGATGGGGGCCGACGGTTTGAGGACAAACTCCATGTGCTTGTCCCCGTCCACCTTAAAATAGCCTTCCCGGACCTGCATTTCTGCGGGTGCGGGAAGAATCTGCGGCACAAGGGCCAGAAGAAGGGTAATCAGTTTTATCATTCGCTCATGAGTTTACGTACAATCTGGCCGATCTCGGAGTTGTCATGCACGCCGGCGAAAGCCTCGGCTCCGGGACCATAGGCAAAGACGGGAACCACGATGCCGTCGTGGCCGCCGGTGGAGAAATGCACCTTCACCTCATGGTCTTCGATGCTGCCCTTCAGGAGGGTGAGGCCGCCGGTGTTGTGGTCGGCGGTGACGACGACCAGCGTCTGGCCGTCTTTCTCGGCCCATTCGAGAACAGCGCCGATCACCTTGTCAAAGTCAAAGAGTTCCTCGCACATGTGGCCCACCTTGTTGCGATGGCACCAGTCGTCAATCTGGGAGCCTTCCACCATAAGGAAGAAGCCTTTCTCGTTGTCCAGCACCTGGAGAGCCTTCAGGGTGCTTTCCATGAGGACGGGACCGCGGTCCAGGCTGGGCTCGAGGTCATATTCGTCGTAAAGGCCCAGGAACTTGTCTCCCTCGGCACCGGCGATATCCTCCAGCTTGTCCACATAGGTATAACCCTTGGCCTTCATCTCATCGATGAGGTTGCGGCCGTCGCTGCGCTGGTTCCAGAAGTGGGTGCCGCCGCCGGAGATGAAGTCCACGTCGGCATCGACATACTGGGCGGCCAGGCCCTCTTCATCCCTACGGGAAGGGCCGTGGATGCAGAAATCGGCCGGCGTGGCGTCGTTGATACGGCAGGTGACGGTAACGCCCGTCTTCATGCCCTTCACGCGCTTGCCCCACTGGAGGTTGGACTCGACGACCTCTCCGTCGGGGCCCAGCCCGATGTAGCCGTACTTGGTCTTTTTACCGATTGCGAGGGCCGTTCCGCCGGCGCAGGAGTCGGTGATGAGACGGTCCGTGGTGGTGGTGATGGAATAACCGGCCACAGGCATATTCTCAATGTTGAGAGCACCGCCGTTGGCCACCCAGCCCACACTCCACTGGCTGAGGCCCGTGCCGTCGCCGATCATGAAGATGACGTTTTTGACCTTCTTCCCTTCGGGCTGCTTCACGGAAACGGTCTGATAGGGAGTTTCCACCTTGTACTGGTCGTCCTTGGAGAAGGAGTAGGTGGCATACTTGGAACGGTCCCGGTCCAGGGACTCGGGGGTCTGGGCGTAGGCCTGGAAGGCGCACAGTGCCAGGAGGATGTAGAGAATCTTTTTCATTTATTCAGTTAATTTCGAGTTCCAGCCGCTAAAGGAGATGGCGGCGTTTGCAATGCCCTCCGGAAGGGTGCAGCGGATGGTGCGGCTTTCCCCGGGAAGGACCGTGAAGAAGTTGTCGCTCCAGAAAGTGCCAGGGATGAGCTGGCCGGAAGCGTCTTTTGCCTTCAGGATATTCTGGTAGGCGATCACAGATGTCTTATTGATAAGGGTGACATCGTATCCGCCTTCCACAGCTTCCACCTGCATCTGGAGCGATGTCTCGGGAAGAAGGGAGACAAAGCTGAGGTCGGCGGATTTCTCGACGGGGATGCCCCACCAGTCGGACTGGTCCCACTTGTAGCGGTTGTTCCCGGCGGGAATGCAGTAGAAATTGGAAGCGCTGTAGTCTCCGCCCTTGATTTCCACGGCGAGGAAACAGGCTCCCTCCACGGGGGCGCCCACCTTGCGGGGATCGCGGGGACGGGAAGTCACTTTCTCGCACTCCTCACGGACAAGGCGGCTGTCTTTGTCATAGACGCGCAGAAAGACCTCGTACGAAGCCTCGGGGGTGGCGTCGTTCACTACATAGACGCAATGGTCGGCATAATTATAGACGGCCTGGACGGGTGCGTTCGCCGCCTTCACGCCATAATAACCGGCCGTGGGGATGCCCCACCAGTCGTAGAGCTGCCAGTACAGGGAAGGCCAGGCGCTGTTGAGCATCCACTGGACGATACCGGTGGCCTCCGGAACGTTGGCACGGAAGGCCTCATACATGGAACGGGTGGCGTCATAGTCCATAGCGTGCGCCTTGCGCATGAAATCATCCAACCCCTCGGCGGCACCGTAGGATGCCTTCATGGCGTTTTCCAGGAAGGTGGTGTTGTTCATGTGGGAAGAGGAAGCGGTGCAGTGGAACCCCCAGTTGGGGCCTATGGGCCAGAGTTCCTTCTCACCCACCATGCGCTTGACGGATTCCAGCTGGGGAATCTGCAGGCCGGGGCCGGTCTCGGTGTTGAAACCATAGTTGCCGCCGTAGCGGTTGTCCAGCCACCAGTAATCCGGGCCCACATACTCATAGGGGCCCTCCATCTTCATGCCGGAAGGTCCGTCCAGGGAAGTCATCCCCTTTGCGGAGCAGACATAGGGCCGATAATCCAGTTTGCCGTAAAGCTCCAGATACTGCTTCTCCAGCGTGGGGTTGGGAATGCGGTCGCTGCCCGTGAGCCAGCCGATGACGCTGGGATGGTTGCGGAGCCAGATGACCTGGTCGTGGAAGTAACGTACGGCGAGGGCCTCGGACTTGGGGTCGTTGATGCAGCCGAAGTGCTTGTATTCGGGAAGGCCGCAGTAGCTCTCCCACTCCCACTGGCAGCTGAAACCTACCAGGGCCATGAGGCCATAGCGGTCGCAGAGGTCATAGATGGTCTGGTCTTTTCCCCAGATATTCTCAAAGCGGATGCTGTTCAGGCCCATATCGGCCACCAGCTTCACCTGCGCCTCCAGGCTCTCGGGGGTGTCCTGCATGAAGATGTCGTCCGTCCAGCCGGCGCTCTTGACAAGCACTTTCTGTCCGTTAAGGATGAACTGGCGGTGGCCGTAGGGCGTAATCTCGCTTTCTATGCTGCGGAGGCCGAAGACAGCCGATGCGCTATGGGACGCCTTCTTGCCTTTGCAGAAAGAGACCTCCAGATGGTAGAGTTCAGGCTTCCCCAGTTCGGCCGTCCACCAGATACGGGGATTCTCCACCTGCTCGGTGACGGTGACCACCTTGGTTTCCCCGGCAGCAAGGGTAGCGGGAATACTGAACTTACCGCCTTCATAAACGCCTTCCACCGTGCCCTTCACGGGGTTCTTGCTCAGGTTCACCAGCGTAATCTGGGCTTCGAAAGCGGCCTTGGAGAGGTCCTTGGTGTCAATGACGGGTTTCACAAACACATCCTTCACCTCAACGTCCGGGGTGGAGATGAGGGTGACCGGACGAATGATGCCCATGCTCTCGTCCACGGGACGGGGGTTCCAGTCCACGTAACCGGCATTGAGGTCCCCGCTCTGCGCGCGGCGGAGCTTCACCTTGAGGGAATTGTAGTTTGTAACGATGCCCGTCACGTCGAATTCACGAACGATGTAAGGGCCGTAGGTGGTGTCGGCCGATGCTATGCATTTGCCGTTGAGCTCGATATCGGCATAATAGTTCAGGCCCTCGAAGCGGAGGACGTGGCGCAGGCCCTTGCGGGCCCGGAAGCGGGTGGTGAACACCCACGTGTCGTCGAAGATGGTTTTGTCAATGGCCTTGTACCGGTCCTCTTCCAGGACATCGGGGCCGAAATAACCGGCTTCGTTCAGGGCACCGGCCACGGTGCAGGGCACATCGACCTGATAAACGGTCTTCTGACCTTCCCGCTGGAGCGTCCAACGGGTAAGCGGTCCGGCCTGTGCGGAAAAGGCCGTCACCATCGCAAGGAATAATAAGGCAAGTCTTTTCATGGGTCTTTTATGCTAATGAAGCCGCACCCACCAAAGCGGTGTCTTCGTCGGGCATGGCAATGATTTTCAACTGGTCAAGGGCGGTCGCGTAGGGGTAGCTGCAGCGGAGCGCTTCCCAGGTGGCGTCCGAGAAATACGGGAAGGCATGGGCGATTCCGCCGCCCAGCACAATGCAGTCCGCGTCATAGGCATACATCACCACGGCCAGGAAACGGCCCAGGTGGGAGCCGAAATCCTTGTAGTGGGCCAGGGCAGTCTCGTCTCCCCCGGCGGCCGCCAGGGAAAGGGCCTTGGGATCCAGGCCGCGGGCGGTGAAATACTTCTTGGAGCAGAAAGACTCGTAGTCGGCCCCCTCGTACGGGATAGCGCCGATTTCTCCGCTTCCGCAGTGGGTCCCGGAGAATAGTTTCCCGTCTATCACGATGCCCACGCCGGTGCCGGTACCGAGGGTGACCGTCACCACGCTGGTGAGACCGCCGCCCACCTTCACCGCTGCGCCCAGGGCATAGCAGTTGGCGTCATTGTTCACGAAAACGGGAATGTCGAAACGCTCCTCCAGCGTATCCTTGAGGGGCACCACATCCCAGGAGGGAATGTTGGCCGCATTGTAAACGATGCCCTTCACCGGATCTGTCAGGGAAGGGACGCCGATACCTATCTTCTTTACGCCTGGAACCAGGAACTGCTCAATCCGGTCTCCCAGATAAATCAATGTGTCTTCGAGTGTCGCTGTCTTGGGAAAAGAGGGAACCTGAATCTTCTTGACTACCCTGGCGCTGTCAACGAGGCCCAGGTTGATGGTCGTTCCTCCGATATCAATACCGAGTGTCATCAGTGAAAAAATGGTTAGTGCCACAAAGGTAGGTGACAGAATACCCGGACAAGGGGGATTTTGCGCAATTCTTATCCCATCTTGCGCAAAAAATTAAAGCGTTTACGGTACTCGGACGGGGTGCAGCCTTTCAGCTCCTTGAAGCGGCGGGACATGGATTTGGGGTCCGGTTCGTCCATGCGGGCGGCCAGGTTGCCGATGGAATCCTGCGTGTCCAGCAGAAGGCGGGCGAAGTAGTCGATGCGCTGCTCGGAGATGTACTGATAGATGGTTTTCCCGGTAGCCTTGAGGAAACGCTGTTCCAGCAGCCGGCGGGACATGGCTACCTGCTGGAGGACGTCCGTCACATCGATTTTGTGGTCCAGGTTGGAGTGAATGAAGGTAAGCGCCTGGTGAACCTGGATATCTTTGGTAGTAATGAGGTTGGAGGATTCACGCGTGACGATGTGCAGGGGCTGCAGCACGATGTCCATACCCTGGTAGGAGGGGTCCTTCACCATCTGGGTAGCCATGGCGGCTGCTTCGTATCCGCCCCTTTCGATATCCACGTCGATGGAGGTAATGGGCGGATTGGCCATGTTGCACAGGATCTCGTCGTTGTCCACGCCGATGATAGCGGCGTCGTAAGGAATGCGCAGCCCCACGGCCTTGCAGGATTCTTCCAGCAGAACGGCCTGATTGTCGTCGCACGCAAAAATTCCCACCGGCTTGGGCAGGGCAACCAGCCATTCCTGCAGCAGGTCCTGCTGGTAGTACCAGAGGTTGGACACGCGGTGGCGGTCGAAGATGTGGATGTGTTCTTTATACCCGGCTTCTTCCAGATAGTCGCGGAAACCGTCCCGGCGCCCGTCGCTCCAGCACATTCCGTTGTTCCCGAAAAAAGCGAACTCCCGGAAGCCGCGGGCCACAAAGCGCTCGGCGGCCATGGCGCCCATCTGCCGATAGTCGGCCGTAATATTGGGGACGTCCGGGAAGAGGGAGATGTAGTCCTGCGCCAGCACGACGATGCCTTTCCGGCGGAACAGCTCGAGGTTGTCGCCAGGGTCGAACTGGCCGATGACTACATCGGCCTTCCAGTCCTCCGCGAAGCGCACCATCTGTTTGAGGCTGTTCTCCCGCTTGAAGGACGGCGGCATGCGGCACACCTCCCACCTTTGTCCCGTTTCACGGGAATACCGTAAAATACCGCGGAGCAGTCTGTATGCAAACTGCTCCGTGAAGTCGGTCATAAAAAGAAGTCTCATTTGAATTGCGCGTTCAGATATGACTTGACATCCTCCCACTTGTAATAAGGAAATCCCTCAAGTCCCAGGATGGGAGTCTCGCGCTCATTCAGGAGAGGTTTCACAAGGACGTCTCCGGCCTTGTTGCGGTAGAAGATGAGCTGCACGTTGCCGCCGAAGGGGGTATAGCGCCAGCCGGGCCAGTCCTTGCAAGTCTGCTGGTCCAGACGCTCGGCCACACCCTTAAGGCCCAGGCGGGAAGAGAGGGCCAGCAGCTGGTAGTCGTGGCCGAAGCGGAGGTCGGCGGCATATTCGCCGGTGGCGATGGCGGCATCGGCCTTCTCGATGATGTCCCGGATGAGGGGATCCAGCACTTTCATGCGCTCGTCGCCGAATTCCACGGAATTGCACTGGCGCAGGTAGAAGCTCATGGCCAGATTCTGCTGGTAGGCGTAGAGTTCATCCCAGGAGAAGAGGCGGAAGAGACGGTCGTCCAGCTGGAAAGCCGCGCAGCCTACGGCCATATTGTACGTCTGCTGCATGAGGGAGACGGGGTTGCCGGTGAGCGGGCGGGCGGCGGCGGGATCCGTGAACACGCGGCGAAGGAACGCGGCGGTATCCGGCATGTTCTCCCGTGCCTGGCGAGCCAGGATCTTGTACACGGAGTCACGCGTGGCACGGTTGGAGTCCGTGCTCAGAATTTTCATCAGCTCCTCGCCGGTATCCCAGTGGATGTCCAGCCCTTTCTCCTGCTCCATGAGCTCGCCGGTGAAGGCGCACATGCTCACGATCACACGCTGGGAGGTGCTGGAACGGGCACTGATCTTCTTGCTGCCGTTATGGAAGACGGGCTTGTAGTTCTGGTACATGCGCCGGGCAATCTGGCGATGTTCCTGCGTCCCCAGGTAGGTGAGGCGTCCGTCCATGTTGTCGTGCAGGCGGATGACCTCGTCGATCTGCTCCATGGCAGCCTTGCCCTCCGCGGTAAGCAGGCCCGCGTCGAAGGCGCGGTGGTACTTGGCCGATATGTCGGCGTACGGCTTCCCGCCCCAGTTGGAGCGGGAGCCGTGGCGTCCGTAATGGCTGATATAAAAAGGCTTATACCCCTTGGGCGCAGGCGTCTGCGGGCCGGGGATATACTCGTAGGGGTCCATGTTCATTCCGGCGCGGAAGATGTTCTCCTGAATGTCGGCCATCAGGGACTCACGGGCTGTCTGTGCGGACAGGGCCAGCGGTAACAGCAGCAAAAGAAGGGCGTACAGTCTTTTCATAACAGGTTTATTCTTGGTTTTTGGGTTTGACGGCCAGCCAGAGGCCGATGATGGTAAAGGCGGCGTTCATCAGCAGCAATTCGTAACTGAAGTGGTAGCCGTTGAACCATTTGACGGAATTCATATCCAGCACCAGGCACAGGATGGGGGCGATGACGGCAATCACCGGCACCCAGCCGTCGCGCACCTTGCGCTTCCAGATGAGGCCGAAGGTAAACAGGCCCAGGAGAGGGCCGTAGGTGTAACTGGCCAGACGGTACACGGCGTCGATGACGCTGGTGGAGTTGAGGGCATGGAACACCACGATGGCGATGCCCATCAGCACGGCCATACAGCTGTGGATGAGGGTGCGCTTGCTGTCCTTGCCGCCCAGGATGTCGATGGTGAAGGACGTAGTGAGCGAAGTGAGGGCGCTGCCGCCGGCCGGGAACCCGGCCATCACCAGGCCCACCAGGAAGAGGATGCCCACGATCTTGGGCAGACCGCCGTTCCAGGCCACGGCCGGGAAAAGCTGGTCCCCGCGGGCTTCGATGCCATGGAGACCGGCATACTGATACAGGGCCACACCCAGGAACAGGAACAGGGAAATCATCACGGCCTGCAGCAGGATGGAGACCATGAGATTCTTCTGGGAGTCCTTAACGTTCTTGCAGGCCAGGGTGCGCTGCATCATGTCCTGGTCCAGACCCGTCATGGCGATGACGGTGAACATGCCGCCCAGCAGCTGTTTCCAGAAATACTGGGGAGCGTTTACATCGTCGAAGTGGAAGAGTTTCATGTAGCCGGTGTCCAGCTTGCCCACCTCTTTACCTACCAGGATGAGGGTGAGACCCACCGCCGCCAGCATGCACAGCGTCTTGAAAATATCCATGCCGATGACGGCCTTCACGCCGCCGCGCACGGTGTAGAGCCACACCAGCAGCACGGACAGGGCTACCGTTATCGGGAACGGGACGCCGAGGGGGCCCAGCAGCAGTAACTGGAGTGTGGCGCAAACCAGATACAGACGGGCGCTGGCGCCCAGAATTTTCGATATGAAGAAAAACCATGCGCCGGTCTTGTGCGACGCAATGCCGAAACGTTTGTCCAGATACTCATATACGGACACAACATTCAGCTTGAAGTATAGCGGGCAAAGCACAAAGGCAATGACCATGTAACCAAGGAAGAAACCCATTACCATCTGCAGGTAGCCGAAGCCGGCCACGCCCACCATACCGGGAACGGACACGAAAGTAACGCCGGACAGGCAGGAGCCGATCATGGCGATGGCTACTTTCCACCATGCGGTGGAACGGGTTGCATAAAAGTCTTTTTTAGGCATTTTTCAAGTTATCTTTATAAGCTCTTCCGATGGGAAGTTTTTCCTCCACTCCCATCAGATGTACCTTGGCGCAGGTTCGGTGTTCAATGCGCCACAGCGGTACGATATAGGAACGGTGGATACGCACGAACTTCCCTTCCGGGAGCATATCCATTACGCTCTTGAGCGCAATCTGGGATACGACGTCCTGCCTGTGGTCCAGGTGGAAACATGCGTAGTTGTTCCGTCCCTCGATGTATTGGATGGCCGACAGCGGGAGATGGATTACCCGGTAATCGGCCTTGACCTGGATTTCCTCGCCGGCGACGCTTTCCGCCTCCGAGCGCTTGATTTCCAGGGCTTCGCTCGCCTCGGCCTCGGCCTCGTCTTCCTCCTTCACGGCCGCGAGGGAACGGATGCGGGAAGTGAGGTATCCCACAGGGATGGCATAGGCGTTGACAGCGATATACAGGATCCAGATCGCCCGGATATGCAGGGGAAGCTCCCCGACGCGGACGGCGGATTCAGAAGGAAAATCTACTGGCGTAAAGCACATCAGGAAGGTGACCACGGTCATGAGGAAAAGGGCACCCGCCACGGTAATCTTACTTCCCCTTCCCCCTTGAAACAGCATGGGGCCAAGAACCTTGCGGCCCATGACCCACACACCGTATAGCCATAGAATGTAAAGCAGGACACCGTTCGCGTGCCACGCCAGCCATTCACCTACAGGGAAAAGGAACATCATCCCCGGCACCACAAGGGTGCAGAAGATGATGTCCAGTATAACTTCTGCCTTCACGGTTTAGAACTCGTAACCGGCGAATTCGATGTCATTCACGGCACGCTCCTTCAGGGAAGCGTTCTTGAAGGCCTTCTCGAGGTTGGCCTTCACGTCGGCGGCCTTGCCCTGACGGGCGGCGATGATGGCCTTCAGGTACCAGACCTTGGGATCTCCGCAGTGGGCGGTCTTCAGGGCCTTGTCCAGCTGGTCGGTAAGGATGAGGGCCAGGACGCTGTTGTGGCAGCAACCCTGGGGCTGCTCAAGCACCTGGGCGGCCTCTTCGTACTGGCCGGTGAGGATGAGCACGGTGCCCAGGTTGGCCTTGGCCTCTTCGGTACCGGCTTTGCGGAAGCAGTTCTCGGCGGTCTTGAAGTCGTCCTTGTGGAGAGCGAGAACGCCCATGGCGTTGATGACGTCACCGTCGGCGGCTTTCACCTCTGCCAGGCCGGCCTCGGCCTTGGCATCCTTGCCCTGGTTCAGGTAAAGGACGGCGAGGTTGTACTGGGCACGGTCGCTGGCGAAACGCTCGATGGCCTTCTTGTAGATGCTTTCCTTCTGGGCCTCGTCCTTGATGACGGAGGCTACGCGCAGGAGGGCTTCCTCGTCCAGGACGGACTCGTTGTTGGCGAGCAGGGCGATGAGTTCCTCGTTGGTGTAGTTCTTATACTCGACGTTGGCGATGAGGCGGGCGCGGCGCAGTTCCGGGAGAACCTCGCCCTTGAGGGCGGTGAACACCTGGGACATGTTGCGGATTTCGTTCTCACGGACGGCGGGATCGCTGTACATGGACAGGACGCGGAGGATGAGGTGCTTGTCCTCAATGTCGCTTTCGTTCACGAGCTGCTGGAAACCTTCCCAGTCCTCACCGACGCTGCGCACGGTGGGATCGGCGGCCTCGTGGCCCTTGGTAACCTGCTTCCAGGCCTTGCTGGCGCTGGCGGAACGGTTGTCGGAGAGCTTGTTGTTCAGTTTCTCGGCGCCTTCCGGGGAAGCGTAGGCAACGATCTCGGTGCTCTTGACGGTGGTGCGCTCATCGGCCGCGGCGGCATCCAGGGCGGCGAGGAATTCCTTCACGGACTTGCCCTTGAGCTCGGTGTTGCGGACATTGGCGCTGTTCACCAGGTACTTGATCTGGCCCTCGGTGGTGGAGGAGATCACGTCCTGATAGTTGTCCTTCTTGTAGGCGACGTTACCAGCACGCTTGACAAGCATATAAGTGGTATTGGCACCGTCGGCCACGCGCATGGCGGGAAGATTGATGCTCTTCTTGCCGGCGATCACCTTGCCGCGCAGCTCCAGGTAGCTCTTCTCCATGCCTTCCACATAGTCGAAGTGGATTTTCTCACTGACCTTCTGGCCGCCCTTGGCAACCACCTTGTAGTTGTTCTTCACGTTTTCACCCTGGTACTTGAAAGGCTGCATGGCAGCCTCGCCGCCCTGGTAAACGATGACGGGAGTCACTTCCAGGATCACGTTGGGATTGAAGTAATCCTTGGGATAGGTAACGGAGACGGTGGCGTCGATGGTGCCGTTCACCACCTCCAGAACGGCGGGATTGCATTCCGCCTTTACATTCTCGGCCATTTTGGCCATCTTTTCAGGGGAGGCGCAGGCTACTGCAAAGAGCGCTGCGGCCAGGTAGATAAGTGATTTTTTCATTTTCTATAGATTAGTTATTGTTTCTACTGCAAGGACAAATATACATATTTTTTAGTAAATTTGCACGGATATGGACCTGCAAGCATTAAAGAACAAATACGATATCATCGGCAACGACCCGGTGCTGAACGACGCGCTGGAGACGGCTGTCAAGTTCGCCCCCACCGGCCTAAGCGTTCTCATTCAAGGAGAAAGCGGCGTCGGTAAGGAGAACGTAGCCCGTATCATCCACCAGTTCAGTACCCGCAGACAGGGAAATTTTTTCGTCGTCAACTGCGGCGCCCTTCCCAAGGAACTGGTCAACTCCGAACTGTTCGGCCATGTCAAGGGCTCCTTCACCGGCGCGGTGGACAACCGCAAGGGCTATTTCGAGGAGGCCGACGGCGGGACGCTCTTCCTGGATGAGATCGCGGAGCTTCCCCTGGAGTCCCAGGCCCTGCTGCTGCGCGTGCTGCAGAGCGGCGAGTACCGCAAGGTGGGCTCCAACAAGGTGGAGCACACGGATGTCCGCGTGGTCGCCGCTACCAACGTCCACCTGTACGAGGCCGTTAAACGCGGCAAGTTCCGCGAGGACCTTTATTTCCGCCTTTCCGCGGCCCAGATCCGCATCCCTCCCCTGCGCGAAAGGCAGGGAGATATCTACCTGCTTTTCAGAAAGTTCACGTCTGATTTCTCGGAGGTGAACGGCATGTGCAAGATCAGCCTCCGGCCGGATGCCATCCGCCTGCTGGAGCAATACCGCTGGCCGGGTAACATCCGCCAGCTGCAGGGATTCACGCAAAGCCTCACGGCGCAGCTGTCGGTGAAGGTCACGCCCACCCTCCAGCGCATCGAGCTCAGCGCCCAGGACCTGCAGCCGCTGATGCCCCACGAACAGGGGGATCCGATCCCGGTCTTGTACGAAGGGCCCGCGGGAGCATCGGCCCAACCCTCTTTCAGCGCCGACGAACGGCAGGCCATCTTCAAGGCCATCTTCGACCTCAAGCAGGAGGTGGACGCCCTGAAGGCCCGCATCGACCGCCGCGAACTGCCTGCGCCGGCAACCCACGCCGCGCCCGTCATGGACGAGGCCGAGTGGCAGGGCGAGGAGGAGTTCTCCGCGCATCGGCCCATCGTGCATGTACAAACCCGCGAAGAACCGGAGGAGGAAGGCTCGCTGAGCGTCCGCCGCAATGAGGAGGACCTCATCCGCCAGGCCCTGGAAAAGTACCACGGCAACCGAAAGAAAGCCGCCGAGGAACTGGGCATGAGCGAACGTACCCTCTATCGCAAACTTCCGCCCGAATACCGTAAGAAATGAAGCGATTTGTCCCCCTCGTTCTGATGGCCCTGCTGGCCGTTTCCTGTGGAATCTATTCTTTCACAGGCACTTCCATCCAGGCCGACGTAAACACCATCACCATCCCTTATGTGGAATACAAGGCCCTGCTCGTGAATCCGTCCCTGTCGGCCGACATGACGGAGGCCCTGCAGGAAAAGTTCCGCAAGCTCACCCGCCTGGAGCAGGTGGATGTGGACGGAGACCTGGAACTGGTCTGCGAGATTACCGGGTATGACGTGAAGGCCGTCGCCGTGACGGCCGACGAGCAGCCCGCCCAGAACCGCCTCACCGTTACCGTCAAAATTGACTTCTCCAACAAGAAATACCCCGAGGACGACGTAACCAACAAGTCATTCAGCGCCTACGAGGACTTCGACTCCGCCCTGTCCCTGGACGCCGTGCAGGGAACCCTCTGCGAGACCATCGTCGAGAAACTGGTGGAAGACATCTTCAACGCAACCGTAGCCCAATGGTAAGCCATATCGACATACACGCCCTGACGCTGGACGAACTCACGGGGGTGGTGAACCTGTATCCCTGGTACTCCGCCGCCCGCCTGGAGTTGTGCCGCCGCATGTTCGCCATGGGCGACAACGCCTGGAGCGAGGAAGAATTCGCCGCCCAGGCCCTCTATGTGGCCGACAGGGGGAAATTCTCGGACCTGGTACGCGGCAGGCGGCGCGTCAACTGCGAGGACAAGGATGCATCGGCCCTGCTGGCGGCATATATGGAGCCGTCGGCCCCCCGGCAGGAGGAGGCGCCGGTCCACTCGGTGCGCGTAGTGGGCGGAGACTATTTCTCGCAGGCCCAGTACGACAAAGTGCGCGAAGGGTCGGATCACGTTTTCTCGCGCCTGGCCGGAAAGCCGCAGCCGGAAGTTGCCGCACCGGAAGAAGACACGACCGAAATCGCCGAGCGCTTCGCCACCGAGACGCTGGCGCAAATATTTGTAGAACAGGGCCGATACGAAGAAGCCAAACGCATTTATTCCCGTCTGATTTTGGATATTCCGGAAAAAAGTGCTTACTTTGCATCCCTTATTGACAAATTGTCCCAAATTGACTAATAAAAAATAATCAATAAATGAGCGCAATATTCACTACCCTGGTTGTTCTGATTATTATCGCAGCCATCCTCCTGATTGCGGTCGTCCTCCTTCAGAACGGCAAGGACGGCGGCCTCGCCACCAACTTCACCTCTGCTAACCAGACCCTCGGCGTACGCCAGACGGCCACCATCCTGGAGAAAGCCACCTGGTACCTCGTCGCCTTCATTCTGGTCCTGTCCATCGCCACGGTCTTCGTGGCCCGCGGCGGCAGCAACAAAGGTTCCAACGAGGCCATCTCCACTGAGATCCTGAACGAGACCGAGCAGGCCCAGGACGAAGTCCCCGCCTTCCCCATCTCCCAGGAGAACCCCGAAGAGGCTGCTGAGTAATCAGTCCCCTTTCATTGAAATCTTAACGGCAATCCCTTCGGGTTGCCGTTTTTTGTGCCCATCCTACCCAGGCGCGCCCCTTCTGCCGTCGCACCCCAAACGACCTTCGCGTACGGACCAACCTTCTTCCGGCGCCAGCCGGGGGGCACGGCCATCCCCGAATCAATGTGTGCACCCACCATCCCTCCGCGCGTGGGGTGAGGTTCCCCCTGGGGTACCGCTTCGGCGTAAGTTTCCTGCCGAGGGCACGATTTGCCGGCACGGCAAACGTGACCAACACGCGCCGGATGCGTCTCGCGCCCCACTGACCGTCCCCACCGGCGCCCCAACCACCTTCGCGTCCGTTCCTCACGGCTCCCACCGGGAGCCGCCCCTTCTCGTTAACATATGCCAGACACCCCAACCCCACGCCATCATACACTCAGAGGCAAAAAATCCCCCCTCCTACAACACTAACTGTCGCAGGTGGAACACTAAACCGCCGCAGGTGGACCGCCATACTGCCGCAGGTGGAACACCAAACTGTCGCAGGTGGGCATTTTTGTGCACCACCTGCCACGCAAAATGGGCACTGGTGCGTTCCAGCGCCGCAGGTGGCAAAGGTTTTTGCCCACCTGCAGCGGTACGGCTTCCCACCTGCTGCGCCACGGCCCCTCACCTGCCACATCACTGCCTGCTACCGGCCCATCTTCGTCACCTCTGGGGAAGGTCCACGGTATGTTTGGGGAAGGTCTCTTTTTGGAGGGGCCACCTTCCCCAAGGGTTCGGCCTCTCAGGGCTCTCCAGTGGCATCTCAATGGGGAAGGTCCCGCCACTAAAATCAGACCTTCCCCAAACGCAAGCCACACCTTCCCCAAACATAAGGCACCCCTCGCCCAGGCAAGCCACGACCTCACGCAGGCAAGCCACACCCTACCCAGGCAAGGTGCGACCTCACCCAAAAAAAGATCCGGCAGAAGGGATTACCAGCGGAGGGTGCGGGAGGAGTCGGGGTAGACGCTGAGGTGGACCCGGAGGGTTTCGGGAGGAAGGAGGGACTCGATGTTTTCCGGCCATTCCATCAGGCAGAGGGCGCCGGAGTCGAGATAGTCGTAGAGGCCGATGTCCAGGGCCTCTTCGGGACGTTCGATGCGGTAGAAGTCGAAGTGGTAGATGGGCTCTCCGGCACCGCCGCGGTATTCGTTCACGATGGCGAAGGTGGGGGAACTGATGGCGTCTTCCCGGACGCCAAGGGCTTTGCAAAGGGCGGTGGTGAAGGTGGTCTTGCCGGCGCCCATAGGTGCGTAGAAGGCCACAAGGGTATTGTCCCCGATGGCTTCCAGGAACGCCTTGGCGGCGCGGTCCAGGTCTTCCAGACCCGCTATCCGGATTTCATGGTTCATGTTGCAAAGATACTACATTTCCAGGATATTCTGCCTATCCAGGAAACGGTACATCGCCGCCTCGGAAAGGTGCTCCGGCCGGATGTAGGCGCTGCCGGCAAGGTCCGCGATGGTGCGGGCTATCTTGATGACGCGTGTGTAGGCTCGGGCGCTCAGCCCCAACTTGTCGATAATTCCCTCCAGCAGGTCCTTGCACGTCTCGTCCAGGGGACAGTACTTTTCCAGCTGCGGGCCGTTCATCTCCGCGTTGCAGAAGATGCCCGTTCCGGCGAAACGTTCCCGCTGAATCTCCCGCGCCTTCAGGACCCGCGCCGCGATGTCCGCCGAAGGCTCCGACTTCCCGCCCCGGACCAGGGCCGATGTCTCCACGGGATGCATCCACAGCTGGATATCGATACGGTCCATAATGGGCCCGCTGAGCTTGGAGATATAGGTGTAACGCTGACCGGGGGAGCAGGTGCAGCGGTCCCCCTCCCCGTAGTAGCCGCAGGGGCAGGGATTGGATGCCGCCACCAGCATGAAGGAAGCCGGGTACTCCACCTTCGCCTTGAGGCGCGAGATAGTCACCTTCCTGTCCTCCAGCGGTCCCCGGAGCGCCTCCAGCGAACTCTTCGGCGCCTCGCAGAACTCGTCCAGGAACAGCACCCCGTTCGTCGCCAGGGAGACCTCTCCGGGAAGGATATTGTCGCCGCTTCCCCCGCCCAGCAGGGCCGCTTTCGAGGCCGATATATGCGGAGCCCGGAAAGGCCGCGTACGGATAAAACCCAGACCGCCCGACGAACGTCCCGCCACTGAATAAACCTTCGAGGTGATGGCGCTTTCCTCCAGGCTCATCGGCGGAAGAATGCCTGCCAGGGCCTTCGCTATCGAGCTTTTCCCGCTTCCGGGCGCGCCCACCAGCAGGACATTGTGCTGCCCCGCGCTGGCGATTTCCACCCCGCGCTTGGCCCCTTCCTGGCCGATGATATCGGCAAAATCCATATAGGGGCGCAGCGGGTTGCGGGAAGCCTCCAGCGACTTCCGGTACAGCTCCGTATTCCAGATGAGCAGATTCGACGGGTCTTCCTCCTCTTCCAGCACCCGGAGGACGTCCTCCAGCGTGCGCACGCCGTAAATCTCCACGTCGCCGTAGTCCACCGCCTCCAGGGCCGATTCCTCCGGCAGGATGCAGCCGCGGAAGCCCATCCGCCGGGCCAGTTCCACCACGGGAAGCGTCCCGCTCACCGGACGGATACCGCCGTCCAGCCCCAGCTCTCCCATCACCAGGAACTTGTCCAGTCCCTTCAGGTTCCGCTGACCGGAAGCGGCGATGATACCCAGCGCAATGGGAAGGTCGTAGCCGCTCCCCTGCTTGTGGAGGTCGGCCGGAGCCAGATTGATGACGATTTTCTTCCCGGGGATATGGAAGCCTTTGGCCTGCAGGGCTGTCACCGTCCGCAGGAGGCTTTCCTTTACGGCGGCATCGGCCAGGCCTACCAGATGGATTCCTACGCCCAGGATGATATTTACCTCTACCGTCACGGGGACGGCCTCGATGCCCAGGCACTTTGCACTATGAACGTAAACCAGCATAACCTATTCGAAATAAATACCCGTAAAATATCCGTTGAAAGAGAGCTCCTTCTTTTCCGTATTCACTACCAGCAGATTGCCGCCGCCGGCGTCGTCGGCCGTCAGTGCCACGGCGATGGTCCCCTTCCGGTAGCGCGCGCAGCTGGCCGTGTGCAGACGGAAGGTTTCCAGCGGCAGTTCCACCGACACGGAATCCCGGATGACATAACGCACGCAGTCCTCATAGTCGCAGCTTACGACCGCCCGTTCGCCGTCCTCCGTGAAGAGATGGGCCACGTGCTGGCCGTGGGGATTGCAGTACTCCGTCACCAGCGAGTCGGCGTCGCGGATCCACATGGAGAACGCGTACCCTTCCTCGTGCTCGCCCCTGATCCGCATACGGCCGTCCACGCGCACGAGGCTCATTCCGCGGGCCGATGCAGGCAGGTTTTCCATCAGCTTCAGCTCGTCCTCTTTCAGGAAACACATGCGCCCGTAGCGGTATTCCAGGCGATAAACGGTATCCTGGAACACACGGACGTCATACAGGCGGCTGCCGGATAGCGCCGGAATCATTTTCCGCGTCTCCGCCCCCTTCATGACACGGTATTCCCACATATCGGCCGTTTCCGTGGATACGGGGAGGGCATAGGTGTAATATACATTGCCGCCGTCCCGGCAAAGCGCGCCTCCTTCCCAGTCCGGCGAAAACGCGCCGCCCACCACCACGCCCTTCGCCGAAGAGAACACCTCCTCCCCGTTCACGCGGTAGCAGATGCCGCCGCCTGGACGCTGGCCCAGCGTATGGACGGACCCGTCGGTCACCAGAAATCCCATCATCTTTTCCTCTCCGGCATAGGAAAACAGCAGCTGGCCGTCGCAGGTGATACTGGTCCGGAAGCCGTCGGTGGTGTTGGTCCACAGATGACCGTCCTGGTAGTGGCTTTTTTCCGGCCCAGGCTCTACGTACTTGTCCAGCGTATCCACGGCCACGCCGTCCCGGAAGAGAACCAGACGGCAGGGCGATGTCCGGCCCGCCCGCCAGTTCACCGTATCCGGGAAGACGACGGCTGTGGCATACACCACCGCCTTCCCCCGCGTGGAATCCGGAGCGGCCGGGCGCACGCGGGGATCATCCGCACCTTCCCGCCCGGGTTTGTCGAAAAGAGGTCTTACACAACTTAGAAGCAGCGCCATCGGCAGCAGCAGAATCAGAAACTTTTTCATCGCACGTCGTTTTTTTTCGTGGCAGAAAAGTCGGCAATGGATTTCTGATTTCCTATAATCGGCTAAAAAAAAGAGTGGTATTAGCCGATTTTTTATATGTTTTGACCGATTTGTACATTATCTTTGCGTCCATGATCTGCTACCCGAACGTCAAAGTCAACCTGGGATTGAACGTCCTCCGCAAAAGAGAGGACGGTTTTCACGACCTGGAAACCCTCTTCCTCCCGTACACCGGCATCACCGACACGCTGGAAATCATCACCGGAGATGACTGGTCCCGCACGCTGGCCGGCCTCCGGGAGAAGTATGGCCCGCTCGCGCAGGCCGTTTCCGCCGACGGGAAGTTCCTCATCACCATCGCCCGCGAGGGGGGCGTGGACTGGGACCCGCTGGAGGACCTCACCGCCAGGGCCTACTCCATCCTGAAGGCCGATTTCGACCTTCCCCCCATGAAAATCTTCCTGGAAAAGCGCGCCCCGGTGGGCGCCGGACTCGGCGGAGGCAGCGCCGACGCCGCCTTCGCCCTGCGGATGATCGCACAGCTGGGCTCGCTGGACCTCACGGACGAGCAGCTTGCCGCCTATGCCGCCCGCCTGGGCAGCGACTGCGCCTTCTTCATCTATAACAAGCCGATGTTCGGCACCGGCCGCGGAGAGATACTCGAACCCTTCGACCTTTCACTGGAAGGGTATCGGCTCGAAGTATGCATTCCCGAAGGAGTGAGCGTCCGCACGGCGGACGCCTACCGCGGGATTGTCCCCGCCCTGCCGGAAAAACCGCTCCGGGAAGTGTTGAAACAGGATATTTCCACTTGGAAAGAAGACCTCCGGAACGATTTCGAGGCCACCGTCTTTGCCAAATATCCGGCACTTTCCTTCGTCAAGGACCAGCTATACGAGCTGGGTGCCGTTTACGCCGCCATGTCCGGCAGCGGCAGTGCCTTCTTCGGAATTTACAAGGTTTAGAGCGAGCGAAGAATCACCTCGAGATGGGTGTTGTAGTTGCTCTTGAGACGGGCGACTGCGTCGTGGAAGGATAGATTCTCGTCGCCGTTGATGATGTTTCCCCCGTTCTGGCTACGGTCGTCTGCGGGGTTCCACATGGCAAAATTCAGCCGGGCGCTACGCTCCAGCAGCTGTTCGCACGAATCCATATAAGAAGGGACGGTGCGCAGGCGGGGCAGCAGTTCCTCGAAGCGGGCCCGCAGCCGCGCACGGAAATCCGGGTCTTCCATGAGCCTCTTGTACCAGATGGCCTGTCCGTTCACCAGTCCTTTGTCGCCGCCGGAGGTGTAGAAGGACAGTACGCCCCAGTCGAAGTCCCAGACAGGACCGGCCGTCAGCTTCCCGCCCTTGTCCTTATGGAAAAAGACGCTGCCGGGGTTTCCCAATTCGTGATTGCACATAACCTCGTACACAATCCAGTAATCGATGAAGGAATCCACGTCCAGGTAACGTGCATAGCCGTTTGCGCTGTCCCGGAAACCGCTGCCGTACAGGGCCGACGCCACCCCGGCGACGTATTGCCGGATGGATTCCCGCCGGAGGGGAGTGAGGGTCTCGGGATCCGGCTGCTTCACAGAAAAGGGGATCCCATCCCAGCGCTGCCAGCAGGAGCCGTGCGTGTCTATCCACTGAAAGGCATTGTCGTAATGGAAATCCAGCTCCAGCAGATAGCCTTCGTCGGAAATGTTCACCCGGTTTTCGTCAATGCGCACCTGCTCGATGAGCAGATAGCTTCCCTGGTGCTTCCCGTTCAGCACCAGTTCCACCGGGACGCAACGCGGAGTCCAGGCCAGGGACGTCATCGAAGCCACATGCATGGAAACGAGGTTCCGCATGAGCGTGCGGTCCATGAAGTTGGCCAGCAGCACCCAGCGCTTGTGGGCCGGCATCCCCAGCAGGGAGATGCGGTCCTCCAGCTTGATCTGATAGGGTTTCTTGGGCCAGGTCCAGGTGGTGTTGCCGCGGCCACGGACCTCGCAGGGCGCCGCGACGGGAAGGTCTTTATACCCGCCGGCACCCCGGACCATCAGCGTAGCCGGAACATAGGTATCCTTGGAATTGACACTTCCCTCGGCCGTGATATAGACGGTGGGGAGGCCTGTTTCGAGTCTCGGCTGCGGAAACTGCGGCGCGGGGGGAACGATCGGCCCCGGAGGGACTATTTCCTCCCGCGCGCAGCCCGCCAGCGTCAGCACGGCAAGAAGCAGCGCGCCGACTTTCTTCTGGCACTCAAAACACATTAAATAATACGGGAACGCCGGAGGCACTGTCTCCAGCCACCCAAACCTGGAAATCTCCAGGTTCGACTTTCTTTACTCCGTCCAAACCCACAAAAGCGAGTTCCTCGACAGGAATCTCCACCGTGAGGGTGCGGCTCTCGCCGGATTTGAGGCTTACGCGCTCGAAGGCTTTCAGTTCCTTGACGGGACGGGTGATGGAACCCACCATGTCGCGGATATATATCTGGGCCACTTCCGTTCCATCGCAGGAACCGGTATTGGTAAGGGTAAAGGTCACTTTCAGCGTATCGTCGGCCTTGTAGGAAGACTTGTCCAGTCCCACTTCGGAGTACGAGAAGCTGGTATAGCTGAGGCCATAGCCGAAGGGGAACAGCGGACTGGCGCCGTAGTCCAGGTAGTAGGAGGTATTGCCCAGGGAAGTCTGGGCAGCCTCCAGCGGAATGTTGTCGATGAGCGTTTCCCCGTTGTAGGGACGGCCCGTCATATTGTGGCTGTAGTACATCGGCGCCTGGCCGACGGTACGCAGGAACGTAATGGGCGTCTTGCCGGAAGGATTCACGTCGCCGAACAGGATGTTCGCAAGCGCCGGTCCTCCCATGGTGCCGGGATGGAAACTGTACAGCAGGGCCTCCACGTTGGGAAGGTCGCGCTCGATGGTAAGCGGACGTCCGGCGATCACCGTGGCGACGACCGGCTTCCCGGTAGCCTTCAGGGCGGCGAGAAGTTCGCTCTGGGAGCCCTGGAGGTTGAGGTCGGCCAGGGAGTGGGCTTCACCGGAGAGGATGGCTTCCTCTCCAAGGAAGGCCAGCACCACGTCGGCGCGGCGGGCGGCGGCGGCCACATCGGCAAAGCCGTTTCTCTTCTCACGGCTGTAACGCAGGCCGGGGACATAGTCCACCTTGCCGGGGAAGCGGGCCTCGAGGGCCTTCAGCGGGGTTATCGTGTGGGACTTTTCCCCGTCGAAGCTCCAGGTTCCCAGCTGGTCGTAGGGGGCATCGGCCATAGGGCCGGTGACCAGGATGCGCACGCCCTCCTTCAAGGGCAGCACGCCGTTGTTCTTGAGCAGGATGGCGCTCTCCTCGGCCGTCTTCCTGGCGGCCTCAAGGTGCTCGGGGGCGTATTGTACGGCCTTACCGGCGGCCACATCCACGTAAGGGTTCTCGAAAAGTCCCAGGAGGACTTTCACGCGAAGGATATTGCGCACGGCGTTGTCGATGGTTTTCTCCTTCACGGCGCCGCTGCGGACGAGCTCTTCCAGATGGGAGAGGAAACCGTAGGTCATCATATCCATGTCCACGCCGGCATTCACTGCCTTCTCGGCCACGTCCTTGCGGTCCACGCCGAATCCATGGTTGATCATTTCGCCCATGGAGTTCCAGTCGGTGACCACGAATCCGTCAAATCCCCACTCTCCGCGAAGGACATCCTTCACCACGAAGCTGTTGCCAGTGGAGGGAACGCCGTCGTTGTCGTTGAAGGAGGTCATCAGCGTCATGGCTCCGGCCTTCACGGCTGCCTCGAAGGGCGGCAGATAGACGTTCCTCAGCTGACGCTCGGTGAGATAGGTACTGTTGTAGTCACGGCCGCCTTCGGCAGCTCCGTAACCCACGAAATGCTTGACACAGGCCGCCATGGAGGTGGAATCGGCCTGCCGTCCCTGGTAGCCGTACACCATGGCTTCGGCCATGCGGGCGTCCAGGTAAGGGTCTTCACCGTTTCCTTCGGCGATGCGGCCCCAACGGGGATCGCGGGCAATGTCCAGCATGGGCGAGAACGTCCAGCGGACACCCAGTGCAGTGGCCTCAACGGCTGCCACACGGGCGCCCTCTTCCACAAGGGCGGGATCAAAAGTTGCCGCCAGGCCCAGCGGAATGGGGAAAACAGTATGGAAACCGTGAATGACGTCGCGGCCCACCAGCAGCGGAATTCCCAGACGGGACTCTTCCACGGCCATGCGCTGCAGGGCGTTCAGCTTCACGGGATCAACCTCGTTCAGAATGGAGCCGACCTGGCCGCTTCGCACGGCCTCGGCGTAGTCCGTCACGGCGCCGCCGGCGGAGATCTGGTTCATCTGGCCGATTTTCTCGGACAGCGTCATCTTCGACAGCAGTTTGTTCACGCGGGCTTCCACCTGGGCGTCTGTCCCCACGGTGGAAGGCCGGTCGCCAGAGCAGGCGGCCCCCAACATGAGTACAAACGAGAGTAAACTGATTCTGAGCAAATACTTCATCTTCTATTTTTTTCTGAATACACGGACATAATCCACTTCGTAGAGGGCTGGCAGCTGGCTGTCATTGGTGGCCCCGCCCATGTTTCCACCGTAAGCCAGGTTGAACTTGAGGTAGAAGGGATTGTCGAAAGGCCAGTGACTGTAACCCTTTCCGTCATTGACGAAGGTCAGGTGCAGCACACCATCTACGTAAAATTTCATGTAATCGGCCGTCCACTCCAGGGCATACACATGGAACTCGGAAGCCGCGTTGTTCACAGGGTGGACGTGGGTCTTCTGGGTACCGGCTGGCCAGTTGAAGGCGCCGCAGTGGATGCTGGAAGAGGATTTGTTCTTGCCCTGGGTGGAGATGGCGTATTCCATGATATCGATTTCTCCGTCTCCGGGCCAGGTTTTGAAGTTTTTGGGCATCATCCAGAAGGCCGGCCAGGAGCCGGGCACGTCACTAACCTTGAGGCGGGCTTCAAACCAGCCGTAGGTCCAGGATCTCTGGGTGTTGATGCGGATGGAATAGACGGTCCCGCCTATCTTGGAGGCTTCGAGGATCATCTTTCCGTCCTTGATGTAGCACAGGTCGTGGCCGTCTTTGGCACTGGCTACATAGGTCTGGATTTCATTGTTTCCCCAGCCGCCGCCTCCGGTTTCATACCACCAGTCGGCAACGGAAGGCTTGCCGGGCGTGTCGAACTCCTCGTTCCAGTCCAGCACGTAGCCTTCAGGGACCACTACGCCTGAGGGGGGATCCGGCGTGACAGGCGCTTCCCTCCCGGTCTGCACGACGGGAACTTCCAGTTTATGAGTCCCGTAGCGGAAGGTAATGGTGTTGGTGCGGGATTCGTATGTCCCGTTTTCGGCAATCTTGACGGTGACGGGCGTTGTTCCGGCCACGCCGCCGGAGGGCGACACGGAGCACCACGTCTTGTCAGACACTGCCACGCCCCAGTCGCAGTCGGCCGTCACGGTGATGATTTGCACATCGGCGGCTTCATCGGTTTCCAGCGAGGCAGGGTTTACGCCGAGGGACCCCTCCGGCGCGGGCTGCGCCGGTTTGGATCCACAGGCAGTTATTAAAAGGGCTGCCACCGCTGCCGGAAAAAGCAGCCCTTTCTTCAGTTGAGCAATCATCATTTACTTTTGTTCCATGAAGATAATACCATCGGCGGTAAAGCTGGCTCCTGCGGGGCTGCGGCCCAGGTCGATGACAAGCATCAGGTTGTCACAGGATTCCTTCTGCGTCAGGTCTCTCTTCACATAGGTGAGCTTCTGGCCGGCGGTGAGTTTCACCTGGCCGTCATAGAAGAAGGCATGCGAGTCATTGTCTCCTTCGGGGAAGCCGGTAAGCTTGAGGGTCACGGTCATGTCTTCATCGGCCTCCAGTTCCACGCTGAAGGCGTAGGTCTTTTCGCTGGAGGTTGCGATTCCGGTCCGGAGCTTGTTCTGGCCCATCCACTCATCGCCGCCGAGTCCGGCGGGAATGACGACTTCCAGGCCCTTCGTGTCAGTAATCGAAGCATCGGCCTCGATACCGCCACCCCAGCCGGCCGCGGAGTACCAGGTCTCCAGCTCCATGACGGCATCGTTCCACAGGTTGGCCTCGCGGTGCTCCTGGAAGATGATATCCGTAGCGGAGATTTCGGAACCTGCAGGGCTGCGGCCGAAGTCCAGCACCAGCATCACGTTCTCGGTAGATTCCTTCTGGGCGATGCCGGCTTTGCGGTAAACCAGCGGCACGCCGGCGGTGAGTTTCACCTGGCCGTCATAGAAGAAAGCGTGCGAATCGCTGTCCCCTTCGGGAGTGCCGGTAAGCTTGACGGTAACCACCATGTCTTCATCGGCCTCGAGGGTAACGCTGAAGTCATAGGTCTTTTCGCTGGATGAGGCGGCGCCGCTCTTGATCTTGGTCTGGCCCATCCATTCGCTGCCGCCAATCCCGTCAGGGACTACCACGGAGACGCCATTTCCGGCAAGGGCCTGGTAACTGGGCGTAAGAGCGCCGCTCCAGTCGCCCGCAGAGTACCACAGCTCCAGTTCGGCGGTATGGCTTCTCCACAGGTTGGTCTCGCCTTCGAGGTCGAAGTCGGCGGGGATGAGCGGCTCAACGATTTCGCCGGCCGGCTCATCGGGGCTCTTATAGGTGTTCTCCATGGTGAAGGTCCTTATGATGGAGCCCTGGGAAAGGCCGTTGGCGTTATAGGCTTTCACTTCGACAGTGTATTCACCGGCGGCGCGGAAGCGCAGGCGCAGACCGTTCGTGGTGTAGGCTTGTTTCTTACTGACCTTTCCGTCAATAAGCTGGTCGCCGAACATCCACACGGGAACCACGCCGGGGGTATTCATGGTAAAGGTTGCATAGTTGGTCTCCTGGTCCACGTCGATGGTCACGTCCAGCTGGGATGCCTGCGGCACGGCCGAAGGAACCACTTCCGGATACTGCGGAGCACATGCGACGCCTAAGGCTGCAACAGCTGCAACGGCAATATATTTCCAGATGTTTTTCATGATATCTGCTATTTATAGTCGTTCTGATTAAGGGCGGGGTCCTTGTCAATCTCGGACTGGGGAATGGGCCAGTACTTCTTGGAGGCATCCCAGTCATTGATACGGTACTCGTGGTTTTCACTCTTGAGCACCTGGGCGGCCAGGCCGCTGCGTACCAGATCCCAGTAGCGCTTGCCTTCGCCCACGAACTCTTTGTGGCGTTCCTCGATGATGTCGTTATAGCTGGTGCCGGTGTCCTGGCTGTGGGCGCGGTCGCGCACCTCCTGCAGGTAGGCGGAGCCATCCTTGTTCAGGAGGCTGCACAGTTCGGCGGCGTTCAGCAGGGTCTCGGCATAACGGTAGTAACGGAAGTTATTGCCGTAGTTGAGGTTGTCGTCGGCCAGGTAACCGTGGTTGCCACCCTTGTAAGGCAGATACTTGAGATTGAAGTAGCCGGTGTCCTGCCAGCGGGGCGTGTACTCGGCGCCCGGGTGGGCGGCGGCGTAAGCCTCGAAGTTCAGGATACCGCCGTCGCGACGGATGTCGGTATTGTCATACATGTCGTAGGCCGATTTGGCGATGGGACCGAAGCCCCAGCCTTCCTGGAACTCAGTGCCTTTCTCGGCGGGGATGCCGCAGAGCACGGAGAACACCTCTCCGCCCAGGGCGATGGAGTTGCCCCAGCTGCGGACGCCGCCCTCGGAGATGTAGTTGATCTCCCAAATGGACTCGGAGCCCCATTCGCCGGACTCCAGCCAGATGGAGGCAAAGTCGGACACCAGGGAGTACTGGTGGCTTTCGATGATTTCCTCCATGGCATCCAGGGCGGAAGCGTAACGGGTCTCATCCTTCTGGTACATGACTACCTCTGCGTAGAGCATGTTGAGCATGGCTTTGGTCACACGGCCCTCGCTGCCCACGGCAGCCTTCATGGGAAGGACGTTGAGCTCCATGACACTCTCCAGGCTGGCGACGATCTTGGAATAAACCTCGTCGTGGCCCAGCTGGGTGCCGATATAGGGAGCCTTCAGATTCTCTTCATAGTAGGGAATGTTGCCCCAGTACTTCCACAGCAGGGTGTAGTAGAGGTTGCGGAGGGTGATGGCCTCGGCCTTGAAGAGGGTCTTCCTGGCGTCGGACATGCCGGCCACGTTGTCCACATACTGAAGGACAGTGTTGGCGCGGTTGATACCGGAGTAACACACGGTCCAGATCTGGTTGGGCTGCTCGGTCGGGGTGAGTGTGTAATAATGGGTCTTCACCAGGATGGGCTGGTCACCGTCGTTGGAACCGCCGGCATACATGTCGTCGGCCATGATGTCATTCACCAGGTGAAGGGCGTCATACTGGCCGAACGCGTAGTCGAACCAGTTGAGCGGGTCGTATGCGGCCACCAGGCCTTCGAACATGCGGGCCTCGGTGTTGAAATAGTCTTCCAGAGGCTCGGAGCTGTTATGCCTGGGAGTTACAAAATCCGTAGAGCAGGCAGAGACAAGGAGCAGCGCGGCGGCGCTCAGGGCAAGATATATCTTTTTCATCTCTGTATTCATTTTAGAAGTTAAGGTTGAGACCGAAGGTTACGGTACGGGACTGCGGATATACGCCGCGGTCGATACCGGCATCGGAGCCGAAGCCGTTGCCACCGGTCACCTCAGGGTCGCAGCCCGTGTAACGGGTGAGCGTGAAGGCGTTCTCCACCTGGGCATAGACTCTCATGCGGGAGATCCGGGCTTTCTGGGTGAGTCTGGCCGGAAGGGTATAACCCAGCTGGATGTTACGGGCGCGCAGGAAGGAAGCATCCTCAACCCAGAGGTCGGACACACGGTAGTTCTCGTTGGCGCTGTCGAACACAAAGCGGGGATGCGTGTTGGTGCTGCCCTCGCCGGTCCAGCGGTTCAGGATTTCCTTGGGAAGATTGATATAATAGAGGTCCGTACGGCGGGTCACATGGAACGCCTGGACACCCGTCATGCCCTGAAGGAGCATGGAGAAGTCAAAGCCCTTGTACTCGGCGGAAAGGGTGATACCGAAGCTCCAGTCCGGAACGCCTTTACCGATGTAAGTACGGTCGGCATCGTCAAGGACACCGTCGGCGTTTACATCCACGAAACGGACGTCACCGGGCTCGGCCTTGGGCTGCAGCAGGACACCGTCTGCGTTCACGTGGGCAGCCACCTCGGCCGGATTCTGGAAGATACCGTCGGTCTTGTAGCCGTAGAAGTAAGGGAAAGGAAGGCCTACGATACCGCGGGTGAGCTGGCCGATCTTGTGGTTGGAGCCATACAGGGAAGTCGCATCGTCACCCAGGAAGGTGAGCCGGTTGCGGTTGTAAGTAGCGTTGGCGTTCACCTTATAGTAGAAGTCGCCCACATGGTCACGGTAACCCAGGTCGAATTCAATACCGCGGTTCACCATATTGCCCACGTTACCCTGAGGGGCGGAGTCGCCGGCATAGGAAGGCACGGCCATGGCCATGAGCATGCCGGAGGTGAGCTTGTTATAGAAGTCAAAGGAAGCGGTAATCCGGTTTCCGAGGAAGCCGGTCTCGAGACCGAGGTCCGTCTGGATGGACTGCTCCCACTTCACGTTCGGGTTGGCCAGGCCGCTGGGCTTGGTGCCGATGTTGATGGTCTCGCTGGCGGTAGCACCGCTGCCAAACGCGTAGTTGTTGCCTGCATTGGCATAGACAGCATAGGTAAAATCGCTGATGCGGTCGTTACCGTTGATACCCCAGGAAGCACGGAGCTTGAGGGTGGACACCCAATCGACGGGCTGCATGAACTGCTCGTTCTTGATGTTCCAGCCCAGGGAGAAGGAAGGGAAGGTACCCCACTTGTTGTCCGGGCCGAAGCGGCTGGAAGCGTCGCGGCGGAGGGTAGCCTCGGCCATATAACGCTCGTCGTAGTTATAGGAGATACGGCCGAAGTAGGACATGAGGCTGTAAGGAATGGAATTCCAGCTGCCCCATCCGTTGCGGTCACCGTCTACACGCTGGCCGACGGTGTTGTCCACGGAGATCTTCCAGGGATCGTAAGGATAGCGCAGGCCGTTGGCCTCGGCTCCTACGTAAGCACTGGTAGAACGATAGAGAGTCTGGCCGGCGACGGCGTTGATGCCGTGCTTGCCGAAGGTCTTGTCATAAGTGAGCACGTTTTCCACCTGCCAGGTGAAGTACTTGTTGTTGCTCTGGGAGGCACTGGATCCGTAGTTGATCTTTTCGATGATGGATTCGTTGCCGTCCTTGTCGTACTGCTTGGTCTCGGTGATGGTGTCGTACTTATAGTTCTTGGAGGTAAGGAAGTACTGCGGGCTGTAGCTGTGGGAATCCACATAAGCCAGATCCAGGGAGACGGAAGAGCGCAGTTTCAGGTTGTCCCACAGCTGCAGGTCGGCCGTGGCGGCTGCGATGAACTTGTTGGTGACGGTGGAACCGGTGGGACGGTCCAGGTCTGCGATGGGGTTTGCCTGCTCGTTGTAGGTACCGGCATCGGCGATGGTGTAGGCGCGGCCCTGTGCATCACGGATGATGTAGGGGAAGCCTTTCTCGTACATGGTGCGGTAGCGGGCCTCGTCCTCTTCGCTGGCCAGGATGGTCTCCAGCGGAGACATGCCGATGGCGGAGCCCAGCGGGGAGCCGTACTCGGAGTTGGCCGAGATTCCGGCGCCGCTGATGTTGGCATAGGAAAGGTTGGTCCGTACATTCAGGCTGTTCAGGAAATTGCGGGAGGCCGATGAATCAAACACCTTGAAACCCACATTCTGGTGGTAGGTGATACGGTCGTGGAAGGAACGGCCGAAGCGGCCGCCGATGGTACCCTTGCGGGAAAGATAACCCAGGGAGATGGCGTAATCCATGGTTTCGTTGCCGCCGCTCAGGGAGAGGTCGTGCTTCACCACGGGCGCGTTCTTGTCGAAGATGGCGCCCACCCAGTCGGTACCTTCTCCCAGTGAATAGGGATCGTCGAACATGGGGGCGTTGCCGGCATTGAGCTGGCCTTCATTCATCATGATGGCATACTCGGTAGCATTGAGCACGGCGGGCTTGCGCCAGGGGTTCTGCATACCGTAGGAGAAGTTGTAGGATACCTGGCTGTTGCCTTTGGTTCCTTTCTTGGTAGTGATGAGCACGACACCGTTGGCGGCACGTGCACCGTAAACAGCACCGGAAGCGGCATCCTTGAGCACCTCGATTCGCTCGATGTCGTTCGGGTTCAGGTAGTCGATACTGCCGGCAGCAACTCCGTCCACGATGTAAAGAGGCTCGGAGTTGTTGATAGTACCGATACCGCGGATACGCACCTGCGTACCTGCATCCGGAGCACCGGAACTCTGAATGACCGTAACACCGGAAGTCATACCCTGCAGGACATTGTCCACGCGGGTCTGGGCGGTGGCCTTGAGGTCCTCGGAGGTGATGCTGGAAATAGCAGCGGTCACCACCGATTTCTTCTGGACGCCGTAGCCGATGACCACGGTTTCCTCGAGCATCTGGCTGTCGTCGCGGAGGACGATATCCAGCGTCTGGTCGCTATTGATCGTGAACTGACGGCTCTCATAACCCAGGCAGGTCACTTCGACCAGGGCGCCCTGCTTGACGCGGAGGGAGAAAGATCCGTCCACATCAGACATGGCACCGTTGTTGGTTCCCTGCTCGACGATGAAAGCACCCACGACAGGCTGGTTGGCTTCGTCCAGGATCCTACCTTTAAAGGTAAACCCCTGCGCCATTGCAACCAGGCTCAATCCCAGGAAAAGGATTAAGGTAGCTAATTTTTTCATACGCTAAGAGTTGGTTTGCGTTTGTTGGTTATTTGTTAATAATGGTTGTGTTGCTTGTCGGACACTTGGTCTGGTGCAAAATTATTGACAAAAACCATCAGCCCACCTATATGTAATAATTCGGTAGTGACATCAGAAAGCTAATAGCATGCTATCCATGCAATTAAAATAATTTAATATACGAAAAAAGTAGTGGACAAATAGTGAGAAAAAATCCTATTTGCCAATTTTGCGGACCGCTTCCTCAAAGTCTTCGCGGTCTCCGATGGCGGCATTTTTCACCGCTACCTTATAATTATAGATGGTGCTGAGAGAGTAGTCCAGCATGGTTGCGATGGCCTTGCTGTCGTCCACGCCCAGCTTGATAAGGGCGAAGATACGCTGTTCGGTGGTAAGGCGGCCGCCGGGCGCGACTTCGCGGGCGTCCTCCTTCAGAAGCTCGTTGAAGCGGGTAACAAATTCCGGATAAAGGGCCAGGAAGGTCGTGTCGAAGGTTTCGTAAAACTCGTCACGCGCTTTTTCACTGCGGCCGCTGATGGACAGTTCCTTCAGGAGCTGGTCGGCCTTGCCCTGCTTGAGCAGGTTGCGGAAGCGGTTATCCTCGGCCCGGATGACGGAGACCTGCGCGGAGAGCCCCTGCAGGAAGTTCAGGATGTATTTTTCCTTGACCTTGTCGGCCTTGGAGATTTGCTGGTTAAGATCGTTCAGGGTGGCGTTCGCAAGGGCAAGGGAGGTGTTGCTCTGTTCCAGTTCGGCCCGCAACCTGGTGAGCTTACGGGAACGGACAATAAGGAAACGAAGCATCAGGGTGAGCACGACGGTGAGGAAAGCCAGCAGGAACAGCCACACGCGGCGACTCTCGGTGGCGCGGGACTGACGTTCCTGATAGGCGTCCTCCACCTGCATCAGGAAGCGGGAAATCTGCCAGGGGCGCAGCTTGGCGTTGTATTCCAGCGCATCTTCCTGAGCGATTCGCAGATAGCGGAAGGAACGGTCCACATCCGTGGGCAGCACCAGTTGCGCCACCATGGTTAGCGAAGCATAGTCCCGCACGGCATTCACCACGTCGCACTCGGCCGACTTCACCAGCCACCGCATCCGTTCCGCCTGGTTGCCTACCCGTTCTTCGAGTTCCGACTGGAAGAACGCATGGATGGCATAGTCCCGGTCCTCGGGCCGGTACATGGAAAGGAGCTGACGGCTCACGCTGTCTGCCTGGGCAAAGCGCCCTTCATCAATGAAACGGTCCCTGAGGAGTGCCTTGTAACGGGGCGACTCGGGCGGGAGAAGCTGCAACAGGCGGGCACGGAAAAATGACGCCGTAGGTATGGACAGGCGTTCCACCATGCCGGAGTTTCCGGCCATGTCCTTGCTGAAGTCATGCATAACCCAGAAGCACTCTGTCTTCATCGCGGGCGAAAGGGCGGAAGTATCAATCTGTCCGTAAAGAATCTGGCTGGCTTCCAGATAGTTGCCGGCCTTGGCATAAAGGTGGCCCAGCTCAATGGTGGCTTTGTCGTAGCGCTCCCCGTCGGCAAGCCGCAGCGCAAGCGCCTGGGCGTTCTTGAGATAAACCTGGGTGGAATCAAAACTGAAGGAGAAGAAATCGGATGCGGCGATCATCTCCAGTTCGTACCGGCTGGCAGGGTCAGTGGTTGCAGAAATAAGCCGCCGATATGCGTTCAGCTGGTCCTTTTTCTTGGCCACATACAGGTCTTTGGTGGCCAGGAATCCGTCCAGTTCTCCCAGCTGCTGCTGGATCATCCGGTCTGCGGAACGCTGGGGCGCAGCACAGGCGGCGGTCAGAAGAACCGTCATCCATAAGATATACCTGCCACTGCGCATGGTGCAAAGATAGGAAAAGATTTAAAGACCGCGAACGGCGGCTTCTATTTCGGCTTCACGCCCCTGGGGAATCACCGGGGACAGGAAGGAGAGCATCTGCAGGGTGCGGGCCTCTGCCTCGGGAATGCCTCGGGAACGCATGTAGAAGAGTTCGTCCTCGTTGAACTGCCCCACGGTGGCACCGTGGGAGCACTTGACATCGTCGGCGTAGATTTCTAGCTGGGGCAGGGTTTCCACCTTCGCGGTTTCCGTGAGCACGATGTTGTGGTTTTCCTGGAAGGCTTCCGTCTGCTGCGCATCGGGCGCGACGACGATGGTGCCCCCGAAGTGGACATCGGCCCGTCCCCCGGCAATGCCTTTGATGAGCTGCGTGCTATGGCATCCCTCCGCGGCATGGTGCATGACCACGTGGATATTCACCTTCTCGTCCTCCTTGCACAGATAAAGCCCCTTGATATGCGCCTCGGCGCCCGGACCAAGCAGGTCCACGGTGTAGGTGATGTCGCGGCTTTCCCCGGGCAAGACCACGAAGCTCAGTTCCAGCTTTTCGCCGGCCTGAACCCGATACTCTCCGGCAGGAGGAGCGATGTACTTTCCGTGACCCATATCAGAACTGGTCAAAGCCCTTGGTTTCGATGGCGTCGATGAGCTCGCGGCCTCCGGTTTTCACGATGCGGCCCGCTTTGAGCACATGGACGAAATCCGGCTGCACGTATTCCAGCAGCTTGTGGTAGTGCGTGACGATGATGGCGCTCTTCTCGGGGCTGCGGAGCGCGTTGACACCGTCGGCCACAATCTTGAGGGCATCCACGTCGAGTCCGGAGTCGGTCTCGTCCAGGATGGAGAGGGTGGGATCCAGAAGCGCCATCTGGAAGATTTCGTTGCGTTTCTTCTCTCCGCCGGAGAAGCCTACGTTCACCTCGCGCTTGGCGAATTCGGGCTTCATCTTGACGAAGGCCATCTTCTCCTTCATGAGTTTGAGGAAATCGGCCGTCTTCATTTCCGGAAGGCCGTCCGCCTTGCGTTTGGCGTTCACGGCCGCCTTCAGGAATGCGGTGATGGTGACGCCGGGGATTTCGATGGGGTACTGAAAACTCAGGAAAAGGCCGGCCCAGGCCCGTTCTTCGGGGGCCATGGCCAGAAGGTCCTTCCCGCGGAAAAGCACGGTGCCTTCCGTCACTTCGTAGCCGGGACGGCCGGTGAGAATGGCGCCCAGCGTACTTTTTCCGGCGCCATTAGGGCCCATCACGGCATGGATCTCGCCTTCTCCGATGGAAAGGTCAATGCCTTTCAGGATTTCCTTGCCGCCCACGCTGGCGTGCAGGTTCTTGATATCTAACAGCATATTACGCCTTGTTTTTATACAACTTCGTCCAGGTGTAGAGCGACCACAGGCCGTTGAACAGGTACAGACCGCTCACAATGGGCATGAATACATTTCCAACGCTGATGTGCAGCGCCAGTTGGGTCACGTTCACCAGCAGCCAGATTACCCAGCAATCCCACTTCTTGAGGGCGCTCAGCAGCTGGGCCAGCAGGATGAGAACCGTCACCACCGTATCCAGATAGGGATGGGGGTCTGCCGGGAAGAGATGGTCCAGCGTCCAGCCCCACAGGGAGGAAATCAGGACAAGGGCGATGACCACATAGGCGCGCTCCGGCCAGGAGAGCATGCTCACCTTGAGGGAATTGGCATCCTGCGAACTGGCTTCCTGCGCACGGGGATGGGTCCAACGGTAGTGACCCATGATGTTGATGGCCAGGGAAATGGGCTGCAGCAGCAGGCTTGCATACAGGTTTCTGTTCCAGAAAAGGAAGAACAGGGCGGCCGTGTAAAGGTAGCCCACCCAGAAGTTGTACTTGGAGTTACGGCCGGCCAGGAACACGCATCCCAGGCCCAGGATACTGGAAACCAGGTCTATCAGCAGGACAGGGCGGCCAGCCAGTTCAAAAATAACGGTATCTAACATAAAAACTTACGGTTACCCCACTGAGCCTTCAAGGGATACTTGTAACAGTTTCTGCGCCTCCACGGCAAACTCCATGGGGAGGCGGCTCAGGACTTCCCTGGCATAGCCGTTCACAATGAGGCCTACTGCATCCTCCTGGCCGATCCCGCGCTGATTGCAGTAGAACAGCTGGTCCTCGGATATCTTGGAGGTGGTGGCTTCGTGCTCCACGGTGGCCGTGGGGTTCTGTGACTGGATGACAGGGAATGTGTGTGCACCACAGCGCGAGCCAATCAGAAGGCTGTCGCACTGGGAGAAGTTGCGGGCGCCCTGGGCATTCCGGCCCATGCGCACCAGGCCGCGGTAGCTGTTCTGGCTAACGCCGGCCGATATGCCTTTAGAGACGATACGGCTCCTGGTGCCGCGTCCCAGATGGACCATCTTGGTGCCGGTGTCGGCCTGCTGATGGTTGTTGGTGACGGCCACGGAGTAGAATTCCGAACTGCTGTAGTCTCCTTTCAAAATCGTAGAAGGATATTTCCAGGTGATGGCGCTGCCGGTTTCCACCTGCGTCCAGGAAAGGTGGGAGCCCTCCCCTTTGCAGATGCCGCGCTTGGTCACCAGGTTCAGGATACCGCCTTTCCCCTCGGCGTCACCGGGATACCAGTTCTGCACGGTGGAGTACTTGACATCGGCATCCTTCTCCACGATGATTTCCACCACGGCGGCGTGGAGCTGCTGCTCGTCGCGCATGGGGGCGGTGCAGCCCTCCATGTAGGAGACGTAGGAGCCTTCATCGGCCACGATGAGCGTGCGCTCGAACTGGCCGGTTCCCCGCGCGTTGATGCGGAAATAACTGGACAGGTCCATAGGACAGCGTACGCCCTTGGGAATGTAGCAGAAAGAGCCGTCGGAGAAGACGGCCGAGTTGAGGGCGGCGAAGTAGTTGTCACTGGACGGCACCACGGTAGCAAGGTACTTGCGCACCAGGTCCGGATGCTCCTTCACGGCCTCGGAGAAGCTGCAGAAGATGATTCCCTTTTCCTGAAGGGTTTTCTGGAAAGTGGTCTTGACGGACACAGAGTCAAATACGGCGTCCACGGCCACTACGCCGGCCAGGACATCCCGTTCCTTCAGGGGAATGCCCAGCTTGTCGAAGGTTTCGGCCAGCTTCGGGTCAATCTCCTTGGGACGGTCCTTGTCTTTCTTGGGAGCGGCGAAGTAGATGATGTCCTGATAGTCGATGTGCGGCATGTCCAGATGCGCCCAGTCCGGCTGCGGCATGGCCTGCCACTTCCGGAAGGCGTCCAGGCGGAAATCCAGCAGCCACTGAGGCTCTTCCTTGATGGCCGATATCATACGCACGATATCCTCGTTCAAGCCCTTGGGAATGAACTCCTGCTCCACGTCGGTCACAAAGCCTTCCTTGTATTCACTGCTTGTGAACTCCTTTATAATCTTCTCACTTTCGGACATACCACAAAGATAGCAGTTTTTTCCCGAATAGTCACAATCCCGTAGGGTTTCAAAAAAAGGACGGCCCGGCGGCCGTCCTTTTCATTATCTACTTCCTGTCGGGAAGTTGTCGGTTCACTTTCGCCACCTTCTTGAAAGAAGGCGCGGCGTGGAGCATACTGCTCGGGGATACCTTCTTCAGCTTCGCGGCGTCGAAGGACTGCTGGGCGGGAGCGCCTCCCTTGCTCATGGTGAAGGGATAGTAAGTAACCGTCTCTACTTCCAGCGTGTAAATTTCGGAAGAATCACTGTCTCCCACGAAATACACACCCTGTGCGACGAAGGGATAGACCTTCGAGTCGCCCTCGAACTGAATGGAGCCAGGCTGGAACGTAGCCTTTCCGTCCGGGCCGATGGTGCCGGCGCCCAGTGTATAGAGGCCCCCAATCGGGTGAAGCTCATTCTCCACCTCGACGAGACCCATGTAGTAGGCCGTGAAGGTCTGATCAGAAACGCTGAGCGTGAGGCTGGTGGCTGCCGGGATATTGTCGCCTCCATAGAGGTAGAGCTCGCCCGTGCTGCCATTGAAGGCGTTGGTCATCGTCATGTAGGCGGTAGAAGCGAGGCCGTTCATGCCGGAAATCACATAGTCGTCGTTGGGGGTTCTCTGAGCAATCTGGATGGTGTAGCTCTGGTCCTTCGTAGAGACTGTCCAGTTCCCGACCCAGGCCAGGTATTCTTCGGACAGGGGAATGTATTCCACCAGGTTGGCAGGGAGGGCAAAAGGCTCGCTCGTGACATATTCCCGGGTATCGGCCCCCTTTTCACCGGCCATTACGGCAAAGCCTTCGAGGGGAGAATAGGAATCCATGCCGGGAATCAGTTCGATGAGACCGTCCTCGAACATGCGGGCGGTGAGCAGGAGCGTATTTCCGTTCATGTATCTGGTATTGTCGGCCACCTCGTCTGCGGAGTAATAGAAGATGGGAGTGAGCTGGTCAAGCATGACCGTTCCGTTGTTCTCCCACTCGCCGAGATCCTGCATGGAAAGCGTGAACAGTCCGGCTTCGCTGTCATAGACGGCGGTGGGGTTCACCCCGCCGGGGAGAGGTTTGTCTCCCAGTTCGATGGTGTAGGTGCTGCCCTTCTCCTTCTCTTTTACCACAAACTTCTGGTAGCCCTTGGCCGATTTGTAGGACCAGGTGCCCAGGAAGTCCTCGTAGGCGGCTTTCACATGGGGGTCGATCACCTCGAATTTAATGGCGGAGTAGGAACCGGTGGGATTGCCGTCCGGGTCAACACCGGCGGCGACGGCATAGTAGAAGCCGGGCTCGAACTCACGGTAGAAATTGGACTTGGTATCCACGGCGGTTTCCGCCTCGTAGATCTGGTCCTTCGGATAGTACAGGCCGCCCTGTGCGAAGGAATACTGCATGTTGTCCGCAACCAGGATGGCGCCATAGATGCCCAGTCCTTCTTCCTTGACCTGGTATTCGTCGAATTTCTTCTCCGGGAAGATGGCAATCGAATAACGCTCGCTGCCGGCGGAAACCGTGTTCGTGATTACCTCCGGAAATCCTTCGGCGCCTGTATCCTGCTTCCCGTCGTAGCTGAGCTTCCAGTTCTTGTTCTCGGAGAAGGTCACCTCGCTGACGGAGTTGACAATCATGGTGAGCTCGTTGATGGATTTGTAGTTTTGCCAGTCAAAACTGATGAACACGACTTCGCTCATATAGCCCTTGAGAACGACATATTTACCCACATAGGATTCCAGGTTCAGGCTCTCAAGGGGTTCTTCGATGCGGATCAGGTAATTCTCCGGAGCGATGATAAAGTATCCGTCACTGTCCTTCTGCAGCAGGGCCGTGGTGCCGGTATTGGCAATGTAGTAATTCTCGGCCGATCCGATGTAAATCCATCTGGTATCCGGGACGGTCTCGGCCTTCTTACTGTTCGTCACGGCAGCTACCTTAATATAGGGTGCCGTGGAACGGGCGTTCTTTTTCTTGACGCCGATGATGGTGGAAAGGCTGTCGCCCACGGCGAGGGGCTTGTCGTAATCCAGGTAGATGGTGCCCATTCCGTCAGAGACGATGGCGCCCTTCCGGGAAGCAGCCACCACGACGGTTCCGTTCACGTTTACCTTCGTTTCGTCCGGCAGCTGCTCGATGGAATAGAGCGTGGTGATGCCGGCAGCCGGCTTCTGCACGATGTCGATCTTTCCGATGTAGGATCCGGTGGCGTCATCGACGACGTTGATGGCCACATAACGGAAGGTGGTGTATTCGTTCGGGTCAACGGTGATGATGTACTCGTATTCCCGCGTTCCCTTGGTAGCCTCTCCCACCTGGATGGTATTGACGACGGCGACATCGGCCTTGGTCTTTTTCTCCACGTGCACCCATTCGTAGTACTCGGGAACCTCGATGTGGTGGGCGATGTTGGTGTTCACCTTCAGTTCGACGGAACCGCCGTCGGCGGGAGCCTGCGCAACTTCGGAGATGGAGGAAACGACGCCTTTCTCCAGCACGATGGACTTGATGTTGGTCTTGCCGTTGTTATTGTCGGCATACACCACAACCTTTCCTTCGGTTACGTCTTCCGTCGTGATTTCGATGGAGCCGGAGGTGCTGCCGTTCGGGTTGACCTTGGCGGAGATTCCGGGCGTGGTGCAGATGATATCCACAAATACGGCATCGGCCCCGATGGCGCCCTCCACCTCGTATTCCAGGTTGAGGGTGGAGTAGGCATTCACGCCCATGGCATGCAGGTCCCCGTTGTATTTGATATTGAGGACAAACGGTTTTTCCTTGGGGATGCGGACTTCGGTACCGTTGATGGTGAGGAGAACATAGTCGGAATGGCTGTTGTCCACATCGACGTCGGTGCCGGTATTGGAAACCAGTCCCAGTTCCTCCCAGTTGGTTCCGTCATAGGATATCCACCAGGAACCTTCTTCGATCTTGAACTTGGGAGCGGCCTGCGTGCAGGCGACGGGGTTACCGTCGGCGTTTTTCAGCAGTTCGCCCTCGACAACCCAGTAGTAGAGGCCGTCTTCGCCCAGCTGGACGGTGATGGAGGGAGAAGGGCCGACGGGACCCTGCTCGCCTTTCTTGCCGCTGTAAACTGTCACGGCATCACCGCTGGAGAAGGCGATGACGTAACCGATTACATTCTTTTCGGAATCCACGAGTTCCGTGACACTGGTCACGTAATCCTTTTTGTTAAGTGCGTTTACGATGTCACTGATGCCCGAGACGGTGGTGTTCAGCGCTTCCAGCGCGGTAACACGGGCTTCAAGTTTCTCGACTCTTTCCTCCAGAGCGGAGTTGTCATACACCTGCGTGCATGCGGTGGCAACAAGCGACACGGCCGCCAGTGATGCCCAGAATAGTTTTTTCATGAATATTTTTTGAATAATTTGGTAATATTCAGGGGAATACACTCGTTTTCGCCGCGAAATTACTAAATATTTTTAAATTCCCAACGAAAAATATACATTTCGTCATGCCCGCCCTTTTTACACGTCATGCCCGGCCCCGACCGGGCATCTCCTGTCATTGCCCCACAAGGCCAACGGCCGAAGGAAATTTATTTTTCGGGACGGGGCCCGAAAAACCAAATTTCCTTCGGCCATCGCAAACCTAACGCACAGAATTGCGAGGTTGGAATGGGGATTATTTTATAATGCCAGGTCTGCGAGGACGATGGCGGCCATGGCCTCTACGATGACGGGGGTGCGAAGGGCGAAGCACACGTCGTGACGGCCGGGAATGCCGGCTTTGGCGATGCTGGCCGTGGGCTTGAAGGCCACGCGGAAGACCAGCGGGTTGCCATTGGTGATGCCGCCGTTCACGCCGCCGGCATGATTGGTAACAGGAGGCTGCGGGTGCTTGTGACGGCCGCAGCAGTGGTGCTCGTGAGATTCTTCGCTTTGCTCAGAATGACAATTACATTGGTGTCCCTCTTCGTGCTCACCGCCGTGGCAGCACTGGTGCTCCTCACCTTCCTCGTGGTGCCCGCCGCAGCACTTGTGCTCCGGGAAGGGGTCGTTGTGCTCGGAGCCTTTCATGCGAGAGGCGGCGAAGCCGTCGCCGAATTCGATGCCGCGCACGCCGGGAATGGCGAAGATGGCATGGGAAACCAGGGATTCGACGCTGTCCCAAAAAGGTTCGCCCAGGCCGATGGGAAGCCCCTCTACGGTGCATTCCACCACGCCGCCCAGGGAGTCACCTTCGGCCTCGGCGGCCTTCAGCGCATCGGGCCAGGCAGAGGCATCGGCCAGACCGCCCACCTCTACCAGACGAGCTCCGAACTTGGCGAAATAGAGCATCTTCTTGGCGATGACGCCGGCCGCCACGACACCCAGCGTGATGCGGCCGCTGAAGTGGCCGCCGCCGCGGGGATCGTTGAACCCGCCGAACTTGAGATTGGCGGTGAAGTCCGCATGACCCGGGCGGGGATGCTCGCGGAAGCCCTCGTAGTCCTCGCTGCGGGTGTTTTCATTGCGGAACAGGATGGTAAGCGGCGCGCCTGTCGTATGACCGTCATAAACACCGGAAACAATCTGAGGGAAGTCGTCCTCCACGCGGGGGGTAGTACCCAGGGCGCCGGCCTTGCGACGGGCCAGGTCCGTGGCGAAATCCTCTTCGCTCAGCGGAACGCCCGGCAGGACGCCGTCAACGGTAACGCCGATACGCGGGCCGTGAGACTCGCCGAAAATGCTGATTCTGAATCTGTTTCCAAATGTATTCATAGTCTTTCAAATAATTCGTTGAAGTGCGGGAACGACTTGGCAACACAGGCTTCGTCGTCAATCACAATGGGAGACGAGGCTCCCAGGGAGGCCACTTTCAGGGCCATGACCATGCGATGGTCGGCGTGCGAGCTGTAAGAGCCACCCTTCAGGAGCGCTCCGGTAGCCAGCCTCTGGGTAAGGCCCATTCCCGTGATGGTCATTTCGTCGTCGTCCACCGAGACCGGGACACCCATCTTCTCCAGCATCCCGCAGATGGCCGATGCACGGTCCGTCTCCTTGTGGCGCAGCCGCTGTACGCCGCGGATGCGGCTTTCCCCGGGGCAGAATGCCGCCAGGACCGCCACCACGGGAAAGAGGTCCGGACAGTTGTTGAGGTCTGCTTCAAAAGGACTCAGCGGGGCGCGCTTGATGTGGATGCTGCCAGTGGGTTCATCCAGCTGGGACATGCTGGCGCCGGCCTGCATGAGGATGTCCAGGATGGAGATATCGGCCTGCAGGCTGGTGGTATCGAGGCCCGTGACCTCTACATCGCCGAAGATGGCGCCCGCCGTCAGGAAAGGTGCGGCCGACGACCAGTCGGCCTCGATGGCGAAGTCCGCCGCCTGATATCGCTGTCCGCCCTTGATATGGAAGTTGAGTCCGGTGCACAGGTTCCAGTCCTGGGTTTCCAGGAATTCGTCATCCCCTTCCATCTCGGAGCTCATCCGGATACCGAACTTCTTGAGCACATCGACGGTGATGAACAGGTACGGGATGCTGCGCGGGTCGTGGACATAGACGGTCGATTTTCCCTCCGCAAGCGGCAGGGCCGCGAGCAGTCCGGAGATAAGTTGCGAGCCTCCCTTGCCGGAAATATCGGCCCTTCCGGGGATGAGCGGGCCGGCGACCTTCAAAGGGAGGTAGCAATCGGCCTTTCTCTCCTCGTTAACATTTTTGTTACCCTCCGGATAGAGGCGCACTCCGTAAGCGGCCATGATGTCGTGAGCATCGGACAGAGGGCGCTCTAGCAGGGTTTTTTCTCCACTGACACGTACCCGGTCGGGGGAAATGACCGCCACGAGAGGGATGAGAAAACGGGTGAGAAAACCGGATTCACCCGTATGGATTTCATCCAGTTTCAGGCATGCGGGCGAAGCGCCCGTTCCTTGTATAACAATTGTGTTACCTTCTACCGAAATTGTGGCTCCCAGGGCCCTGCAGGCCGCAATTGCGCTCTCGTTATCCCCACAAGGGGAGTATCCCTGAAGATGCGACGTCCCGAAGGCGAGGGAGGCGGCCACAATGGCGCGCTGGGCGAAGCTTTTGGAAGAAGGCATGGGCAGCTGCGGGGATGCCACGAAGCGGAAATCCCCGTAAACGGCGGCACGCATTTCTTCCGTGGTCCACTGACCGGATGCGGTAGCATCCCCGGGGGTTACACATGCGTAAGTATAAGGTGCCCCCAGTTTCAGGGCTTCCAGCCGGGACTGGCGTCCTTCCTCTCCCATGCAGAACGCCACGAGCGTTCCGGGCTCCACGGCATCATAGAGACTGAGCACCGTGTCACAATCGGCCTGGGAATGGGCGGTCGTGACAATCTTGACCACTTCCCCGCCGAAGCTGCGGGCACGGTCCAGCAGGGACAGCAGCACCTCGCGGGAAGGCGTCTCTTCGAAGTTGTGATACGAACGGATGAGTACGGTTCCGTACTCGCTGCAGGCTTCGCGGATACGACGGCCCACCGCTGCGGGGGCTTCCATTTCCAGGTCCACGTACTTGGCGCCCGCCTGGATGGCCCTCTCCAGAATCTGGGGAGCCGCGGGTTCTTCGCTCAGCCGGCAGGTTGCCACCAGCGGCACGTCCGACTCACTGAACAGCGTATCGATGTCCTCGTCTTCCAGGGCACAGCGGTCCAGGCGGATTTCCGCCATCTCAAGTGTTTGCAGGAGCTCCTGGATTTCGGCGAGCTCTTTATTTTGTATCGAAGTGCAGATCATAGGGGTTCATTTCATGGAATACGACCTCTCCGGGGCGTACGGGAATCACGAAGCGCACGAGGCCGCCGGCGAGGGCCTTCTTGTCCCGGGCCATCGCTTCCTGCAGGGACTGCAGGGGATAAGGGCACTGCGTGGGAAGTCCCACCTGTGCGAAATCCCGCGCAAGCCGCTGCGCGAGCCCCTTTTCAGAAAGGCCGATAGACTCTCCCGCCTGTGCCGAAAGGATAATGCCGATGGCAACGGCCTCCCCGTGAGTGATATCATCGGCCCGCATACGGGCCTCGTGCTCGATGGCATGGCCGAAGGTATGGCCCAGGTTGAGTTTGGCACGCTCGCCCCGCTCATAGGGATCCCGCGCCACGATGTCCTCCTTGACGACGGCCGCGCGGCGGATCATCTCCTGCGTGGGGCCACTCCGGAGCGCCTTTTCGTAGGCCTCTCCGTCAGAGAGGAGGAAGGTCTTGAGCATTTCCGCCACGCCCGACAGGAGGGCGCGCGACGGAAGGGTGCGGAGGACATCGGCCGAAAGGAAGGTGTACTCCGGCATGCGGAAGGCGCCGAGCATGTTCTTGTACCCGTCCAGGTTCACGCCGGTTTTGCCGCCGAGAGCTGCGTCCACCTGCGCCAGGAGGGTGGTGGGAAAGTTCGCATAACGGACGCCGCGCTTGTAGATGCCGGCGGCGAAGCCCACCATGTCGGTGGTGATGCCGCCGCCCACGGCCAGGACCAGGCTGCCCCGCGTGGCGCCGCACGCCATGAGCCAGCGCTCAATACGGGCTACCGTTTCCAGCGTTTTAGCCTCCTCGGAGGTCTCCAGTTCCAGGCGAGGCCATCCGGCAGGCAGTTGGTCCGCCACCCATGCGACATTCTTGTCGTAAACCACGTACAATTCGGATTCCTGCGACAGAATGGCCGCAATGTCCGTGATATGGGAGAGTTCCTTCAGCATAGAATGCAAAGATAGTGGTTTATTTTTGCAGTTTCCGCTTTTTCGCTTAAATTTGCAGTCCGTCTTCAAAGACGCCCCTGCCCGGATGGCGGAATTGGTAGACGCGCTGGACTCAAAATCCTGTGATAGCAATATCGTGCGGGTTCGATTCCCGCTCTGGGCACAAAAAAAGACGACCATTTTTTGCGGCCGTCTTTTTTTTGCACTTGTTGGTTTTTGTAATTAGACAATCTGGAGGGCGCGGGCGGTCATCAGGGCCGCGTAGCCAAGCAGAATGCTAAGGGTTCCCATGATAATTCCCACTTTAGCCATGTCCTTCTGCTGGACCAGGTTGGTGGCGTAGGCAAGGGCATTCGGCGGGGTGGAAATGGGGAGGATCATGGCGCTGGAGGAGGCGATAGCCACGCCGATCAGGACCGTGGTGGCGCCGCCGATAGAGGCAAGCTTGTCTCCCATGGCCGTGCAGACCACCACCAGGATGGGCATGAGCAGGGCTGCAGTAGCCGAGTGGGAAATCAGGTTGGAGAGGCCGTAGCAGAGCAGGCCCGAGAGCACCAGGATAAGGATCGGGGAGAAGTTGCCGAAGGGAATGGCCCTGATAATCAGAGCGGCCAGTCCGGAAGCGTTCATCGCGTAACCAAGAGCGAAACCGCCGGCCACCATCCAGATCACGGACCAGTTGATTTCTTCCAGGTCGTACTTGGAGATAATGCCCGCCATCGCGAAGACAGCGAACGGAATCAGGGCCACGGTATAGGTATTGATGCCCGTGAGGGTATCCATCATCCACAGCAGGATGGTGACGACCATGGTGACGATCACCAGCGTCGTCTGGCCGCCGCTCTTCATTCCGCCGTCAATCTTGAGCTCGATGGTCTTCTGGGTGAAGGGGAACAGCTTCTTGAGGATGAACCAGGCCACCAGGATCAGGAGAATCACCAGCGGAACCATGAACAGCATCCACTGGCCGAAGCCGATGCCCAGGTTCAGGCCCTCAGGGTCGTTCAGATACTTAAGGGCGATGGTATTGGGCGGCGTGCCGATCGGCGTGCCCATACCGCCCAGGTTGGCGGCTACGGGAATGCTCAGCGCCATGCCGATACGGCCCTTCCCGGCCTCGGGAAGCTGCTTGAACACAGGCGTAAGGAAGGTGAGCATCATGGCCGTTGTGGCCGTGTTGCTGATGAACATGGAGAACAGGGCCGTCACCAGCATGAAGCCCAGCAGGATATTCTCACTCTTCTTGCCGAAGGGCGTGAGCAGCACGCGGGCCAGATGCACGTCCAGTCCGGTCTTGGTAGTGGCAATTGCAAGGATAAAACCACCGATGAACAGCATCACGACCGGGTCGGCGAAGCTGGCCATCACCTGCTTGTAGCTGAGAAGCTGTCCCACCTCGGCGGCGTTGCAGAGCCACTTGACACCGGAATCCGACGCGAACAGCAGAAGCAGCAGGATGATAGACACCGACGTAGCCCAGGCCGGAACCAGTTCCATCACCCACATAAGGGTAGCATAGGCAAAGATGGCAATGATACGCTGCTGCACCTGGGTGAGCCCGTCAATACCGAAGCTCTCGGTGGGCAGGAACCACAGAAGCAGGAAGATGATGGCGACAAAAAGAAAACCGACAGTCTTCTTTCTGAACAGGTTGGGGTTGAAGCGCTTGTCGTGACGCAGCTTGTGCATCTGCTCGACGAGGTTGAAACCTACAAAGATCTTAAACATAGTATCGTTTCTGTCGTTGATTATACTTGCTACCGGGTTTGGAAGTCAAACCGGATATCCACGGGGATTTTCTCCAGCCCGAGGTTCAGGATGTCGGCCTGGTAGTCTTCGCAGCGCTTGGAATAGCGGGCCTCGAAGTCGGCGGCAAAGGAACGGTTGCCCGTTGCCTGGGTCTCCAGCACGAGGGCGGTGAGGGCGGCGAGGCCGCTTTCCATCCTGGCAGGATCGATGGTGTAATGTCCGGAAGCGTCACGCTGGAAGGCGCCGGCTTCACGGAGATAATTATAGATGATAACATTGGCGCGTCCCAGGGCAGACCCTTCGCCGAAGCGCTCGGAACGGAGCAGGGACACGAAGAAGGTGGTGAGGGCATCCTGTCTGGTGAACAGATGGTGGATGTCGAAATGGTCCTGCAGCTTGCAGACCAGCAGCACGCCGGCCGCGTTGGCTTTCACCTCTTCGAAAGTCTGGGCGGTGCTGCCCAGGGCCTCTTCCACACTGCCTTTCCCGTTCACCGTCTCCTTGACTCCCAGACCGTGGGCCACCTCACGCATGGCCACGTTCCAGTAGAAAGCATCGGAAGAAAGATGCTCGCGGTCGTCGGCAGAGAGAAGGATTTCGCCCGTGGGAGCCACGATGCTGTTGAACTTGGCGTAGATGACATTGTCCAGCAGGATGGTACGCGTGCCCTTGTCATGCTGCACGGCGGGGTCGAAGGGCAGGTTCAGCGCAATCACTTTGATGCCGGCGTTGGCCTTGCCCGCATAGTAAAGCGCGTCGCAGGCAAAGATGTTGGAACCGGAACCGGGCTGGAAAGTCTTGTAGGCAGGGTCCCCGGGAAGGTCCTGCTGGAACTCGCCGATACGGGAGACATACTGCATGAGTTCTTCCGTGTGCGACTCCTTCTTCAGAAGCACGAAGGCCTCGTAGGAACGCTTGACACCCAGAAGCTGGTCGTCAGCCGCCTCGTTGGGGCCGATCACCAGGTCCATCTTGCTGTCGTCCATCTCCAGCCAGGCGATGCCGCTTTCGTAGAAATTGTCGCTCTGCAGGGCCTGGATCTTGGCCAGCAGATACTTCCGGACGCTGGGCTTGATGGTGATGTCGGCCGCTGCCAGCAGATAGCTGGAAATCTTGCCGATGTGCTCCTTGTAAGCGTCGTGGTACCAGACCGTCTGCAGGGAGCCGTCCGCGGCGCGGCGGACCAGGGTGTAGGGACTCATCTTGTCCGGATTGTCCCAGGCCTCGAATTCCTCCAGGGTCATGTCGGCCGGGTAGAAGCCCACGCCCGGGAGACGGTCGGCATAACCTTCCACGAAGGATTTCCCGTCCATACGGTCCCAGGGACCGTAGTTAATCTCGGCATAGGTTTTCTCCACCGGGTCGGAGATGCTGTCCAGCAGGGCATGCTTGTCTCCGAAATACTGTTCCCAGTAGATAGCGTCCACCTCGTCGGCGGCGAAGCGATAGAGATTGAGCACCTCTTTTCCATTGTCGGTAATACCGCTCAGGTCGGGTGCCTTGACCGTGACGACGGCATAATTGGCCACCTCTCTGTTCAACGGCGACTTAGGGGCGTTGCTGCAGGCGGTGGCAACCAGCAGAATAAGAAATGATTTGAGAAAATTCTTTTGCATTGCGCGCAAAAGTAGGAAGAAGAACGCAGGTTTTTTATAGATGGATAAGGTTAATTTCGATAGATTTTTTAGATAATTTCGATAAATCGACGTATATTTGCACGAAAAGCACTTATTACCATGGAATTACGCCAACTCCGATATTTTGTAGAAGTGAGCCGCCTGAAGAGCTTCTCGGCGGCATCCAAGTCCCTCTACATCACCCAGAGCACCATTTCCCAGCAAATCGGGAAGCTGGAAGAGGAGCTGGGGGTGGAGCTGCTCACCCGCGACACCCGTCACGTTTCCCTGAGCGATTACGGCCGGGAATTCTATCCGCACGCCGTCAGGATCCTGGAGGAAGCGCAGGTCTGTGCCGACAAAATCATGGACGTCAAAGACCTGCAGACAGGTACGCTCTCGGTCGGAGCTACCTATTCGTTCGGCCCGCTTCTCATGCAGACCATCCTGGATTTCCACCGGCAGTACCCCCATGTCAAACTCAACGTTTTCAATACCTCCACTAGCACGCTCAAACAGATGCTGCTGGACCGGGAGCTGGACGTTGCCCTCACCTATAAGTCCCCCATGGACGACGACCGCATCGACTCCTGCCTGCTGTTTGAGAACTCCCTCTGCCTGATTGGCCGGCGGGACGCCATGAAAGAGTGCCGGCAGCACGTCGAGGTCCAGACGCTCAGCCGCTATCCGCTGGCGCTTCCCATCAAAGGCCTGCAGGCGCGTGACACCCTCGAGTCCGTCCTGTTCGCCAAAAATGTAGAACTGGATATCCGCCTGGAACTCAACAGTATCCACGCCATCCTGGACCTGGTCAAGTCGGGTTCCATCTTCACCATCCTTTCCGGAGAAGTGGCGCACGGCATTCCCGAACTGAGAGCTGTTCCCATCCACCATCCGGAAGGCCGGATGTACGGCTGCTACCACTTCATGAAAGGCGCCTATCGCAAACGCGCGACAGACGCCTTCATACGCATCCTGACGGAAAACAACTCCTTCCGCAGCGTTTTCCGCTGATGTAGGAATCCTTACATTCGGGCCTTCTCACTGGCGCCGGCACCGGTGCCACGATACTTGCTCTTGGCCTTGTTGAAGCTGTAGCGGATAGAGAACCTCACTTTCTGTGTATCCATCGTATTGGTCTGCCAGATGGTATGCGAACCGAAGTCCGTGGTTACATTGTAGTGAGCCGTTCCCAACAGGTCGGCGGCTTCCAGGCGGAGTACCAGCGAGCCGTCCCGGAGGAGTTTCTTCTGCACGGCGGCGTAAACATCGGCAAACACGTTCGTCAAGTAGAGGTTCTGCACATTTCCCTTGGTCTGGAAGGTTCCGCCCACCTCGATCTGCCAGTCGTTCTTCAGGGAGAACGTGTTGTTCAGCTGGGCAAAGCAGACAGGTTTTCCGTTGAACTTGGTCTCGCGCACCCCGGAGGCCTCGCGCTCGTCAGGGGCGTTGATGGTGAGCCACTGCGGCATGATGCCGAACGTATAGTTCATGCTCCAGACGCCGATGGTGGGCGTGAAGTTCACGAACGCCTCCATGGTGCGGTAGGGCGTCTCGATGTTGCGCGGTTTCACCAGCACCACACCCTCGTCATTGTATGGAGTGCTCCATACCATGATGGCATCATTGGTACGGGAATAGTTCACCACCAGGGCCACGAATTTCCAGACAGCCGTGAGGTTTGCGCTCCGGATGATTTCCGGCTGCAGCTGGGCGTTGCCGCTCTGCCAGATGTAACGGCTGTTGTAGCGCACGGAACTGGACAGGTTGGTATAGCTGGGACGGCTCGTCTTGACGCTGTAATTGAACATCATCTGAACAGGGCCGATCACATTCGAATAGGAGACCGTCGGGAACCAGTTGTCGTAGCGGGTGGACATGTTCGCAGAGGGCTTCAGGACATCCTCGTAAGAGTAGTTTACATGCTCATAGCGGATGCCGGCGCTCAATTGGCCAAAGGTGGGCAGGAAAAAGGCGTAGTTGGCAAAAGCGGCTACGTTGTCTTCTTTCACCGTGGCGGACGATGCGGAAATATCCGTCACGTTCTCTATGTCAGTAAAGTAGTGATCCGTTCGGCGTGAGAAGGTATCTTCGGTGCCTACCTGCAGCTGGCCCACCCAGACCGGATAGGACAGCACAGCCTTTGCGGCATACAAGCGGCTGCTGTTGTCACTTTCGCTGGAAACTGCGGCATCGTGCGTCATCTCGCTGATCTCAGAGGCGAGGGTGTTTTCAGACTCCTTTGTGCCGTAGTAGTCCAGGTTTATGTCGATACCCAGTTTACCGCCCACCAGGCCATTGTAATAAAGGTTTGCGCTAAGTGTCTCCCGAGGGAACGCACCCATCGTAGAAGTGGATGTGGTGGTGAGTTTGTCGGCCTCCTCACCGTCCACGAACACGTGGTCCTTCACCACCATATCCACATTGTACGAGAGCCGACGGCCCCACTCCACCTTTCCGCCTAAGGAATGGGCGGGGGAAATCTGCCAGTTCACACCGGCGTTGCCATGCACAAGGGAATTCTGAGTTTCCGTGAGCAGGTAACCGTCGTTAAGAATAGTTTTATTAATACCATAGGTTTTTTTCGTAATGTCGCTCTCCTGGAAGTTTACGCTCCGGGAGAAGTTGGCGCCGCCGAAAATATCCACGCCGCCGATACGGTAGTTGGCATTGAGGGCGGCTGCAGGGGCGTTGCGTTTTTCCCTGCGCAGGGACTGTGCGTCCGAAGCGTCAAAGTTAAAGCCGAAGCCTTCCCCCTGATGCTTGACGGTGCGGATGCGCACGACGGCACGTACGGTGGCGTCGTACTGGGGGCCGGGATTGTTGATAACCTCGATGCTCTGGATCTCGTTGCTGGCCAGACGGTTCAGTTCAGAGATGTCGGAAACCTTGCGTCCGTTGATGTACACCAGCGGCGCACCCTTTCCAATCACTTCCAGTCCGTTCTGCCCCTTGATGACACCGGGAGTCCGTGCCAGCACATCGTTGGCCGTTCCCGCATTCTCCAGCACGGAACCGTGCACATGGGTTTGCAGGCCTTCGCCCGTCACTTTGGTCTTGGGCATAACGGCGGCCACAGACGCGCTTTCCAGCATGGTGGCGTCGTTCTTAAGTGCAATGACCATCCCGTCCACAGGAGTAACGAAACGGGTCTGGTAGCCCAGCATGGCCACCATCATGATTCCGTCATTTTCCTGTGTAATAATATTGAAAACACCGCTTTCATCGGTAACGGCACCGCAGACGACGGTAGAATCGGCCTTGGAGAGCACAGCCACATTGGCATAGGCAATCGGGGCTCCGTTCTCATCCACCACCTTTCCTTTCCAATCCTTCTTCGCAAAGGCGGTTAAAGTGGTGAAAATCATTAAGGTAAGAATGAATAGTCTTTTCATGTCTGTGTGTATTAGTTTAATAGTACACCGCAAAGGTAAAACAATTATTCCTTTTTCCAAAACTTTTTTTAAAAATTTTGGACTTGACAGAAAAGCTACCGAAAATGATTATCTGAGAAGAAAGTCCGCGTAAATCGGGAAATGGTCCGAGGGATAGCCCCCGTAGAGGGTATTGTCGCAGCGATAGGAAACCGGTTCGACGCCCTCTCCCCTATAATAAATAAAGTCAATGCGATGTTCCTTCGAGGGCGTCTCCCATTGCCAGGCATTGAAGGTCCCCTCCGGGCCTGTACGCTTCCCGGCGGGAAGCGCCAGGAAGACGTCTTTCCAGTGAGAACGGTGGACGGCGCTGCAGGCATCGGCCTCGCTGGCATTGAAGTCCCCCAGGAAGAAAGAGGGAAGGCCCCGGGGGTTGAAGCGGGCCTCCATCTGGGCGTAGATGTGGGCGTTCTGCGCATGCTGCTCCTTGTTCAGCGGAGCGTGGGTGACCATAACAAAAACCTCACGTCCGCCCTTTTCCTGCAGGGTAAGGCAGAAGCCGCCGCGCGTGTAATTCGCTTTCCAGGCAGGAACGGTATCGTTTGACTGGCGCAGCTCAGGCGGGTTCGAGAGCCAGAAAAAGTGCGGCTCTCCCTTGAGCGCAAAGCGGTCCTTCTTCCACAGAAGGCCGTGGGCCCGGGTTCCCTTTCCGTCATCGGAATAAGGGTCGAAGAAAAAGGCATCGTAGGACAGCCCCTTCGCCGCCAGCTCGCGGGGCAGGGACTCCTGCTCCTCCAGGCCGATTTCCTGCACGCCGCAAAGATCCATGTCGCAGGCAAGGAACGACTGCAGGAGCCGGGGCTCCCGCAGCGTCCAGTTATTCTCTTCACTGTTTCTGTCCAGGTTGGCGAAGCGGAGGTTGTAAGACCCCGCCCTCAGGGGAAGCTCTGCGGCTGCGATGAATTTCTCGAGGAACGTTTCCCGGCAGGCCTCCCACTCGGGATAGCGCCAAATGCCGTGGCCGCTGTTCTGAAGGCACACGAACTCCCTGTCTCCCGTACCTAGGTTGTTGTAGATGGCAAAGTTGGTGTGCGGCGGGCAGGTCTCGTCCTGCAGGCCGAAGGCCATAAAGGTGGGCACATGGATGCGCGGAGCGAAATTCTTCACGTCAAAATAGCGCAGCATCTCCAGCAGTTCCTCGCGGGGAAGGCCGATGGCGTCCGCCTCCTCGAAGACCTCATGCACGGGCCACCACACGATGCGGGCGTAATCCCGGAAGTCTCCCAGGAAGGGCACGCCGGCCGAAATGGCCTTGACGCGGCTGTCCAGCGCGGCCGATACGCAGGTGAAGGCACCGCCCTGGCTCTCTCCCCAGGCGACGATACGGGTGGTGTCGGCCTTTTCGAGGGACGCGACAAAATCCACGGCACGCTTGACGTCGCAGAAGGCACCCCGGTAGTAGAAGGTCTCACGGGAGGTGATGCCGCGGTCTATCCAGCGGGACTGGTCCCCCTTGAAGATTCCCTGGTCACGGACACTCACCAGATAGTTGATTCTGTCCGGATGGGAAGAGGGGTCTTCGCAGAAAGGCTCCGCGCCGTAGCCCATGTAGTTGACGACGACGGGATATTTGCCGGGCGCATTGGGGACGCACAGGATGCCGCCGGAAACCGCGCCGTCCAGAGAGGCGTAACGCACCTCGTAAGTGGTACGCAGTTCATTGGAATACTCGGGAATCTTCGTATAGACCGGTTCCAGGGGCACTTGGGACAGTTCCTCCAGCGTGGAGCTCCAAAACGCATCGAAGTCTTCCGGGGCATCGGAGGGGCTCACCACCTCGTCCGGACGCACGCCGATATTCCAGCGCACGGAGTCCCGCAGGCGCACCTGGTAAAAGCCGGGGTCGAGCTTGCCGAGAGCCACCTCGAGGGTGCTGTCGGGGGCCACCTCCACATCGGCCCGGAAAACGACTTCCGGCTCGTCGGCCATAAGCGAGAGGTCCTTCACCAGTTCGAAGGTGGCGGGACCGGGCGCCGCTTCCACACGGGTGGCAAGGGTGTAGGCCCCTTTTTCAAGGAAAAGCCAACCCTGGTCGGGGGCAAGGGAACCGCCAGTGCTGCGGACGACATTCTGGCCGCAGGACAGCAGCAGAAAGGAGAAAGTGGCAAGTGCGATAATGCGTTTCATGCAGAAATAGTCATTAGTTGTGATGCAAAAGTAGGCATTTTTTATTACCTTTGTACGATTTTACAAAGCACATATGCGGAACTTTCGTTTATTTCTGCTATTCGGCCTGCTGTGGTTAGTCAGCGCCGCCTGCAAACCTGTCAGAGACAATTATACCGTCGTTATTTCCCTGGACGGAAACCGCTGGGATTATCCCACCCTTTACCATACTGAATTTTTCGATTCGCTCGCCGCGGTTGGCGTATCGGCCCGGATGGAGCCTTCCTTCCCCGCATCCACCTTCCCCAATCACTATACGCTGGCCACGGGCCTTGTCCCGGATCATCACGGCCTTGTGAACAACAGCTTCTGGGAGCCCGAACGGGAGTACACCTACTCCATGGGAGACTCGGTCTGCCGCTACGACCCTCACTACTATGGCGGAGAACCCATCTGGATCACCGCCCAGCGCCAGGGCGTCAAGACCGGCAATGTTTACTGGGTCGGTTCCGACATCCCCATCCTGGGCGAATATCCCACATATTACCGCGCCTGGGACGAAGATCCGCACTGGAACTTCGAAGAGCGCGTCGATGAAATCGTACGTCTCGTCAGCCTGCCGGAAGAGGAGCGTCCCCGCCTGGTCATGGGCTACTTCGACGAGCCGGACCATAACGGACACGTCTATGGCCCCGTCTCCCCGGAAACCCAGGGAATGGTGGAATACATGGACAGCCTCATGAACTCCCTGTACCTTCGCCTGAAGGCCCTTCCGCATGGAGACCGGATTAACCTCATCATCCTGTCGGACCACGGCATGGAGGATGTCTCCGCAGAGCGTTTCATCCGCTGGTGGGATGTCATTCCCGAGGAATGGGTGGAACGCGTCATCGCCACCTCCCCTACCAGCATCTTCGCCAAAGAGGGCTATGCCGACAGCCTGTACAACAAACTGTCCCAGGTAGAGCACCTGAGCGTATGGAAGCATGGCGAGGTTCCCGAAGAACTCAATTATGGCACTTCCCCCCGCCTGGGAGACCTCATCGTCGCCCCGGATCTGGGCTGGCAGTTCGCCGAGAAGCCCGGCACCAAGAAAGGCGCGCACGGATACAGCCCCAAGGAACTGGACATGATGGTGGTTTTCCGCGCCATCGGCCCGGACTTCAAGATCGGCTACGAAGCCCCGTTCACCGAAGGGGAACAGTCGGCCTTCCACAATGTGGACATCTACCCCCTGCTGTGCGAACTGCTGGGGATCAAGCCCGCCCAGACGGACGGGAAACTGGAAAGAATACACAAAATACTTAAATAACCTATGGGAAAGCATTTCACACTGCCTTATGACGGCGGACTCATCGAGAAGAATCTCCCCGCCGACATCCTCCACACCTACGAAAAGATCTGGGCGCACGTGTATCCGGAATCAAGACCGGCATCCTACGCCATCGCAGACGTCATCGTAGAAGCCATCAACGCCCACAAGGACGGTCTGTTCCGCCTGGGTCTCACCACGGGTTCCACCCCCATCTCCCTGTACAATGAGCTGGCCCGCCGCTATGAGGCCGGCCTCGTTTCCTTCAAGAACGTGGAAATCGTCTCCATCGACGAGTACTACCCTTCCTCCCAGAAGGAAGCCCAGAGCCGCAACAACCGTCTTCACAAGGCCCTGCTGGACCTGGTGGACATCAAAAAGGAAAACATCCACATCCCGGACGGTTCCGTTTCCCCGGAAAAGCTGTCCGAGTACTGCGCCCAATATGACAAGATTGCCCGCGGGGTGGACCTGCTGGTCATCGGTATCGGCGAACAGGGCCAGGTAGGCTTCAACGAAGCCGGCTCCAACGAGAAGACCCACACCCGCGTGGTACGCCTCTCCTACGCTTCCCGCAAGCGCCAGGCCGGCAACTTCAACCATGATATCTCCGCCACCCCCGACAAGGCTATCACCATCGGCATCAGCACCATGCTCAGCGCCAAGCAGATCATCCTCATGGCCTGGGGCGAGGACAAGGCTCCTGCCGTAAAGGCCATCGTCGAAGGACCCGAAAGCGCAGACTGCCCGGCTTCCCTGCTGCAGGCTCACGACAATGTCTCCTTCTACGTGGACGAGACCGCTGCCAGCCTGCTCACCCGCAGCGAGGCTCCCTGGCTTGTAGGCCCCTGCGACTGGACGCCCAAGTTCGTCCGCAAGGCCGTGGTGTGGCTGTGCCAGGTGACCGGCAAGCCCATTCTCAAACTCTCCGAAAAAGACTACCTGAACAACGGCCTCAGCCAGCTGCTGGAGACCGTAGGGGCCTTCGATAAAATCAACATCGACGTCTTCAACGACCTGCAGCACACCATCACGGGCTGGCCGGGCGGCAAGCCCAACGCCGACGACAGCACCCGTCCCGTCTCCGCCAAGCCGTTCCCCAAGACTGTCCTCATCTTCTCCCCGCACCCGGACGACGACGTCATCTCCATGGGCGGCACCTTCATCCGCCTGGCCAAGCAGGGGCATGACGTGCACGTCGCCTACGAAACCTCCGGTAACGTCGCCGTGCATGACGATGTTGTGCTCCAGCACATGGACTGCGCCTTCCAGCTGGGCTTTGCCGACAAGTTCGACGAGGTGAAGAAAATCATCGAAAGCAAAGTTCCCGGCCAGCCGGAGCCCCGCGCCCTGCTGGAAATGAAGGGTGCCATCCGCCGCAGCGAAGCCCGCGGTGCCGTACGCAGCTTCGGCCTCAACGACAACACCAACGTCCACTTCCTGAACCTGCCCTTCTACGAGAGTGGCGGCATCAAGAAGAACCCGCGCACCCAGGCCGATGTTGATATCATCAAGGACCTCATCAAGAAACTCAAGCCCCACATGATCTTCATGGCCGGTGATCTGGCAGACCCTCACGGCACACACCGCGTGTGCACCGAGGCCGCCCTGGAAGCCATGGAGCAGCTCAAGGAAGAGGGCAACAATCCCTGGATGGCAGAGACCCACGTCTGGCTGTACCGCGGCGCCTGGATGGAGTGGGAACTGGGCCGCGTAGATATGGCCGTTCCGCTGAGCCCGGAAGAAGTCGTGATGAAGCGTCACGCCATCTTCCGCCACCTCTCCCAGAAAGACATCGTTCCGTTCCCGGGCGAAGATCCCCGCGAGTTCTGGCAGCGCGCCGAGGAGCGCACCCAGAATACCGCCAAGCTCTACGATGAACTGGGCATGGCAGAATATCAGGCTATGGAAGTATTCTTAAAACTTTACTAATCATGAAAATTATCATCCGCGACAATGCCAAGGCCGGCTCCCTGTGGGCAGCCCATTACATTGCACAGCGCATCAAAGAGAAGGCCGCCAAGACCGACAAGCCCTTCGTCATCGGTCTCTGCACGGGTTCCACGCCCATCGACACCTACGCCGAGCTTATCCGCATGGTCAAAGCCGGCGAGGTCTCTTTCAAGAACGTGATTTCCTTCAATATGGACGAGTACGTAGGTCTGCCGGAGAGCCATCCGGAGAGCTACCACAGCTTCATGCACAAGTACCTGTTCGACCAGATTGACGAGAAGCCGGAAAACATCCACATCCTCAACGGCAATGCCAAGGACGTGGAGGCCGAGTGCGCCGCCTACGAGAAAGCCATCGTGGACGCCGGCGGCTTCGACCTGTTCCTCGGCGGCGTAGGCGAGGACGGTCATATCGCCTTCAACGAGCCCTTCTCCTCCCTGAGCAGCCGCACCCGTGTGGTCACCCTCACCCAGGACACCCGCGAAGTGAACGCCCGCTTCTTCGACAACGATCCTTCCGCCGTTCCGGCCCAGGCACTTACCGTTGGCGTAGCCACCGTGCTCAGCGCCAAGGAAGTGGTCATCCTGGCCTTCGGTTCCAAGAAGGCCCGCGCCATCAAGGACGCCGTAGAGGGCCCCATGTCCCACTACTGCACCCTCAGCGGTCTGCAGAACCATCCCGCCGGCACCATCGTCTGCGACGAGAACTCCATCTCCGAGGTCAAAGTCAGCAGCTACCGCTACTTCAAGGCAGTCGAAGCAGCCGAGAACAAATAGTTCTCTCTGCAAACACAGTAAAAAAATAGAGTGGCCGTTCGGTCACTCTATTTTTTGTTATTATCGCACGTACACCGGCGGCGGGAGCATGCCTCCTTCGTGAACGGGGACGGCTGCAGTATTGACGCCGGCAGGACGCATGACCGGAGATCCGCCTTCGTCGCGCACGGGATCCGTGGGAACGTCATTGTCCAGGAACTCGTCAACGGTCAGGGACGGAAGTCCGGCAAGGGTCATGATACGGTTCACGATGATGTAACGCTGCCAGGTGGAGAAATAGAAACGGTTGTCAATCATGCAACTGATCTTCTCACTGCGCCAGCGGTTGAACATGGACACATCCGCACCCTGGAAAACACTGACTCTTTGCGCGTAAAGAGGGCTCTTCGTGGCCATTTCCGCTTGAATTGCAGAGTCGAACAGTTCATGCCAGGGGACGAGGTTCTGGTCCGGCTTGGCCGACACGTTCAACCCCATGGGAATGGGCCAGCTATGTTCTTCGATGGCGTCGACGGCAGGTTCGCTGTCGCTGTACCAGTATTCGTCCGACAGTTTGCCGATACTGTGACCGCCGAACTCGTGCACAAGCGTGTTGCGCCAGGTGCCGGCGTTGGTATAACCCTTCGCAGACGTCCAACCCAGTTCCGTTCGCTCCGCGGCAGTTACCGTATGCGTATCCCCTTCCTCGGCGTTTACTCCGGCCGCCTCTACGCTGGGATAGTTCCAGCCTATAACGTCACCGTCATAGGAGTGGGGAACCATGCAGTAGGTCTGTCCGTTGCCATAGTTCCAGGCGATACCGCCATAGCGGTCGTCATTGATGATGACAAGGATGGGGACATCCTCAATCTGGTGAACACCGTCCACGATGTCCGGACAGTTATTCTCCACGAAAGCGAACACACGGTTTGAGTTGGCCTTCATGCTGTCATAGCTGGATCCTCCCCAGCTGGATTCAAAGAAACAGTCCCGAGCCCGTTCTTCCGGCGTTCCGTCCGAGATTCTTGCCCCGGATTCGTTCGAAGCCACCTTCAGGATCCATACATTGAAATAGCCTTTGTAGGACTTGTAGGGTTCCGTATTGAACAGGGCGTCGATGCCGGACTGGGCATCAATCTCGTACTGGTCCATCTCTTGCGCAGTATATCCGTCCGGAATGACGGCAATGGTAGCATACTTGCTCTCCGTGTGCTCGATATAAGGGGTGAGCGTCTCCTTGACGGGGAATTCGTCTCCCAGGGCGATGGTGCCGAAGTCGGTAATCCGGCCCTGGTTCAGGGTAAGCGTCCGGCCAGACATTTTCTTGATCTCACGGGATCCGTCTGCATTTTCAAAGACCATCATGAAGGTATCCTGGACAGACGGGGCAACCACCATGTAGTAATCCGTCCCGGCCACGAAATCTCCCACCAGCGAAACCTCATGGGAACGGGGATGCGACGGGAAATAGAGGGAGGGAACCAGGTCTGCTCCGCCGGTGCCGTTCGGCTCTACGAGCATACAGCCGGAGACATAGTCGGATCCCTTGAAGATCACCTTCTTGACATCCGAGACGGCAGCACCGGAGAGGTTGAACTTGATCACGGCACCAACATTCTTGAAATGCAGGCTCTCCGACACCGAAGCGGCCTGGGCAAACGCAATGTTCGCCCCTTCGGCCACATTTCCGGCCGTAGCCGTCTGCTCCCCGGGGAAGTTGATACCCATCAGGAACCCGGCCTCATTTCCGCTGTAGGAAGTCCAGGCCACGTACGCAGCATTTGGATACACGGCATAGAACTTCGCCTTGGATGCATCCGGACCGGACGTCGTGGAGAATTCCGCACTGCTTCCACCGCTTGCGGTAGTGTAGATTCCGGACGACATGGAGCTTTCTCCGCTGGTAAAGCCCAGCAGGCGGAAGTTGTCCCCGGCCGTCCATACCACACTGGCGAAGGTCCCCGCGCCGTTCATGGCAAGCTGCGACTTGGAGGCGGCATCCTCTTCCGGGAGAAGGATTTCCGCCTGAATGGTCGCCGGACCACCCTTCCCCTGCACTGTTTCCTGCGGGATATAAGCCCAGGGATTCAGGCGAGTGGAACTTCCCGCCGGCTGCGTTTCCAACATATTCTGCTTTGCGCAGGAGAAGACAAACGGTAAAACCGCCAACGCATAAACGATTCTTTTCATGGCGTTCACAGAATTAAAGAATGGATGAAAAGTCGTCTAAAGCCGGAGAGGAGAAGCCAGGATTAAACGGATCTACGCTATAACCCTCATTGCTGGCATTGTTAAGCACGCCGTCTGAAGGGTAGTATTCCACTACTTCGGCGGACGGGGAATGGTACGGTTTCATGCGGACTATTCTTCTTCAGTTTCCTGGGCGGCGTATTCGGCCAGAAGTTTGGTCTGGACGTCGGCAGGAACCTGGACATATTCGGCAAACTTCATCGAGAAGGTGGCGCTGCCACCGGTGAGAGAGCTCAGGACGGTAGAATAGCGGTAAAGCTCGGCCAGGGGAACGCGGGCGTGCAGCACGGTGAAGCCTTTCTCCATATCCTGGTTCATGATCATGCCGCGACGGGTGTTCAGGTCACTCATACAAGGGCCGACATACTCGTTCGGGGTGATGATATCTACGTTGTAGATGGGCTCGAGAATCTTGGGACCGGCATTGCGGAAAGCCTCCTTGAAGGCGTTGCGGCCGGCGATGATGAAGGCGATTTCCTTGGAATCCACCGGGTGCATCTTACCGTCATAGACATAGACGCGGATGTCGCGGGCATAGGAGCCGGTGAGAGGGCCTTCCTCCATCTTGGACTTGATACCCTTGAGGATGGCGGGCATGAAGCTGAGGTCGATGGAACCGCCCACGACGCAGTTGTAGAATTCCAGTTTGCCGCCCCATTCGAGGTCCGTGATATCCTGGCTCTTGAAATTGAATACGGTATCCTTGCCGTCGATCTTGAAGTTCTTCGGGGCTTCCTGGCCTTCCACGTAGGGGCAGACCAGCAGATGCACTTCACCGAACTGGCCGGCGCCGCCGGACTGCTTCTTGTGACGGTACTGGGCCGTGGCAATCTTGGTGATGGTCTCGCGGTAAGGCACCTTGGGAGCATAGAGCTCGATCTGGAGCTTGAACTCGTTGGTGACTCTCCACTTGACGTAGTTGATATGCTGCTCGCCCATACCGGTGAGGATGGTCTGGCGCAGTTCTTTGGAATACTCCACGCCGATGGTAGGATCCTGGGCGGCAATCTTGTTGAGGGCGTCGCCTACCTTGGCTTCGTCGTTCTTGTCAACGGCCTTCACGGCGCAGCGGTACTTGGCGTCCGGGAATACCATGTGGCTGATGGCTTCCTGACCGGGAGCGGCCAGGGTGACGTCCGTCTTGCCGGCCTTGAGTTTCATGACGCAGCCGATGTCGCCGGCGCAGATCTGGGAAACCTTCTCCTTCTTGGAACCGGCCACGGCGTAGATGGCGCTGAGGCGCTCCGTATTGCCGGTTTCGGGATTCACAAGGTCTGCTCCTTCGTTGAGGGTACCGCTCATCACCTTGAAGTAGGATACTTCACCGAGGTGCTGCTCCACGGTAGTCTTGAAAATGAACAGGGAAACGGGGCCGGCAGGGTCGCACTTGACGGTGCCGCCGTCGATGGTAGGCTCTTCCTTTCCTTCCGGGGAAGGAACCACGTTCACCGTGAATTCCATGAGGCGCTTGACGCCGATATTCTCCTTTGCGGAGATGCAGAACACGGGGATGGCGTCTCTCTTGAGGATGCCGTCACGCAGGCCGCCGCGGATTTCGTCGGTGGAAAGTTCCATGGTCTCGAAGAATTTCTCCATGAGGGCGTCGGAGCCTTCGGCCGCCTTTTCCATGAGGGCCGAGCGGAGTTCTTCCGCCTGGTCTGCATAGGCGGCGGGAATATCGAGTTCTTCGTTGTTCTTATTGTAGTACTTCATGGTGATGACATCCACGAAGCCTTCCAGGCCGGGACCGGGGTTCACGGGGAACTGGCACACGACGGCCTTCTTGCCGAACTCTTCGTTCACGGCATTCAGAACGCCTTCCCAGTTGGCCTTTTCGTGATCCATCTGGTTGACGGCGATCACGATCGGAATCTTGTAATTGTCGGCGTAACGGGCATACAGGGAGGTTCCTACCTCGATACCTGCGGTACCGTTCATCACCATGATGGCAGCATCCACTACCTTGAAAGCCGACAGGGCGCCGCCCTGGAAGTCGTCGGAACCGGGGGCGTCGATGAAGTTGATCTTGCAGCCGTTGATCTCACCGTACAGCGGGGTGGCGTTGATGGATTTCTGGTTGTTCTGCTCGAATTCGGAGCTGTCGGAAAGGGTGTTCTTATCTTCTACGGTGCCTCTGCGGTCGATTACCTTACCCTCGAAGAGCATAGCTTCAGAGAGGGTGGTTTTACCGGAGCGCGGGGCACCGATAAGGACAATGTTGCGAATGCTTTTAGTAGTGTAAGTTTTCATGTGTATATTAATTATTAGTCGTGCGGTTTATGCGGAATACAAATATAGCGACTTTTCATTCAAAAGCAAGATTCCGGCAAAAATATCTAACTTTGCAACCCCGTTATGCCGAAAACAGCCGTAATAAAGCCCATCTTCCAGGCGTGGTACCGTCCCATGTGCCTGTATGCGCTGCATTATCTGGGAGATCCCGACGCCGCGGAGGATGTCGTGCAGGAGGTCTTCATTTCCCTTTGGAACCAGGACGGGCCGATAGGGAACGTGAAGGCGTGGCTGCATACGGCCGTCCGCAACCGCTGCATCGACCAGCTCCGGCGCGGCAACAAGAAGGAGCTTCCGCTGCCCTGCGACCTGGAGGGGCCGATAAGCGACGAGGAAGCCTTCGACCGTTCCTCCCTGGAAGCCCGCCTCTGGGCCGCCGTGGAGGCCCTTCCAGAGAAGCGCCGCCAGTGCCTTGTCATGGCCAAGCGCGACGGCATGAGCTACCGGGAGATTGCCGATGAACTGGGCCTCAAGGAAAATACCGTCCGCAATCACATCGCCCGTGCCCTGGAAACGCTCCGCGAAAACCGCCACCAGATCAGCGACCTCATTTTTTTATTTTTCTGATGGTACTTTTCCCCAAAGCTGCGTCTTAGGGGTGTATGAACAACATCGATCCTCAACTGAACTTCGTTCTCCGGTTCTTTCGCCGGGGGAAGTTTGATCCGCAGCGTGCCTGGAAGAAGATAGCCGGGCCGCGGATTCCACACTATTTCTGGCTTGTCCCGGCCGCGGCGGCAATCCTTCTTTTTGTCTTCATCCGCCGGCAGAACGTCTGGACGGAATACCGTAGCTACGACGTTCCGCAATCCTTCGCGCTTGTGGACGGCACTCGCATTACCCTGGCCCCTCAGGCCTCCCTGCGCTACCAGCCGCACAGGAATCCCAGAACCGTAGCCATGAGCGGAAAGGTTTTCTACGAAGTGGCCCGGGACGAGTCGCATCCCTTCACCGTCACGCTGGAATCGGCCCGTGTCCAGGTGCTGGGAACCAGCTTCCAGGTTTTTGAAAGCGACAGCACCGTGTCGGTGAATGTCGTTTCCGGCCTTGTCCGTTTTTCGGGAACGGAAGGGGACGGAATCCTGCTCGCGGCGGGGCAGTCGGCTTCCCTTTCCGGATCGGTTCCGGTGATGGAAGCATCGGCCCTCCCGAACGCGGCGGCCTGGGCGACCGGCCGCTTCCACTACGACTCCACGCCGTTGGAGGTGGTGCTGGAAGAGTTGTCGGCCTACTATGGGGTTTCGCTCTCGGCCCCGGCCGAAGGAAAATGCCTTACGGGTGACTTCACTACGGATAGCCTGGATGAAATCCTGGAACTGGTAGAGCAGGCCCTGGATGTCCGGATCGACCGTCAATCAGAATAATATGAGAAAACAGAATTGGCTTTGCCTGCTGCCGGTGTTCTTCATGCTGGCCGGGTGCGAGATAAAATACGAGCGGAACATGACCGAGGCGGCCCAGTTGACGGCCGACAAGGTCTGCGGCATTTACCAGGCGGTGGAAGCCACCTGGGATGGCGAACCGCTGGACGTGAACAATGACGGGGTTGCCAAAGAGTCTTTCCTGGAAGAGCTGCTGGACGGTCCTTATCTTGGAACCCAGTATGATTCTTCAAGATTAACTACGAGGGTCAACCCCTGTTTTTACAGCAAGAGTTTAACATCGGTATCATTCCCTTTTTTCAAGGGGTGTTATTCCGAGTCGGATCTGCGCTTCTCCATCCCTCTCTACACCTGTGAGGGGATAGATGTATACTATAAGATTGATGATGACGGCCTTCTGACGATACAAGACCAGTTTGTATATCTAAGAACGGCCGGGGAACATGAGCATGACCAGATTCAGAATGTTTCCATAAAATGGGAAGCAGATGGAGACTTTATCGTTTCCGGCCAGACGGGCTTCTATAATTTTCTGACGCAAAGACACACGGAAGGGCGTGCAACCTTCCGTTATCACTGCATCTCCACCAAAGAAAAGAAACAGCGATGAGAAAAACGATAGTTTTGCTGGCTCTCCTTTTTGTGAGTGCCCTTTCCTGGGCCCAATCCACCCTCAAAGACGAAATGGCCCGCGTGGAGAAACAATATGGTGTCCGTTTTATCTACGACGCCTCGCTGAATCTCGGCGTTCCGGCTACTCAGAAAGCTACCTCGCTGACCGAAGCCCTGTCCCAGTTGTTCGCGAACAGCGAAATACAATATGACATCAAAGGCAGCTATGTCGTCCTTAGAAAAGCCCGCCGGTTCACCGTCAGCGGTACCATAACCGATGCTTCTACGGGAGAGACCCTGATTGGCGCCGGCGTCTTCTCCGGGGACAAGGGCGTGGTGACAAACAACTACGGTTTCTACTCCCTGACGCTGCCGGAAGGGAAGATTCGTCTGTCCTTCTCTTACGTGGGCTATGCCCCCCGGACCGAAATCCTGTCGCTGGATAAAGACCTTTCCCTGGACATGGCGCTTACGCCGGATGCCACCATCACGGCCGCCGAAGTGACCGGCTGGAAGGAAGCCGGAATCGGAGCCGTGGGCCTGGGCGCCCAGGAAATCCCCCAGGCCGTCATCCAGCGTGCCCCCATGCTGTTCGGGGAGGCCGATGTGCTCAAATCCCTCCAACTGCTACCCGGTGTGCAGGCGGGTTATTCCGGCTCGTCGGGGATCAATATCCGCGGAGGAGGTCCGGACGAGAACCTGCTCCTTCTGGACGGAATCCCCATCTATAACGGGGAACATCTGCTGGGCCTGTTTTCCGTGTTCGCCCCGGAATCCGTGAAAAAAGTCACACTCTACAAGAGTTCCTTCCCCGCCCGTTTCGGCGGCAGGACCGCCAGTGTCGTGGATGTCCGGATGAACGACGGAAATGCGGAAGAGCTTCACGGTGGCTTTACCGTAGGACTGCTCACGGACAAGGCACACCTGGAAGGGCCGATCGGAGGGAAGACCACCTTCTCCCTCACCGGCCGTGTCCTGCATACGGGCCTGGTGGAACTCATCGGCCGGCCGATGGGCCTGCCCGCGAACTACTTCTTCTACGACGTCCATGCCAAGGTTTCCCACAAGCTGAGTCCGAAAGATATCCTGACCGCCAGTTTCTATCACGGCAGGGACCGTTTCCGCCAGGGAGAGAGCCGATACAACGTTTACCGCTATTATGACGAGAACTACGCTCCATACGACCGCTATGTCGATGACCTGAGAACCTACCGCATGGACTGGGGAAATACGGTTGTCGGCCTCCGCTGGAACCACGTATTCAACGGACGGCTGTTCTCCAATACCACCCTTTCCTGGACAGGATTCCGCTCCGGCATGCAGACCGGCAACGGGGATAAGATACGGGATTATGAGCAAAGCTCCTATAAAGAGAGCGACTTCCGTTATTTTTCCAACATCAGCGACTTTACCCTTCAGACCAACTTTGAGTACACGCCGAGTCCCTCCCATGCCGTAAAGTTCGGCGCGGCCCTTACCCGCCACGTCTTTGTCCCGGACGGGCAAACGCTCTCGGAGAAGGAGATGGCCAATGAGGTCGTCGTTCGCGACACGGTCCTGAGCCACTACAGCGGAACATATATGCCCGGTCTGGAGGCCTCGGCCTACGTGGAAGATGAAATCGCGCTGGGCTCGATGGTAACGGTGAATCCCGGCCTCCATGTGGCCCTGTTCTCTTCCATGGGGAAAACATACACCTCCCTGCAGCCCCGTTTCTCTGTCCGATGGGACATCTCGGATGCAGTGGCGCTGAAAGCCGGGTATTCCCGCATGGCACAGTATGTACACCTGCTGCCCTTTACCCGTATCAGCCTGCCTACGGATGTCTGGGTACCCATTACCGACAAGATTGCACCCCAGACGGCCGATCAATGGTCCCTGGGTTTGTATTACACGGGGCTTCCCGGCTGGGATTTCTCCGCAGAAGCCTATTACAAGGACCTGCAGAACATAGTGGAACGCAAGAGTGACCGGCTGGCATTCGTGGGCGCCGACCAGTGGGAGAATACCATCGTCATGGGGGTCGGCCGCGCCTACGGTATCGAATGGCTGGTGGAGAAAACGACCGGCCGGCTCACCGGCTGGCTCTCCTATACCCTTTCCCGAAGCGAACGGCGTACCCCCGACGGCACCATCGACAATGGGGCCTGGTTCCCTTTCAGCAATGACCGGCGGCACAAAATATCCCTCTATGCCGCCTACGCCTTGAATAACCGGATTGACTTCTGTGCTTCCTGGCAGTTTGCCAGCGGCAACCGGATGACGATCCCTACCCGACACACCATTGTCATGGGAGAGAACGGTCCTCAGGAGCGGCTCTATATTCCGTCCCGCAACAACTGGACGGCTCCGCCTTCCCACAGGCTGGATGTAAGCGTGAACTTCCGCAAGAAAAAACCGCGCGGGGAACGCGTCTGGAGTATCGGCTTCTACAATCTGTATGGCGCACGCAATCCGGACTATCTCGTGGCGCTGACGAACAATAAACACAGGACCAACGACGGCGTCGAGTATCTGGATTATGACCAGATTCCGGAAGGACGTATTTATCTGAACAAGGTGACCGCCCTTGTTTTCCTCCCTTCCTTCAGTTATACCCGATCTTTCTGATAATATGAAAAATACCTTTCTGTCCTTATCTGTCCTCTGTCTGGCCGTTTCCTGCGAAACGCCTGTATTCCTTGATCCCGTCGGCCCGGAAAAGGAGCTGGTCCTGCAGGCCCGTCTACTCACAAGCGACGATCTGCATACCGTCTATGCCTCCTACAGCTTCCACGATAAATGCGAAGCGGCCGGGGACATTACTGTTTCCTGCTATGTGAACGGGCAGTTGGTGGCCGTCACCTCGGAAGACGTCCGCTTGGGCCAGTACCGGGAGGCCGCCTACCAGTTCCAGGCCACCATCCAGCCTGGAGATTCCGTGCGCATCGAGGCCATCGGCCCGGACAATCGTGCCGTCGCGCGGATCAAGGCGCCGGAGGCCCTTCCCGCCATCCCGGATGTAACAGCGGAAGAATTGACCATCTACAACGACAAGGGCAATGTAGAAACGCGGTTCCGTTTCCATATCCCGGTCCACGATATTCCCCAGGAGCGGAACTGGTATAGAATCAATACTACATGCCACACGATTGTAAGGATGTACGTGTCAGAAGAGGCACACGAGAGAGACCCCTGGAATCCAACGGGCTGGAGTACGCAGGAGGAAAACACCCTTGCGATTCGACATAGCAACACGAAAGACCCTGTCCTGAACCCGGACGGCCGCGAGTCTAAGGACCGTTACGTGGAAGATTACCTGTCCAATCCCCATCACTTCTTCACGGACGAACTGTTCGAAGACGGCAGCAATGAGTTTATCCTGGAAGCAAGTCCGTACGACTATACCAAAGGGGCCCGTTTCGCCATGTCCAGTGGTATTCAATACCAATACACCATCACGGCCTATTTCGACATTCAAAGCCTCTCCCGCGAAGACTTCATGCATAGCCGGATGCTGGAGATGGATCATTTTAACCTCAGCGGAGTCTCCATAGTGGATGACCTGTTCTCGGAAGACATGGTCCTTCCGGGAAATGTGGAAGGCGGGATGGGACTGGTGACCGTCCGCTCCGTCACTCGCGCTCCGTATGTTCTTGGTACTTACGACTGCGATATTCACAATTGGTACGATGTTTACGATCTACACCTGAAGCACTGATTCTAGGCTTTTTTGTTTAAATTTGCGTGGACAAATCCCGCAAACCAATTGAAACCGAATCTTCAGGCATATATGGAAAAAGACCGGCTCGAGGCCGGTTGTGACGAGGCCGGCAGGGGTCCCCTGGCCGGCCCCGTTTATGCTGCCGCCGTCATTTTGCCGGCGGATTTCTACCACCCCCTCCTGAACGACTCCAAACAAATGAGCGAAAAGGCCCGCGAGGAGCTTCGGCCCATCATCGAACGGGAGGCCGTCGCCTGGGCGGTAGAGGCGGTATCGGCCCGGGAGATCGACCAGCTCAACATCCTCTGGGCGTCCGTCACGGGGATGCAGCGCGCCGTTCTCCGGCTAAACCCCGCCCCGGAGTTCCTCCTTATCGACGGCAACAAGTTCCGCCCCTTCGGCCCGTATTCCGCGCAGCACTACCGCACCGTGGTGCACGGGGACGCCACCTTCGCCTCCATCGCCGCGGCTTCCGTCCTGGCAAAAACCTACCGGGACGACTTTATGAGAAAACTGGCCCTGGAGTATCCCCAGTATGGCTGGGAGCGCAACATGGGATACCCCACCCCCGAACATATCGAGGCCATCCGCCGCTTCGGATATACGCCCTGGCACCGGATGAGTTTTCACGTAAAAGAGTTGGAACCTACACTCTTTTAACTATCTTTGTGCAAATTCTTATCGTATATGAAACGTGTTCTTACCCTACTGACTGCCCTCACCGTGTCCCTGACCGCCGTGGCAGATGAAGGAATGTGGCTCCTGCCCCTCCTGAAACAGCTGAACGGAAAAGACCTGAAGGCTGCCGGATGCAAACTCACTCCGGAAGAAATCTACTCCATCAACAAGACTTCCCTGAAAGACGCCATCGTGCACTTCGGCGGCGGCTGCACCGGTGAAATCATCAGCGACCAGGGTCTGCTGGTCACCAACCACCACTGCGGCTACAGCAGCATCCAGGCCCTGTCCTCCGACGAGCACAACTACCTCATGGACGGTTTCTGGGCAAAGAATTTCGCCGAGGAAATCCCCTGTCCGGGCCTTTCCGTCACCTTCCTGGTCTCCATGGAAGACGTGACCGGCGTTATCGAGGCCGCCGGCGCCCTGGGTAAGACCAAGGCCCAGGAGATCATGGAAGAAGCCCGGAAGAACAATCCCGGCTGCACCGCCCGCGTCACCGGTTTCTATAACGACAATGTCCACTACCTGATCATCTACCGCACCTACACCGACGTCCGCTTCGTGGGTACGCCCCCGGAGGACATGGGCAAGTTCGGCGGTGAGGCCGACAACTGGATGTGGCCCCGCCATACCTGCGACTTCTCCATGTTCCGCGTTTATGCCGGCAAGGACAACATGCCCGCCGAATACAGCGAAGAGAACGTTCCTTACAAGCCCGCCAAATCCCTGAAGATTTCCCTCAAGGGCGTGAAGGAAGGAGACTACGCCATGGTCATGGGCTACCCGGGCCGCACCCAGCGTTTCCAGACGGCCGCCGAGCTGAACGAGATGATCGCCACCAACCGCATCCGCATCGATGCCCGCACCGTACGCCAGGACCTGATGTGGGAAGCCATGTGCGCAGACCCGTCCGTCCAGCTGAAGTACGCCGACAAATATGCAGGCAGCGCCAACGGCTGGAAGAAGTGGCAGGGTGAGGAGCTCGCCTTCAAGAACCTCAACATCATCGGCCGCGAGGAGCAGAAGGAAGCCGCCCTCAAGGCCTGGATCGAGGCCGATCCCCAGCGCAAGGCCAAGTACGGAGACCCCTTCACGGAGATTGCCGATTACGTAGGCAAGAACGCCGAATCCAACCACGCCTTCACCCTCCTTACCGAGGCTCCCTACCGCATTGAACTCGTAGGCCTTGCATCGGACTTTGTGGAACTCGTCGGCGAGGCCATTCAGGAAGGAAAAGATACGGCAGCCGCCCTGGCTCAGGCCAAGAGCGCAATCCAGGGCGAATACAAGGACTATGTGGAGGCCCTGGACAAGAAGGAAGCCGTTGCCCTGCTGGAATTCTACCGCAAAAACGCCAAGCCCGAGAACTACCTCTCCGGTTTCGAAACGGACTTCGCCTCCCTGGACATTCCCGCCTACGTGGAGGAGCTGTTTGCCGGTTCCAAATTCACGTCCCTTGAAAAGGTGGAAACCATCAGCTCCATCGAAGAAATCAAGAGCGATCCGGCCACCAAACTGTTCTCGGTCATTCTCGCCGAAATCATGAAGCACTACAACGCCGGCGGTCCGGCCACCTCTTTCCAGAAGGCCCGCAAGAACTTCGCCGCCGCCCTCATGGAGTGGCAGAAGGGCCAGGCCATGTATCCGGACGCCAACTCCACCATGCGCCTCACCTACGGCCACGTGCTTCCCTACAGCCCCAAGGACGCCCTCAAGTACGAATACTTCACCACGGCCCAGGGCCTGCTGGAGAAAGAAAACCCCGAGGATCCCGAGTTCATCCTGCCCGCCGGCATCAAGGAGCTCCTTGTTGCCAAGGACTACGGCCGCTGGGCCGACAAAGACGGCAGCCTGCACACCTGCTTCCTCACCAACAACGACATCACCGGCGGCAACTCCGGTTCTCCCGTTCTGGACGCCAAGGGCAATCTCATCGGCCTGGCCTTCGACGGCAACTGGGAGAGCATGAGCTCCGACGTCATGTTCGAACCGGCCCTTCAGCGCTGCATCTGCGTAGATATCCGCTACGTGCTGTGGCTGGTCGAGAAGTACGGCAAGGCCGACAATATCATCGCAGAACTCACCTACGTCAAATAAAAGAAAAGGTCCCGAAGAACTCGGGACCTTTTTTTATACAGACTCTGCAATTTTTCTGGCGAGTTCCAGGAAGGCCAGGGAGTCCGGGCGGGAACCCAGCGCGACGGGTTCGCCGCTGTCTCCGCCTTCGCGGATGCCCTGTACCAGTGGAATCTGGCCCAGAAGGGGAATATCCAGATCCTTGGCCATCTTGGTGCCGCCGTCCTTTCCGAAGAGGTAGTACTTCTCTTCCGGATGGGCTTCTGGGGTGAACCAGGACATGTTTTCGATGAGACCGAAGATGGGCTTGTTCACCTGAGGGTTCCGGAACATGTTCACGCCGCGAAGGACGTCGGCCAGGGCCACGTTCTGGGGAGTGGTTACGATGACGGCGCCGCTCATGGGCACGTCACCGATCAGGGAAATGTGGATGTCTCCGGTTCCCGGAGGCATGTCGATGAGCAGGAAATCCAGCGGGCCCCACTGGGTTTGCAGAATAATCTGCTTGAGCGCCGTGGAGGCCATGGGGCCGCGCCAGATGAGCGCCTGCCCGGCATTGGATACGTGGCCCACGGAAAGCCACTTCACGCCGTATTTTTCTACGGGGACGAAGAGGTTGTCGTTCTCGTCTTCCCCGTACATTTCAATGGTGACACCCTCGGTGCCGGTCATGGTGGGAATGGAGGGGCCATAGACATCGGCATCGGCCACTCCCACGCGATAGCCCAGGCGGGCCAGCGCGACAGCCAGGTTCACGGCGACGGTGCTCTTGCCCACGCCGCCCTTGCCGGAAGCCACACCGATGATATGGCTCACTTCCCGCAGCTGTTCCAGATTAAACTCGATGCCTTTCTTGGGCTTGGCGGGGTCTTTTACCACGGTATCCACCTCAATCTCGGTCCCGCCGGGGGCGTTGCGGTACAGGCAGGCCTGTACGGCTCCCACAAGGTAGTTCTTGAGGGGGTCCGGCCGCTTGGGGAAAGCCAGCGTCACATGGATGCGGCCTTCTTCGCACTTGATCTCATCCACCATCCCCAGCGCCACGACACTCTGGTCGCCCTTCGCGGGGTGCTGCACTTCACGCAGCCACTCCAATATTTCGTTGTTGTTCAAAGCGATGCTATTTACTTGTTAATGATTTGCGGATAAAGGCTTTCCCGACGGCCAGCAGAAGCAGCAGAAGCAGGCCGATGGAAGCGATGGCCGACACCGTCGCGCCAATGCTGTAGCTCGACGGGAGGAAGGTCATCACGACCTCGTGCTTGCCGGCCGGCAGAAGCGCGGCGCGAAGGGTCCAGTCGGCGCGGAAAAGGTCCACGGGCTGCCCGTCCACGGTGGCATGCCAGCCGTCCGGGTAGTAAATTTCGCTGAAGACGGCCAACCGGTCGCAGGCGGCGCTGTACTTGTAATGCAGTTCGTTGGGGGCGTAGGACGTAAGGCCGATAGATTCTTCGTCGCTTTGCTCCTCAGAATGACAAGCCCTGAGCTCCCCCTCTGTCATCCTGAGCGCTCCTTCTGTCATCCTGAGCGCCAGCGAAGGATCTACCACCGCCGTACGGCGGAGGTCCACCTTCCCCAGCAGGGCAATCTCCTCGTCGGGGGTTGCGGCCTCAACGACAGAGTCCACGAACCAGGCGGCACCGAAAGCGCCTTCATTCACCAGCGGCGGATAGTTCCCGTCCAGAATGACGTAACGGGTATTCAAGGCATTCAGGACCGGCGTTCCGGAAGCCATCCAGTCTGCGGCATCCATGATATCTTCAGCCTCTCCCAGCTGTTTGTACAAGGCGTTGATTTCTGCCGACAGGTAATGCTCGATAAGATCCTGGTAACGCTGCAGCTTGGCAGGGGAATAACCTCCCACGCTCTTGTGATGATAGCTGGGGATAGATGAATTGAACACGTTCACAGTGAGGTCCAGGACACGGTACTGCGGGTCTTCATCGGCCTTGATCATCTTGTCCACGGGGCGCTCGGCGAAGGGCTTGTTGAAGTCCTTCGGGGTGGTGAAATGGTCGGCGTTGAGATAGCGCTTTCCCACGGCGAAGAGGTTCACCAGCGACAGGACGCAGATGGCGACGGCGGCCAGCTGCTTGCGTCCCTTGGGCATGTATGCCCAGAAAAGAAGGCCGGCCGAGGCCAGGATCAGCAGCAGGGAAACACCGGCATCGGCCTTGAAGAGGGCGATACGGTCTTTGACCAGCGCATCTACCAGCACATCCTGCATCTGCGCGTCGGAGGCTCCGGAGAAGGAGCCGAAGAGGCCGGGGGCCAGCCAGGCTATGAGGCTGAAGCCGCCGGTGATGCCGAGAGCCCACCAGAAGGCCTTCATGAAGCGCTTACGGTCGTATTCTTCTTTGGTAATGCGGTCCAGGGTTACGAAGCCCAGCAGCGGCAGGGCCACCTGCAGCACCACCAGTGCCATGGACACCGTGCGGAACTTGTTGTACAGGGGCAGGTAGTCGTAGCACAGTTTGGTGAACACCATGAAATGGCTTCCCACCGCCATGAGCACGGCGATAAGGGTAGCTGCCACCAGCCACCATTTCTCCCGCCCTTTATAAAGGCCGAGGCCCAGCACGAAGAGGAAAATCGTGATGGCGCCCATATACATGGGACCGGCCGTGAACGGCTGCGGGCCCCAGTAGAGCGGCAGGCTTTTGGCGGTTTCCCTTAGATTCTTCTGGCCGGCGCGCTTGAGGAGTTTGATGGTCTCGCTCTTGTCGGGGTTCACGGCACCCGATGATGCGCCGCCGTTGAAGTCCGGAATCATGAGGTTGGGGAGTTCCTCCCAACCGTAGCTCCAGGACGTTGCGTAATCCAGGTCCAGGCCCTTGGCGGAAGCGCCGTCTTTGGAGAGTTCGGAGCCGCCGCGCATGGTGTGGGGCGTATATTTGGCCAGGGGAAGGAGCTTGTTCACATTGGTCGCAATGCCGGCGCCGCCCATCACCAGAAGGAGGGCCGATGCCACCAGGAACGGCTTCCACTCCTTCGTCCGGATGGCGTGGATAAGCTCCGAGATGCCGTACAGCAGCACCATGATGGCCAGGTAGTAAGTAATCTGCTGATGATTGGCCTTAATCTGCATGCTCAGCGCCAGCCCGAAGAGAACGGCTCCCAGCAGGGTTCCCGGCAGGGAGAAGGCCCCCTGCGGAGCGTCGCTTCGCGACCCTGTCCGGGCAAATGCTCCGCAGAGGGCCTTCCCCCTGCCGGTAGCGCTCCGGTACGTATAGATCAGTGCGGCCAGGACCCAGGGCATGAAGGCGATGGCCTGCATCTTGGTGTTGTGCCCCACCTGGATAATCTGGAAGTTGTAACTGCAGAATGCCACGGCAATGGCGCCGCCGACGGCGACAGGAATGCTCACGCCCATGGCCAGAAACAGCAGGAAGGCACCCAGCAGCGCGATGAACAGATACGTCGCCGGACGCTTCCCGGTAAGGAGCGTATCATAGATCCACTGGGTGTAGTCGCCGCTGTTCTGGGTGGAAATGGTGGTGGTGGGCATGCCGCCGAACATGGAATCCGTCCAGTAGGTGGGGTTGTCGGGGTGGGCCTTGTTCCACTCATTCATTTCGTGGGACATGCCCACGTAGCCGGAGATATCGCTCTGGTTCACGATCTTTCCGTCCAGCACCTGCGGCACAAAGCCATAGCTGAGCGCCAGGAACAGTGCCACGACGCCGGCCACAAGGGCTATTTTCTTCCAAATGTCTTTCATTTTCATTATTCTTTGAGATCCTTCGCTTCGCTCAGGATGACAGAGTCCACGCTCAGGATGACAGAGTCAAGCAGTGCCGCAAGCGCATGGGTTGTCGCGCGGCGGGTATAAGGGCCGATATCCCCGGCCGTAGCCGGGACGGAACCCTCGCAGAACTGTTTCCAGGCGGCGGCGATGAATGCCTTCATGGCCGCGGCATCGTCCCATTCGGCCGTAACACCGGCCTGGGCATCGTGCAGGACGCGGGCCATGGCACCATCGGCCTGGCCTATTCCAAGCACCGGACGGCGGGCCGCCAGGTATTCGAAGAGCTTGCCGGGCAGGATGGGTCTGTACTGCGCGTCGTTTCTGAGCGGCAGCAGCAGCAGCGTCGCGCTGCGTTGTTCCCGAACGGCGGTGGCGTGGTCGCACGGGCCGAGCGCCACTACGTTGGCTTGCAGGCCGGCATCGGCCATGGCGTCCAGCACCTCCCGATCCACTTTTCCTACAAGGCGCAGGCGGAGGGACTCCTTGAACCAGGGGTCTTCGGCGGCGAGTTCCTTCAGAACCTTCCAGAGGGTAAACGGGTTGCCATCGGCCGCGAAAAGGCCGGTGTGCGTGATATTGAAGCGGCCGTCCCCTTCGGGGGCCGGACCAGTGAAATCCTCTTCATCAAAACCGTTGGTGATGCAGGCAACGGGGGTTTTCGTCTGGGCCTGGAATTCCTCCTGGACCAGCGGCGTGCAGGCAAGGACGGTATTGCAGTCGTCCAGCACCGCCTGTTCCTGGGCGCGGAGTTTGGCCCAGGTCCCTGCCGTCATGGGAAGATACTTCAGGTAGTACATCCGGCTCCACGGATCGCGGAAATCCGGAATCCACGGAATGCCCGTGGCTTTATGAAGTTTCTGGCCGATCAGGTGCACAGAATGCGGCGGCCCGGTGGTCACAATGGCGTCCACGGGATGTTCCGTCAGGTATTTGCGCAGTGTCTTCACGCTGGGCTTCACCCAGCCCACGCGAGGGTCCGGCACAAACAGATTGGCGCGGATCCACAGGGAAAGCCGTTGCTTCCAGGTCTTTTTCCCGGAGGATATTTCCGTCACCTGGGTGCTCCTGGCACCGGTAAGTTTCCGGTAGGCGGCATAGGGTTCCCATATCTTTCCCCGAAGCACTTCCAGATTCTCCGGCAGTTCCTTCTCGAACGAAGGATCCAGGGAAGGATAATCGGCATTGAGCGGGGCAAACACCACAGGTTCCCAGCCCTCGGCAGGCAGATACTTGCAGAATTTCACCCAGCGCTGCACGCCCGATCCTCCGGACGGCGGCCAGTAATACGCTATGACCAGTACGCGTTTCATAAACGCACAAAGATAGCACTTTTTACCGGGTTTCCATCCGGAAATTCGCGTAGTCTGGTGCGGAATCAGAATCTGATGGGCATAGTGTTAGGGCGGTAGGATTCCGTTTCGCCATCAAACGTCAATTGCCAATTCCTTTCGTTCTTAACATTAATTATCAGGTTCTTGTTCGTGTACTCTTTCGTACTGACAAGACAGTTGATGGCCCCGGACTCAAAATACGTCGTACCATCGTAGATGGGGTCGCTCCCGACGTATTCCTTATGATCGTAGCCCTTTAAGCCATGCAACGTCATGTCGTATCTCAGTCCATCCTCTCCAATCTTTCCATTGTCACCAAAGAAAGATGAGATGCTGCCATCAAAAGTAAATACAGGAACTTCCCGGTCAATAACAGACGTCCATTCAACAGGGTCATAATAAGGGATGAGGATCACACCTGTTGTGAAAGATAATTCAAACTCAGTATAATAGTATCCTTTCTGAAACAAGCGATTAAACAATCCGTTACCAGTTAGAGCATATGAATGGGTATTTCGGGAAACAACAAACTCAAAACACTCCGGAGAATAATTGCCCCAGGGTTTCACAATACTTGCCACAATGGTCCAGGAGACATCCTCACTGTCCAGCGCTGTCCCACCTGTACTAATCAGAAACTGCATTCCTCTCTGCCTGTCAACCATTATTGATTGATTCGCGGATTCAATGACCGCGTCGGGGAAATACAAGTCTCTCAAATGCTCGTTCAGTTCACAGGTGGGATAGTCCGAAATACATTTGTTGATATAGAGTACATCTGAAAGTATATCCACTATTCCTTCACCAATTAGGAGGACATTGGATGCATTCCTTTGTGCCTCTGTTATTTCTGTATCCCTAGAATACGTCACCTCCTTGCATCCGCATACAAGAAGTGAGAGAAGAAACAACCCCTCAAATAATCTATTGTTGTTTACCATATCTATGGACGAATACCTATGCGCATCTTAAGAACGTATTGATAGAAACCCGGTTCTTCCGAACTAAGCTCAGTAGTCTTTGTAATTAATCCCTTATCGTCGCTTGTATTAAACGAGCCAGACAGATAGAAGCCATCAGATATGCCACCCCATCCCCAATTACATCTTACCAGCATTCTAACTTCCTTTGATGATCGAAGCACTTCTCTTGTATTTTTGTCAATTACTTTTCGAATCCTATATTGTCCTTTACACTGATCATATACCCAGGAATGTCCGTCGTCGTATTCGGTACTAAAGACTATCCCCAAAAACACCTTTTCTACCTTTTTTGAATATCCCGAACCCAATACAGGCCCCATCAAAAGCTCATTCTTTAAGACGGATAAATTGTATTCACATTCTGTCCCGCCGTCTGAATATCCAAAATTCAAAAAAGTTCTTTCGATGTTATTACTTGAAGCAAAACTTCCATCTGAGTTATCTACTTCTCCGTATTCAACATTAAGGTTTTCTCTTCGTCCCAAGTCAAACAGAAGATGTTGAACCTGATCCCATGCTTCATCCAAAGGATGTGGGTACGATGGTATATAAGAGGCAATAATTCTTTTTATTAAATTCCAGTCATAAGAATACCCAACATATGTACAACTCTTCCCCCAATAATACATAACTTGTCCTACCGCAACAGGAACACAACCGACATATGCCTCCTTTCCCTCTGTTGTTTTACAAAATTGGTTAAAGGGAGAGGTCTGATCCCATTTACACTTTAAACTTGTTCCTATTATTTCTTCTGTTTGCCAGTTTGTGTATACAGTCTCTGTTTCTGGAACCGGATCCCCCTCTCTTATATTATTAAGGCCGGCATATTGACCATACTGCTCCTGTGTGATGGTGTTTCCATTAAAATCGGAGACAGGGAGCCCTAGAATCATTCTATAATCCGTGTCGATTCTTGATAGCATGGCGATTGCACCTTCTGGGAGACATGCTGTGTCCGACAGACTACCCTTCTCAGTTAGGCAGAACACCGGTGGCATTCTATTGTCACCAGAAGCAATCGCGAATCCTTTTTCATCATTGAAATTAAAAACGTAAATCAATGGATCTTCCATTAAACCCGTTTTTGTATCAGGGCCACCTAGAGAGAATCTCTCCACAATCCGCCTATTTGAAGAGCACCCTTTTGTTTCTATATCTATAGATGCGAGTAGTTTGAGAACTTCTGACTCCGCCTGACTCATACTGACAAATGAAGAGGATGGACCGTCATCAAGGATTTCCTGGGAGGGTTCATACCGACTGCAGGCGACTGCAAGTACAAGCGCACATGAGTGCATGATTACAGAACAATGTTTCATAACAGTGGTTAAGCTTTGTTTGTGCAAATATATATCCTCTTTTGGATAAAACGATCATATCTCATTAATACACAGTTAAAAAATGTTTCGCAGTGTTTCGTTTCATTGGAATGAGTAACACATCAACCCCGGAAATTCGCGTAGTCCGATGCGACGGCCTCGCAAAAATACCTATCTTTGCTGCATGAAGAAGTTACTGAGAATCATTTGTCTGCTGGTTTTGGCCGCAAGTTGCGGCAACCGGGGCGGCTGGACGGCCCGGGAGAAGGCCGTCATCAGCCAGAGCGACTCCGTGATGTATGTCTGCACCATGCCCGTGGACAGCGCCATCCTCCGCGCCAGCAGTATCGACCTGGGTGCCGATGAGTTGCGCTCGGCAGAGCTGCAGACCCTCATCGCCAAGATGTTGAAGACCGTCACCGATCCGTCCCAGGACGGGGTGGGCATCGCGGCTCCGCAGGTAGGCATCAACCGCCGCATCGTCTGTGTCATGCGCTATGACAAGCCCGGCCGTCCGTTCGAGGCTTATGTCAACATCCATATTGACTCCCTCACCGGACCCATCGTACACGGTCCCGAGGGCTGTCTTTCCCTGCCGGGGATGCGGGGCATCGTCCCCCGCAGCAGCACCGCGCACATCTCTTACCTCACTCCGGAAGGAACGCCTGTCTCCGAGCAGGTGGACGGCTATTCGGCCATCATCTTCCAGCACGAGTGCGACCACCTGGACGGTATCCTCTACACCGACCGGGCCGACAGTGTCTTCGTAGAATAATCCTTTAGAACGTCCAGCGGGCGCCGAAGTCCATCTCGAAGGAGAGGGGACGGGCTGTGTAGCTGGATTCGATGTGGTCTCCGCCGGGCATGTGCCAGCTGAGGCCGGGCTGCACGTAGAGTGCGCCCTTGCGCGTAATCTTGAACTGGAGGCCTGCGCCGGCATTGAGGGACCAGAACCAGTCCTTGCAGGAAATGTTTTCACTCTGTTCTGAGGCCAGTTTCCCGCTCACGTAGGAGTTGGTTTCCACGCTGGCTCCCACGGCGCTTTCCAACATGGGGCCGCCACTGAGATACAGGGAGAATCCCTTCCATTCCAACGCCCGGTACTGGATGTTCAGCGGAACGCCCAGATAGTGCAGGTGACGCACCGTGCGGGTTTCGGTGGTGCCGGACAGGGCGGTGTAGTCCGAACGGAGGGAGCTGTAGGTGATACCCGTACCCACGCTCCAGCGGGGGATAAATTCATAACTCACACCCAGGGAGATACGGGGCAGGCGTCTGTGCTGGGATTCGGTGGTGGTCTCCCGGTTGCGGCTGAGCATCCGGGTGGTGATGTCGCTCTTGACCATCGGCGCGGCATTCCCCATGCCGGGATTATAGGCTACGCCATAGCTCTTGGTGACGGTTCCGGGAGCCTGGGCCAGGAGCATGCCGCCGGATGTGACGGTGATCTCTACACGGCCGGTCTTTCGGCGGGGCTTTCGGGCCGATTGTTCAGGTTCGGGCCAGGTCTGGGGTTGTCCGGGCCGGGGCTGGGGTTGTTCGGGCCAGGCCTGCGGCTCCGCGACCGGCTCGGGCTGAGAGGGTTCGGAGGGGTTCGAGCACGAAACAGGGCCTTCTGGTGCACGAGGGGTCATTTCGGAGGGGTTCGAGCACGAAATGGGGCCTTTTGGTGCACGAGAGGTCGGTTTGGCGGGGGTAACATCGGCCAGTCTCTCTGCGGGGACGGTGAGAAGGCCGAAGGGGGCATCGGCAGGGATGGCCGACGGCATCGGCCTCCAGAGGAACACGGCCAGCACGACGGCGGCGGCAGCAGCGGCAAGCCCGGCAGCCCAGGGCCACCAGGGTACGATAGGGCTGGCAACACCGGCCTGGACTGCGTCCCACAGCCCTTCCGGCGGCACTTCCTGGTATCCCTCCATCAGGGACGGAAGTTTGTCTGTCCAATTATCTTTCATGTTCCTTCAAATAAGTTTTTATTTGCCGGGCAAGCAAGGCGCGGGCGCGGAAGAACTGGGAGGCCGACGAGTCCTCCTTGATTCCCAGCAGCCCGGCGATTTCCCGGTGGGATTTCTTTTCGAAAACGTAAAGGTTAAATACGGTACGGTAGCCGTCCGGCAGGTCCTGGATCAGGCGCTGAAGCACGGCGGCGGGCACTTGCTGTACCGGAACGTCCTCTTCTTCCGGGACATCCGGCAAGTCCTCCACATACTGGAGCTTTCCCTGGCCGCGAAGACTCTTGAGCGCGCCGTTGACCACAATGCGGCAGGCCCACGAACGCAGACTGCCTTCTCCCCGGTATTCAAAACGGTCCACAGCGTCGAAGATGCGAAGAAAAGACTCCTGCAGGATGTCCTTGACAGCCGACCGGTCCGGGACATAACGCAGGGCCACCGCCGTCAGATATCCCGCATAACGATCGTAGAACACGCGCGTTCCCCGGGAATCTTTACGGCGGAGCGCTTCCAGCAGCTCCCTTTCCGTCAGTTCACTGCCGGCTCTTGAAAAGGTAACTCCTGCTATCGAACCCTCCGGCACTGTTTTTCCATTTTAAAGTAAGTATTTCTCCGCCCTCTCCCGTAGGAGGAAGGCTGCTCAAATCAAAATACACCAGGGCGTCGCCCTTTTCAATGGCCGGATCTCCGTTACACAGATGCACCAGACGCACCTCATAAGGATCCTCCGGATTCTCACCGGTGACGAGAATCAGGCTGTGCGCCACCCGGCCGTCACCCCAGAAAGCGGAGTAATGCAGGGTCAGATAAGCGTCTTCCACGGATGTCATCCAGTCGTGCTCTGGTTCAATGGGATCTCCTTCCGGCAAATCTCCGCCCTGTACGGTCCCCTCTTCAATGTAATCCATCCATTCCATCCAGCAGCGCTGGGTTCCCGTTTTCCAGGAGAACGCGCACACGATACGGCACTCCCGGACAAAAGGATCCGGATAGTTGTCGGGATACAGGATGGTTTCTTCATCCAATTGAATGAATACCCGGGAGGCGGCGTCCCGTTTTACGGTTGCGATCGCGGTATATTGTCGCGAGAAGGGATCCAAGGATTCTGCATTCCTGACGCTCTTTGTGCATCCGGGAAGCAGGCAGACCGCCAATATGAGGATTCCGATGATTCGATTCATGACAATACTATAATCCCGCGCGCGGGAAACCTTGCACGAATTTAGAAAAATATTTCCACTTCGCGCAAGATTTGCCGATTGACGGGTTTTTCTTTCCGGACACACAAAAATATTGACTTATGAAAAGAATCTGTTCACTGCTTCTGGTTGCCGGCTTGTTGGTATATTCCTGTTCGTTGCCGCCGCGCCGTATTGGCGATTTCGACGCTTTCCCTCCTTACCCCGGTTCAGAGGACCTGTATATCCCGACGCCGATGCCCGGCGTATTTGAGTCCGGTTTTGTAAAAACGTCTCTGATGCCGGAATCGTCCTTTTCCGTTGATGCCGACGGCGCGTCTTATGCCATCATGCGCCGCAGCATAAATGAAATAGGGTCTGCCTGCCCTCCCAACCTGGTCCGCATTGAAGAATACCTCAATTATTTCACCTTCGGTTATCCGGAGCCCGCGGAGGGCGAGACGCTGGGAATCAACGCAGAAATCGGCCCCTGCCCCTGGGCGCCTGAGCATCGGCTCCTCCGGCTGGGCCTGAAGGGAAAGTCCCTCCCCGAAAACGAAATTCCTGCAGCCAACTTTATCCTTCTGGTTGACGTCTCCGGCTCAATGTCTGGCTCGGACCGCATCGATCTGGTGAAAACCGGGCTGTGCAGCATGGTCGATTGCCTGCGGCCGGACGACCGGATTGCCATCATCACTTATTCCGGCAAGGTGAAGATGCTCCTTGAGTCCACTCTCGTTTCGGAAGGCCGCAGCGCCATCAAGGCTGCCATCCGTTCACTGCAGGCCAGCGGTACCACCAATGGTGGAGAAGCCATGAAGATGGCATACGAGGAAGCGTCGGCCCACTATATCGAAGGAGGCAACAACCGTATCATCATGTGCACCGACGGAGACTTCAACGTGGGTGTCTCCTCCACCTCGGCGCTGGTGGAAATGGTGCAGTACTATCTCAAGAAAGGCATCTACCTGAGCATCATGGGATTCGGCGTGGGAAACTACCAGGACGGCCGCATGGAGGCCATCTCCAACAAAGGTAACGGAACCTACACCTATATCGACAGCGAACGGGAAATGATCAAGGTCTTCGTCAACGAGCGCAGCCACTTCTGGACGGTCGCAAACGACACCAAATGCCAGGTTCGCTTCAATCCGGAAACGGTGGAAAGTTACCGCCTCATCGGATACACCAACCGCATCATCAGTGGCGAAGAGTTTAAGGACGAGAAGAAGGACGCCGGAGAAATCGGCGCCGGCCAGACGGTGACTGCCCTCTATGAGGTAATCCTCAATGATATTCAGGTGCCGGAAGGCGGTCCCGCCCCCACCGTCGCCACCTTCGAAACGCGTTACAAGCAAGCCATCAAGAACGCGACAAGCCGTTCCCTGCAGCAGGACATTCTCTGGGACGCGGACGGGAATCCCTCCGAAAACTTCTACTTTGCCGCCGGTGTCGCAACATTCGCGCAACTTCTCGCCGGGTCCCGTTTCCGCGGAGACTCCACGGTGGAAATGGCCCGTGAACTGGTCAACGGTGCCCGCACCTACGACCCCGACGGTTTCCGCGCCGAGCTCGTTCAGCTCATGGACAAGCTGCTGGAATAAAGATTAGGCGTCAAACGCCCAGATGATGGCTTCTTCATATACCTCTCCCGGACGTAAGACCGTGGAGGGGTATTCCGCTTTGTTGGGGGAATCCGGTGCGTGCTGGCACTCGATGGCTACGCCGTCGTAGTCTTCATAGGCGTGGGTTTTTCCCATGGGGCAACCCTTGAGCCAGTTGCCCGTGTAAACCTGCACGGCCGGCTGGGTGGTGAGGATTGTCAGATGGCGGCCGCTCTTATCGGCCCAAAGCTGGGCGGCTTCCTCAAGCTGGCCCGGCATGGCGCCGTCGATGAGGTAGCAGTTGTCGTAGCCCTTGCCGTATTTGAGCGCGGGGAAATCGGCCTGGATGTCCTGGCCGATGGGCTTCGCCTCCACGAAGTCCATGGGGGTGCCGGCGACATCTTCCGGAGCGCCCAGGGGGATGAGCGTCTCGTCGGTGGGAAGCCACTGGGATGCGTTCAGCTCCAGTTTATGGTTGAGGACAGAGCCGGCAGCCTCGCCGTCCAGGTTGAAATAGACGTGGTTGGTGAGGTTTACGACGGTGGGTTTGTCTGTTTCGGCCGTCATGATCAGCTTGAGGGAGTTGTCCTCTCCCCAGGTATAGTGTGCGATTACCTTCAGGTTGCCGGGATAACCGGCTTCGCCGTCTTCCGAGAAATACATGAACTCTACGGCATCTCCGTTGACACGGCTTTCCCAAACCTGATTGGCGAAGCCTTCCGGACCGCCGTGCAGGTGATTGGGACCGTTGTTGACGGGAAGCGTATATTCAACGCCATCCAGGGTGAACTTGCCACCGGCGATGCGGTTGGCGTAGCGACCGGGAATCTTTCCGGCAAAGGGACCGTCGCCGAAGTAACTTTTGGCGTCCTTGTATCCCAGGGCGACATCCCCCAGTTTGCCGTTCTTGTCGGGAACGACGATGGAAACAATGCCCGCACCTATGCTGCACAACTGTACATAAGCGCCGGAGGCATTCTTAAGGGTATAGAGGAAAATTTCCTTACCGTCGGGCGCAGTGCCCCAGAGTTCTTTATTGATAGCCATAGTCCAGTGTTATATTCCTAATTCATCTTTCATGGCGCGCAGCAGGTCGAAGGCCTGAAGAGGCGTCATATTGTTAATATCAGCCGATTTGAGGCGGTCCCGCAGGGATTCCAGCAGCGGATCGTCCAGCTGGAACATGGAAAGCTGCAGGGAGCCGTCCTTCTCTACGCGGCCCTCTTTGGTGGTGTGGGGCTTTACGGGCGTGAGCG